>Ga0180438_10001410_pt1 | contig 42822 bp, 56 predicted proteins | sample SS_ome_12_FD_132455 | JGI IMG/M metagenome (GOLD analysis project Ga0180438, IMG submission 132455) | Hypersaline lake sediment archaeal communities from the Salton Sea, California, USA - SS_3_D_2 metaG | ecosystem: Environmental > Aquatic > Non-marine Saline and Alkaline > Hypersaline >...
CGTTAGCGACCCGTGTTGGAATTGCCTTTAGGAAGGACCCACGATTTAAATTATATCTAATCATTTCAGCACTTTCAACTTGTCACCGTTGTTACTCTCGTTTCGCGGCCTGTCGTCCTGTATAACGAACTGGCATTTGGCGCAGTAGACAACCGGCAGGTTAACGAACAGATCGTTCGGCGATCCCACCAGAATCTTAGAGACTCGCTTCAGCTTCATGCCGGTCAGGAACACCTCGCTACCGCATTTCTGGCACAGAACAGCCCGTGTTTGTTTTTCATCCAATAGCTTGGTCGTCGTTCGCCCCATCGCGTCTTTAACGTCAACCCTGATCGTCGCCATAATGCCTCCCTATCGCGTTTGTCGGTTCTCGCTTTTTTATCCAACAGGCCGGACAGATGCCCATGCAATCCGCCCAGACCTTGCCCACTGCTTTATTTTTGAGCGGTACGCTAAACGTCAGGCCGCACAATCGGCAGAAAACCTTTAATGTTTGCATGGGTATCCCCATTTTTTTTCGCTCAAAATTCGGCCTTTAGGTTATCGCGATCAAAATGAATGTAACCAACCATAGCAAGATAATAAAAAGCGCCGTGTCTCCCATTTTTTCAGTTGCTTTCCATTTCGATAACATGGACAATCTCACCCAGGACGCTCTCACCCTTATGTGTAATCTTTCGCTCGGCGTCCTTGAGGCTGTCGGCTTCGACGGTTCCGGCCATGGTTTTGCCGTTTAGCTCGTATTGCGTGGCGTACTGTTTCGGTTGATGTGCCATTTTGGAGACACCCCCTCCCGGTTGTTTTTTTTTAGAGTTGTCTTGTGTTGTCTTGTCTCGTCATGTCAAGTCGCGTCCTGTCCTGTCATGTCATGTCACGTCGAGTCACGTCTCGTCTAGTCACGTCTGGTCACGTTTTCTTTAAACCACCCCCTTCTGGTAATTTTTCAGCGCTTGCCATGCCTCGTCACAGCTTCGGCAGACCTCCACCCTGTGATTCAATTTCCGTAATATTTCGATCATGCGTTTCTGATCTTTCGTCACTCTCCCGGTTTTGGTTTTCATCTCGATCCACAGGCCGTGATATTTACCATTTGCCACCGGGTAATGAATGTCAGGTATCCCACGCTTGACGCCTTCGGCTTTCAGTTTTGCGGCGACGGCGATATGACGATGGCCGCCGTTTGGTATGGCGTAGATCGGTTCAATGTTGTGTTTTTTACAACGGGCAAAAAACAACGCTTGTTCAAGGTGTTCGCTCATAGTGTTGTAAAGTGCAGCATGGTTTTACTACGCTATTGCTACGCTATATTTGTAATAATATTATATATATATAGTATAGTGTAGTAGTGTAGTGTATATGTATATAAATATCCTAATTTATCTCGCGTATACCCCCATCTCTCTCTCCCCCTGGAAGGTGCTACGCTACGCTTCTGTTTTTTTGGCTTAAACATATGATTTTCTTATAAATATAGTATAGCAAGCGTTTGCTACACTATTTTGGCGACAAAATAGGAAATAATTTTCCTGCCGTTTTTTGCCGTCTCCTCTTTTGCGCCGATTTCTCCCGTTGAAATTAAATCCTTCAAGTATTGGTTTAAGTCTTTGGACGTCAGACCTCGGCATTCCCTTTGCATTAATTCGCGTTGCGAAATGGTATTTGTTATATTTCTTTGCATTCCTTTTCTAATACCTTTTACAATTTTCTGTTTCCAGCGAACGATCTCATTGTCTGCAACATTTTCTTGAATCTGAATGATGGTATTTGTGATTAAATAATCAACGGTTTTACACGCCCACTCAATTGAATCCGTATCGACCTTTTTTACACCTACCCCACATTTAGAAAGCGCGTGAATAAGCGCCATTTTAGCGGCGTGTTCAGCCGCTCGTCCATAAATGGATGATATGCCGTCACCGACTGTTTTGTGCCTGTTTTTAAGGCTGTGGTAGCCTCTGGCCCACGTTTCAAACATTTCCTGCGCTTCATTTGTGCGGGATATAATTTTAGGCACAGGAATAGCGGACAGGTTGCCGTTGGCTGTATCCATCTTTGTCTCAATCTGAAAAATATCCGAAATCTGTTTTTCAATGCTTGGAGACGAATGGAAAGATATAACCGACTTCGGAAACGGTGCATCGTGATGCGACTCCCAGATAAGCACTCGCGCTAAAAAACCATCGGCCACCTCACCGCCGGTCAGCGACTCCCAGAACCGCTCCGGAGTGCTGGCACCGTACATAGCTAAGTGATGCCAGTTGACACGGATGGCATCCCCGTTTGCGTAATTTTTAATCTCAGGCCTGTCGGTGGCGCTGAACAGTTTTATAAATAAACGAGGAATATCAGACGCCGCTGAATCCGGTTTTTTAAGTCCTTTTAAAACAAGCCCGATTTCATCGAGCATCATAAAAGTGACTTCGCTTCCGGGTTGACTGAGCCAGCGCAGAATCGCCGTTGAGCTTGTAAGCTCGGTCGGCCCTATCGTTCTGGCGGCGGCGGTGCGGGATAGAAGCTGCGGGAAGGTGGAAAACGGTGCGTTTTTACCGGCACCGGAATAACCCAAAGCGATTGAATAGATGTTTGTCCGGAGTCCGGTTTCGGTTTGGATCTTCTGACCGGCGACATTGCCAAGAAGCGTAACCGCTGCGGCGAGGCTGAAAAAAGGAACGGATACGGTGCTGTTTATTTCAATGTAATCTATAAGCTCCTGCAGCAACCCGCCGGGATTTAAAACCTCACACGGTACATCGTTATTTTCGTACTGACAGACCTCCGGCTCGACCGTTTCGTCCGATATGACAATCTGCGCTTCGTCGGGCTCGTATTTTAAAGCGGATTTAAAGGTGGGAAGGAGTTCTGACTCCGGATACGGCGGATCGCACCTATCGGCAAACGATTTTAATAAAAGCCATATTTCGTCTTCGGTGAGGTTTTTGCCGCGCAACCGGCAAGCTTCTTTAAACAGTATGACGTTACGTTCGCCCTTGGATATGCCGGTGGACACTTTATCTGTATCGAGTTTCGCGGATATAGTGGACAAATCGACATTGAGATTCCCGCCTCCATTCGGCGGCACATATTCGGCCAAATCGTCCCAGCCATCCATGAGAAACTGCCACCGGTATTGATGCCCGGTTTCATGGATAGACGGCGGTGCGACGAAATAACCGCCCTCTCCACGAATATCGACCTCCGGTGCCAATCGGACGGAGTTTCTTATAACTGAATCTTTCGGGATTTTATAAATGGCATGGATGCCTTTTTTCGTAATCGAATACACTCCCGTTTTCGGAAGATGCGTATTCATCCACTCGATTCCCTTTGGGCCATCAGCATCGACGCAGAATATACCGCTTATTTTACCGCAAATGATGGCAATGTTCGCATGTGGCCACGAATTCCACCAACGAATTATATCATCATCGGTCGGGTGGCTCTTTTGGTACTTTTCCCATTTTATGTACGGCCTTTTATCTGATCGTTTAACAGGAAGGATCGAAAACCCCATGTCGAGCAACTCAAGCGCTGCATTTACCATCTCCTCTGACGGGCACTCTTTCATAGCTTTTCCCTGATTTTTCAAATCGATCATTCCAATCCGGGCACCCCGTACCCCATGTTTTTATCTCGAACGGATGTTTAGGATGAGAACACCACGGCTTGCACGTTCCCGCTGGGAACACGCAAAAATGACATGTTCCGCAAACTTGATTCGTCACTATGGTTTCCTCCGGATACCAGCAGGCTTGACGATGATCACACCACTGGCAATAGAAGCTGTCGATTTCAAACGGCCTGGGCGGTATTTCGTTTGATACGATTATTCTTTTGGCTCTGGATATAAGCGCCTGGGCGTCGGTTTGGTTATAATAAAACCGCTCGGCGTACCACTCGGAATTATCTTTGCAGACGAACGTATAAATCGCCCGATCCGTGCCGGAATAATGCATCATCATCTGCGCCTGACAGTAATATCCCGGATAAACGTGCTTAACGCCGAACTGCTTTATCGCTGAAAACTTTTTAAGATTGACGCTTTTAGCGTCCCATACATGCGGTGCCGATGTGACGCCGTGGATGATGCCGTCCGGATGACCTCTAAAAAAACCGTTGTGGTCTTTATACGATGCTTGCCGATCCGTGATTTTATACCCGGCAGTTTCGAGCCAGAATATCTGCATCTGTTCGATGTAATCACCGACATTGAAAAGCTGCAGCATCCGTCCGTCTTTTGGCTTCGACGGCGCTCCACGAAAGCCGTACCATATATCCCGGTCGCACGGCTTTCCGATCTGGCTCATGCCGAGATAAAAGCCACGGTAATAGCGGTGCTTGACCGGTATAGTGAAAGAGCCTGTAAATCGAGCCGTCGCTTCGTAGACCTCGTTTATAAGGCGCTGCACCGGGCGGTCTTCAATTAGTTGGGGGAGTTTAGGCACTAAATAGCTCCTGTTGCTTTTGCCTTGTTTTTTTCTTTGATTCGATTCTTCTTTTTTTAATTTCTTTATACATTTGATACGCTTCGCTTTTTGGTTGCGATTGCCCTAATCCTTTGCACCAATAATCATTACGCAATAAAACTTTACACATCCGTCTCCATGACGGAGCCCAACATTTATTTTCAAGCTCTGGTGGCGATTCATCCGGTATTTTAGAATATCCTCTCTGATGCCATCCATGAATAAACTTTTTAAATCGATACAAATAATGCTCTCTTGTTTTTTTCGGCATTGTTTGAAGAAGCAAATTACAAAAACTTTTCCAGGTATGATTTTCAGGTTTTGTTATTTTATTATAACCGGTCATGTTGCCGTTTTCCTGTATATACAAAGCACCAGAATTGGCTCCGTTTACTCTTTCGACCAACTTATACCAAGTTTTAGGTTCTAATATATGATAAAGCCATAATCCTCGCCGCTGGTCATCTCCGTATGGTTGACACAGCCTTTGCTGGCTTAACTTTACTCCAGCCTGATACATTTTATCGTATATTTTATTGTATGGTTTTTTCGGATAATGGGCGTGATACGTCCAAATGTCTTCGGTTTTCCAATCGTAGATAGGATATACGTTATAGCAATTAGTGACGGTTTTAGTTGTCCACCGATAATCGTTAAACATTAAACCTTCTTTTCTCCAGGTTGCTATCGCGCAATGTCGGTGTAGGCTCTCATCCGCTCGTATGGCAATAAATCCGGCGGTCATCTTATTTTGCGAATACCACTCACCGAATAAAACAATAAATTCCTCAAACTCCATTTCCGGCAAACAAAAAGGGTAATCTTGTTCTGTTTTACAGCTAAACGGTTTTTCTCTTATCCACATATCTTTCTTTGATTCGTCCCAACATACCCACTGTGGCTCAAAATTGGTAACAGCATTTCTTAGCCGCATAGGAACGCATATCCAGTGTGGGTCAATATATTCTTTATATAAAGAAAACATCTTATAAATGTGTTTTATTGTCTCCTGATATTGCGCTTCAAAATCAATAAACATTACCGCGACTTTCTTTTTTCTTTTTACCGCTTCTTCCATTATCAGGTGCATTAAAACGGTGCTATCCTTTCCACCGGAGAAAGCACAATAAATCCGTTCAAAATTATCAAATACAATTTTTATCCGGCTTCTGGCAGCAGTTAAAACATCGACGCTATTATATATTTTATCCATATCAATACAGGTCTACTTGACGACCGCCTCCCAAAGCTTCTTCCATCGTTACTTTTTTCATCCCGTTTATTTTGAGCCATTTATTTAAATAAGTTAACGCTGTTTCGTTGGCTTTCTTTTGCTGTTCATCCGAAAGGAGATTGAATCCACTTCTATATTTTGATGGTATCCCTTTCGCATAACAACATGACGCTTGCCCAAGCCATGCAATACGGTTAAAAGAAACATTGGTTAAATAATGCTCACAAGAATGTTTCCATTCTTTTATTACCTTCTCTAATGTTTCCGAAAACAATTTTATATCAGACAAAAAATCTCGATATACAATTTCACACTGTTCTCTTGTCATCCCTGGTTTTTTGGTATCGTAGAATCCGGCCTTGTAGCACTCCCATTTATCCCATTTGTGAAATATCCTATTGCCGTCATTTGTATTTATTGTTCTGAAATCGTTTGTTTCGTCACCATAGGTTTCTATGTCATCCGAAAGCTGATCAAAATCATCATCGAAAGTATTATCTTCGATATCCCACGACATAGAAAAATTTTTATCTTTAAACATTTCAGCCAAACCGGTTATCTGGCACAACCTTAATATTTCGTCAGGGTCCATCCCTAATTCAGTTGCTATTTTTTGATCTGTCCAATTCCTTCTTTTTAGCTCGACAACAATATCAGACATACCGTCTATGGTATGTTTTCCACGGGCTCGGTTATGCCTTATGGTTGAAGCAATTCGATTATTTTTTTCTGTTCTATCTGAATTTACAATTGTTACCGGCAAATATCCTTTTACTCGGCTTCTAATATCGAGAATTTCTTTTCCGACTCTATTTCTATGGTATCCGTCAACAACCTCATATTTTGTGCAGTTTTTCCATGTAACGATTGGTTGTGTGTACCCATCTTCTCTGATTGAATGTTCCAGCAATTTCATTTCCGGTGGAGCCACTTTATTCGGATTATAGTCATTCGCCGTAACTTCACTTGACTTTATCCAAAGCACACAGTCAACCGGTTCTTTTTTAAATGGAGAATAATCTGACAACATTTTTTTTATTAAATTTATATGTTCTATTTTTTCCTCTGTATCCAACTTGTCTAAGAAACTTAGATCTTCTTTTATTTTATCTAACATCATTCCACGGCCTCACGCCCCAGTAGTTAACATTCATCCACTTACCTTTTTCGATAACCTCTATCTTGTCCGGAAGGCTCATAATCAATTCTCCTTGACGGTTCATCGCCTCGTCAACCGACTCCGGCGGCTCAGTTCCAACAAGCGCACCCCAAACGCGCCGCGCTTTGCCCTTCGTCCATCCGGAGGCGTTGCCTTCGAAGTCAAAAAACTCGTTCACCCAATTCGTCACCACACTGTCGGGCAACCGACACGCCAGCGACAGCTTCAACATCCGGTTCCCCTTTTTGCTGATAAAATCTTCGATGGTGGAGTGCTGAATTTCCATCACCATAGATTCGGGTTTGCGGTTGAAAATAACGTCCTTCATTTCCGGTGTGCCGTTCTGCTCTTTGACCTCAACCGGCCACTCGTAGCCGCAGGATTTGCATATTTTCGCCCCGACCGGATTCAATTCAAAGCACTGTGGGCAGCACTTGAATATCGGATCAGAATTGCCGTTCCGGTTTGGTATCGGCACATGCGGAGAATCCGGATCGCCGTGAACGCTGCAGTTGCTTGACAGATCGAGGATTAAAACATCGGTTTTATCCGGATGCGGACGCAAACCACGGCCGATCATCTGCACATACAGCGCCGCCGACTTCGTTGGTCGGCACATGACAACGCAGTCCACCGCCGGGGAATCCCACCCTTCGGTAAGAACACCGACGTTACACAACACTCTGATACGACCGGCTTCAAACTGCCGCAGGATCATGTCCCGCTGCGCCAGCGGCATCTTTGAATGCACAGCCGCGGCCTGACCGCCGAATGCTTTTTTGACTTTTTCGGCATGATCTATTGTCACACAAAAAACGACGATTCTTTTTCTATCCGGAGCGTATTTTTCAACGGCGCTTACCGCCGATCCGACATGCTCCTGCTTGCTCATTACATCGGACAGATCCCTGATGTTAAAGTCTCCGGACACGCGCACGGATTTTAGTTCCGATTGGATGTTTACGACTTCTTTGGCTCGATATTGGGTGAGATAATTTAGGTCCTGCAGCTTTTTAATCCCGATGCGGTAACTGAGCGATTGAAACAGATTCTCGTTTTCCGGCTTTTTGATGTCACCGTAAATATAACCGTGACCGAGGCGGAAAGGTGTTGCCGTGAATCCTAAAACGCGCACATTCGGATTATATTTCTTCATCGCAGACAGCCATATCTGATACTGGCTCTTTTTGTTCATCGGCGGTATCCGGTGCGCCTCATCGACAATAATGATGTCGAACGGCTCTGTCTCTTCGACACGCCTTACCAGTGTTTGTATTGATCCGATGACAACCGGCCTTTCCGTATCCACTGACACACCGGTTGACGCACACGCGATGCCAATCGGCGCTTGCGGCCATACTTTTATCAGCTTATCCTGCGCCTGACCGATTAACTCCCGGCGATGCGCCAGAATGCCAATCCTGATTTTTGGCCATTGGGAAAGAAGCGATTCAATCAGCTTGCAGAAAATGATAGTTTTACCTGCACCGGTCGCCGCCATTGTCAGGATATTGTTCTGCACAGGTATGGCGCTGATGATGGTATCCAGCGCCTCCTGTTGATATTGCCGCAGGACTATTCCCATGGCATTTTTTGTTGAGGTTGTGCGGTTGGCTTTTCAACCGGTGGCGGTTGCGGAGTCGTTGATTTCTCGATAGGTTTAAATGATGTGATTTTGTTCTTCGGCTCGTATCCCTCGTCTTTCTGAATTTTAAGCCGCAGAAGACACTTTTTGCCGTGCAGTTCCTCGGTATCTGCCAAAAAGTTTGAATTGGAATGACCGCAGCAAGCCGCCATTGTTTTCAACCGCTGCATGGCCACTTCATTTCCCAGGCTCATGTAATCCCAAAGGCGATTGGGTTTCCCGACGACTTCCCATGTCCATTGGATGTAGCTGCCGTTTTTTCCATCTTTAATCTCTGAATCGGAGACGACGGCCTCGTACCAACCGGGTTCCAAAACATCGAATCCTTCCTGTGTGTCGTAGTTAGATAGGTCTGCGTTCAATTGTGCCATGGTGTTAACCTCCCAAAATTTTGTTTTTTATGTATAAAAGATTCGGTTTTTCGATTGTGTTCAGTTTTCCGGAGCGATCCTTGGCCGGATACTCATTTATCGGCTGAGTGTAGAACACGCGGTATTCGTTGCCGTCATCGTCAGTTGTGGTCTGCATGTAAAACACTTCATCGAAAAACGACGGCAGCTTTTCTTTAAGGCCGCGTCCGACGACATCCGGAGCCGGATACCGCCGGTTGGATTCGTCCTTATTGATTGTCTCAAGGCATGTGAAAACAACGGAATAGTCCTTCAGATCCCGGAAGCCTTTAACCGTTAACTGAATGGTGGCATAGTAATCGTCCCACCGGTTAAACGATTTCGACCGGTCTGAATACTTCTCGCGCATAACCTGATCGCACCGGGCGGATATTTCGGTCAGGCTGTCAATGAATATCCAGCCGTACCGGTCTTTCATTTCCTGCGTGGTCGCCAGAAGTTGATACGCTTCTTTAAATTCCTGCTGACTGCCGATTTCATATCCTTCGACCAGTCCAGCCTTTACCAGATCACGGACGGCTAAAAGACCCGATTCGGCGGACAGGACGCACACCTTTTCTTCCGGCGGATCACTGACCTGTTTCCACCCCCCGCTGGTATACTCCTGACCAAGCATGGTCCGTAGAAGCGATGTTTTGCCGAGCCCATATTTGCCGATAACGAGCGCACAGATGCGATCTGCGCTCTCTTGTGTAATTGGATTAAGAGCCATCGCCCACCTCCTCGTATGTTATCGTCGGCGCTCCCGGTGTGACGGTCCTGGCCCAGTTGACCGCTTTTTCAAACTCCGCATCACGGAGCATCGCCTCTTTTAGATCCTTGAAAGATTTTGGTTTGAATTCAGATTTAAAAACCGAATCAAAGACCTTGAAGTGCTGACGAACCGTTTCTAAGCTCTTTTGGTTCCACTTCATATTTTCACGATTGACGACCTTAACCTTAAATCCACCGCCGACAAGATACCCGGTTTTGCTGCCGTCTTTAAATTCGGCTTTTGGTGCAATGGCTTGGTTAACCTCTTTTAGCCGCTGCGACATCGCGGCGATTTTCATCTTTAGTGATGCACCTTCCTGTATAAGTTGGTCTAATTTTTCCACGTTCCCTCCTCCCTAAACTCGCACCTGTCGCACCGCGCCACACTGCACAAGCCCAGGATGAATAGGCCTAAAAAAGTTCCGATGAATAATCCGACGATGAATGACAACAATGGTGGCCTCCTTTCGTAAGTCGGCCCGCCCCGGCGGTTTTTCATGGGGGTGAAACATTGAGCAACTACCGCCGGAGCGGACCTTTTGGAGCTTGTGGTGAGGAAGGATTCGCTGCCACGCTAACCGACTTCACGCACCAAAGCCCAGGTTTATGGTTGTTATGCCGCTGCCGCCGTTGACATCGGGTAGCCTTAGAGCGTCCGATAGGGGAACGAGCGGTGCCGCCGCTGTTGCTTTATTGCTTGTCTTCCAAGGCTATGATCTGAACCGGATTGCCGTTTGTAGCAAACAGGCACCCGCAAAAATCGCATTTCCATTGGTGGTTGATGATCGATTTACATTCAAAATCAGATGACCGTCCGCAGGTTCCGCAGTGCGGGCATTTAATCCGTTTCATTTATTTTCCTTGACAATCGTTATGTGAATGTTGCATATCTGAATCAAGGGCTTGTAATCTCAACAGAACTTCGGCTGAAAACATAAACTCGCCTCGCTCATATCTTGAGACATAGCTTTGTGCTACTTGAGGGTTTTTATCGGGGAACAATAGTCGGGCAAAATCTGTTTGATTAATACCCAATGATTTTCTGACGTGTTTTATGTATTCGTTCGGTTTCATAATTACTACAATATCACATAGAATTTAAGCCTGTCAACATATTAAATATGGATTTTCGTCATAATTATATTACTGACCTAAGAAAGAAAAAGCGGATAAGCCAGACAAGGCTTGGAGATGCGGTTGGTATAGATCAGGGTCAAATAAGTAGATTTGAAACGGGAAAGGCCGTGCCAGATGCAGAACAGCTCGGAAGAATCGCTGGTTTTTTTGGTGTTGATGTAAGAAGGTTTTATGAAAATGAAAATGACAAGCACTTAGAATCGTCAATCGGCTTCTCAGCCGATATCGACGCCGAGCACATACCGGGCCCATGTCGTGAGATTTTTACAGAGTACGGCAAAAAAAGGAATTTTGAACTCTATAAAATCATTGACGAAAAGAATAAAATTATTGAAGAATTAAAAGAACAAGTCGCATATTACAAGCGAAGGAGCGAAAAAGATGATTAAAGCCATGCTTATTATTGTCGCAGTCGCCATCGTTATCGCAATTATTCAGAACGCAATTAAAAAAAGCCAGATTAAATCTGGAGCTATCAAGCTTTGCCCACATTGCCGGGAGGAAATACCGGGCGATGCCTCCGTTTGTAAAACTTGTCATAGAGACTTGACACCAGCGGCCTAATTATGTAACGATTCACCTGCCACGCTAATCGATTTCCGCACCAAAGCCCAACCGGTTTATCCGGCTGGGCGTTTTTGTTTCCGCCTGCCGGACTCCGACGAAAGGAGTCCACAATGGACCGCTTCTTAAATCCCGTATTCAAATATTTTTTTGTAACTTTGATCGGCATCGCCATCGGCTACGGCTGGGCATGGATGGCGATGAACAATCACATCACCGAATCAGCTACGCCTTGCCCTCCCTGCCAAGAGATAAAATTTCAGAAAGTTTTCTTTGACCACAACAGCCGGACTGCAGGATGGGATTACTGGCAATGCGTTGTCACTCCGCTGAACGAGCTGGGCAGGTAAGTTGACAACCGCCACCCGCGCATATAAGAGCACCCCCAAGAAGGGCAACTATAACGAACACATGGGGGTGTGTATGTCAGGATCGATTCACCGTCGGCATGACGGCAGGGCATGGTATGTCAAATGGTATTTTCCGCACTTAAGAAAAGGCGTCAACGTTACCCGTTATCGCGGATTAATCTGCGAAACAAAAAACATGGCGTCAAAGCTTCTCAGCGCCATGCAGGGAGATGTCGAAAATGGAGTGTCAAGCAGGGGACTGTTTAGAAAATACAAGCTCGGAGAAACAGACACGATCCCTTATTTATGGGATTGGCTGGAGTCCGTCAGGGGAAATCTATCTCCGGCCACTTACAAGGATTACGCAAACTCGATCAAAAACCATCTTGAACCATTTTTTAAACAAGCCGGATGCCAGCTCTCTGAAATTCAGTATGATACTCTCCAGCGATTGCAAAACTCTATTGATCGAACTCCAAAAGGAATAAAAAACGTCATGTATTGCCTCCATACCTGTCTCGATTATGCCTGGAGGTCAAGCCGTATACCAGCCGTTCCGCCTTTCCCACGGATAAGGGTTCAAGAGCCAACCATCAAATGGCTGCCCGAACTCCGGCAGATCAAAATAATAAGCGCGATATCGGAGGAGCATCAGCCTATATTCTGGTGGTTGAAATACCACCTCAGACGGCCCTGTGAGGCGATGGCGTTACAATGGGAGGATTACGATGAGTCAACCGATTGTTTTATCATACGACGATCTGTGTCAGCTCGTAAGGTCGTACAACGAACTAAAACGGGTAAAGAAAGCGTTATCCCTTGCCACAGCGAATTTAAACAATTTATGCACAGACTTAGACATGGTTTTAGCCCATTTATATTCACTAACCCAAGGTCAAGGTATAAAGGACGCCGATATTCACACGGAGTTTTGTCTAAAATGTGGCAATCTGGCTGTAAAAGAGCTGGAGAATCAATTAGGATGTACGCAGGGCTCAAGCACTCGACCGCCAGCCAAATGATAAACGAGTCTGGCTATAGCCTCGATCAAGTGCAAAGAGCGGGAGATTGGAAAAGTTTTGAAGCGGTAAAGCGGTATGCGGCTACTGAGATTGAAGAAAGGCGAAGGTTGTTAGAGCGAAAGGTCGTATCTATTCAAAATATGTCCAAAGACGATTTAAAGACCGGCTAACCAATTAAAATAATAAGGCAAAAATTTTAACTGTATGTATTCGATTCCCATGCACTTCCGCCATAACAAGTTGATATTATTAAAAGCCATTGGGCGAACAGTATATTCAAGAACTGTTCAAAGCACAATGGCTTTTTGTTTTGGCAAGGCGGCACCCGGAGTCGAAGCAGGGGTATATAGTGTTAAGATATTGATTTGATTAATGGTTATATCACCCGAATATCAAATGAATGACACCGGCGGGGAGGGGGAAGAGGAGCGATGATTGATTTATCAGGTCATACGAACCAACTTTTATTAGATCGTGATGCTTTAAAAGACCGCCTCGCCGCCGTTGAACGAGAGAGGGATCTATACAAAGAACTCGTCAAGGCAAAAGATATGTTGTTATCTGCTTATCGTCTTGGCGGAAACCACAATTTAGCGGATAAGGCATTAGATAAAATTTATAAGATAAAAGCCGCCCTACGTAAGGCGGCTAAATACCAACGCATAACAAAGGAGAATGAAAATGAAAAATGAGGTTATCATTGACGGAGAAGTTTATGTGAAAAAAGAAAAGATGACAGATAACATCGTTTTAGTTCGCACACACAGTGCGGGAGTGCATTTTGGAGAGTTGGCATATCAAAGCAATGATGGGAAGTTGGTTACATTAAAAAATGCAAAGCGTTTATGGAAATGGGTCGGTGCTGCATCGTTATCTCAAGTGGCGATTGATGGGGTTACAGATAAAAAGCAGACCATGATCCCACCTGCCGTACCCGAAATCACACTAACAGAAGCAATTGAAATAATACCGATGACGGAAAAAGCCGTTAAAAATTTATCAGAGGTGCCAGTATGGAAAAAATAAACCATGGAGTCGGCTATGGCTATGGCTATGGCTATGGCTCTGGCAATGGCTCTGGCTCTGGCTATGGCTATGGCTATGGCTATGGCTCTGGCTATGGCTATGGCTATGGCGATGGCTATGGCTCTGGCTATGGCGATGGCGATGGCTATGGCGATGGCTCTGGCTATGGCGATGGCTATGGCTATGGCGATGGCTGTGGCTATGGCGATGGCGATGGCTATGGCTATGGCGATGGCAATGGTTAAATAACAGCCGCCGACCGGCGGGAGGCGGGGGAATAACCCACCGCCCCTCATCCACCATCAAACATCCGGCAGAGTTTCCGGCGGGTGATCCTCGAAATATTTTTTCTGCTCCGCGTAATGAGCCTCGATGTCCTCCGGTGACATCCCCGCCATTTGCATCAAACGAAAATATCCCTGGATGAAAACTTTTGCGACCTCGACCAGACCAACGACGATTGAAGCTTCCATTTCCCTGTCTCCTTTTCATCCTCCATAAACGGTTATTGGTTAACGACCATGGCCGCGGCCCGGTCGAGGTTCTCAACGATCAGCCTTTCGGTTTCCGGCGACGGAGCCGCCCCCTGATCGACATACGACACATAAACCGAAATCAACGGATATACCTGAGTAAGCACCATCTTTTTCTCGCGCATCATTTCTTTTTGCGGTTCCGTCAAATTCGGCATCGCCGCCATCGTCCGGTAGTTTATATCCTGCGCGTTATACATCGCCATGAAAAACGCCGCCTTTTCCTTCGGCGTCATCTCCGATACCGGTTTCAGGTTATCGAACGTGCACGCCCCGATCACCATTAAAGCTATCAGCCCTATGGGTATAAATTTCCTTATCATTTGTTGGTATCCTCCCTTGTCGTGTCAGCGGTTCCGGCGAATTTGACCCTCGTGAGCGCCGCCCCGACGATTAAAAAGGCGATATCGCCGACCTTATCCTGCGGCCCCCAGACCATTAAAAGCACCATCACCAGCACCGCCAGCAGAATAAAAATCACCGGTCCAAGCGCAGGCCACGGCAACCGATCAATAATAGATTCCATGTTTAGCCTCCGTTCGTTTTAACGATTTCAAAATGCGGCATATCGATCAGCCGGTGATCCGTGGTGAAAGTATCCCGATCCCAATCACCGCCCCACCTAATATCGATGTGCATCGCCCTGGCCTTCGCCATCACATAACCCGCGAACCATGCGAACCGCGCCGTGTCATTCCAGTCGATGGGATACGGGGCCAGATCCACCGCCCAGGACGGTTCCCCATTGTGTTTTGAATACGGCCACCGCTTACTTGATCGCCCCGTACGATACGCTTCGTTCTGCTCGGCCTCTCCTCGATGACCGCATAAAACGCTGAAGTCGATCTCCCTTATCACAACCTCACACAGGCAGATCAGCGATGTGTCGCAAGTGTACAGCCTGTCATGGCTAATTCTGGAGAACTTCGGCATAATGCTCCCTCACTAATTCTGCGATTTCCTGATGCTGGTCGTCATCGATATGCCCCGTAACGACAGACGCCCACCCCACCATATGGCACAACCGCGTGACAATTTCGTCCAATTCCCCGAAATAATACATCCGCACAATCAAACGCCGGATGTATCTTTTTTCGGCCTTCGTCATCACTGAGGACGCAGGCCAGTTGGCGCTGCAGGAGGCAAAAAATACTGAACCCCGAATTCATTTGCCGCCCCGACATATAAGGGATTATCCGACCATGCGATAGCAGATTCCGCGACCACTTCTCCGCCGACCGTCCGGATAGCCTTGACCCCGACAAAATATTTGCCCTCCGTGTTCAGCGTGATCGTCGATACCGTGTTGGTAGATTGATCGACCTCCACCGGATTCGCCTTTTCAGGATCTGTTGTCGCGTTCGACATATACACCACATAAGACACCTCGGCAGGGTCTATCTGATCCCCGCTTTCGTTGGTCGTGACTTCGTTCCACGCGATTTGTACCGAGTTGGCGGTATGCCAATTCTGAGCAAAAACAAAACCGGCAGCACTAAAAAAAATAATCAACGTGACAAACAATATTTTTTTCATTTTTTTGGCCTCCACAATTTGTTTTCTTTAATCCGCATCGTCATGCGTACCACTATAACGGTCAGTATGATCGCCATCGGGAATAGCCGGTATTCCCATAATCGACTATCCAAAAGCCTATGCACAGCATTATAATCACCACCTAGAAAAAAAACCCTGGACACACCAGCCATCGAGGTCGCGTAGCCTATCCCCGCCAAAAGGAAGGTCATGTAAACATAGACTTTGCTTGCCTTTTTTTGTCTTATCCACCACCACAAAAAAAGTCCGAACCCATACCAGCAAGCAAGGCTTGTCCAGATATAGACGAACAGTGCAACGTCAAACATGATTACCGCTCCTCCCGAAACCATTTGTCTTCTCCGTCCAAGGTCGCCATGAGCCGGTCCATGCGCTTGTCCATGTCTTTTAGCTCCATGCTAATCGAGTCGATATTCTTCTGGGCTTTATTTAAGTTGTTTTTCACTTTTCGGGGCAACAAACAATGTTCTATATCGCACTCCGCAATTCCTTTAATTTTTTTTATAAACTTACCCCAAAATCGTGTCATTTTCGGTTTTCCTTCCCATGACCGAAAATTGTCACTTCCAACAATGTCACCTGTTTTGATAATATTTTCGTAACGCATGACATCTCCCTCGTAAGTCTTTCGCTCATCTTTTCAAGCTCCTTGGTGACACATCTTTCCTTGTGCCATAGCAGATACACAAGCGCCACGATTATAAACAGCAGAACCGGATCTTTAACTATCTTTATGACCTCGACAGCCAATTTAATTAGCGATTCCATCTAATTTTCCAGGTAGCATTCGTTATCATCGCCCACCGCTTTCATGTATGCTTCGAACTCAGACAGGCTGCAAAGCTTTTTTCCGTTGCATACCGGACAGTGCTTGAAATCAGGGTCACGATAACTGTTCCGCGCTAACGGTAGAACTCCTCGACCATTGCAACATGGACACATCACGCAAGTGTTCGGCCTTTGTTCCATTTCATCACTTCGTCAGAACCAGATTATTGTTGTGTGTGATCCGTAAGAAATAATTTTCGCCATTGAACTCTATTCGCACCGGAAAGACATCCCGTGCCAGCCGCTTTGAACTCACCACCCGAAACTCATGCTTAAAATGCGTCTTTTCCTCCAAACTGAAATTGTGCTCCCTGACCAAGCCATGGCACCTTGTCTTGATCGTCTTTTCTTTAGGGTCGATCTCAATCACCGCTTTGGCCTCACCGGAGAACTGCACCGTCTGACGGTGATCCCTGAATATGCCGTCATATATCTCAAGGTTGAATTGGTCTTCGATCATTTCTTCACCAGATTAAAAACACGGTAATAAGTAGCCCCAACCTCGGTTCTTTTGGCTTCCATAGCTGCCGCATACGCCGCCGCGTCAAAATATTCTTCGTTAAAAATGTATTTCCCTTGGTCGGTTATATCCATCCCACCACTAGACTGCCCCGTGTAAACATTGCTGTCCAAAATTTCTCCTGTTGACCGATCTATAACGGCAATCAGATATTTGTTGTCGTATGTAGTTAACGGATACGGGAAAGTGTTGCCATCCATCGATGTCTGAATAAAATCCACCCAAAGTATGAGCATGGTTGGCTCTGCATCTGGGTTTTCAGGGTCGATATATAATTCCCACGCAACCCTGGTTATTCTTTCGCCATAATCTCCGACGAATTCAGGATTATACGTTTCTAGTTCGATAAAAATTTCATTGTCCGAATCATAGTTATCGACCTCCACCGGAAAATCAGACGATTGCTTTGTATATTCTTCTCCTTGTGACACCGCTCTTTCATTTTCCCACCTGACAAAACAGGTTGGAGGATTAACGACCGTCTGAACGCTTTCTCCGAAATAACCACGTGGAGAAGAAAAACCGATTGACTCAGGCGCCCAACCGTCCTGGCTGTCATCATGTAAAAGGCCCTCAGAATCGTAATATCCTGCCGGTGTTTGATATACCAGATAAGGACTGGGCCCAATTATAGCCCCGACCGAGTTTCCTTCCGTATCGATTGAACAGGCCTTTTCGTATGAATTCGTTTCTGTACCAGCCGTCAATCCGCACGGGCCTTCGTCCCAATCCCAGGAGGAATTGTTAACCAGAACGGTTTCAGTTGCCCCCACTTGCTCAAACATTGGATTTCCATCAGGATAGAAGCCAACTTGAATTTCGGCAAAATAGACGACATGGTCAGGCCACCATGTATCATGTTCCTCTTTGTCAAGGTTAAAAAAATCTATATAATAGGCAATGTCAGGGTTTTCATAGGCATCATAGGGCGGTGATGTGTGGTAATGAATCAGATTATATGGCCCTGAAGTTCCTCCAAATTCACCGTCCGGTCCATAACTGTGTGAATAGGGCCAAAGAAGGTAAGGTACATACACCTGGGCAAAATTGTTTACAAACCCGCCCACGCGACGAGGAATTGCCAGCGGCTCCTGAGACCTGTATGTGACAGAATAACTTCCAACTCGCTTGTCGGTATAAACTTCGGTTTGAACCTTGCGGACATTATTTTTAATGAAGGACTTGGTGTGGTATCGAGTACACAACCCAACCGCCAACAGGCTCGACCAGATCAAAAAAACTTCGCCATCAATTTCATAACGGTAATAAAAATCCGGTGCGCCTGAATGCACGCCATCCCCCATCCATGGGTAAGCCTTGGAATGATCCGGATATTGCAGGTCAAAAACTCCCAAGTTATCCGGAGGGTTTGGCTCCGACAAATAATCTTTTTCGTGTAGGGACCCTTCACAAATAAATTGTCCGGCCTGTCCTTGCACTTTCCATCCCTCGCCAGCATCGTGAAACCACCGGAACAGCGTTCCATATGACCGAATCGAAGTAGAGTTCCAGCAATCATCCGAATTGCATTGGGATGCAGCTTCGCCTTCCGTCACCCACACAATATCGCCCGTTGATATAATCTTAAAAAAGTACTTTTCGCCCGATACCTGAAAAACCGTGTCGGGTAAATCTGAACTGCCCCAAGATGGTTTAAAAAACATGACCGAATAGTATCTCGTCTCCGAACACTCCTGCGGTGGCCCGACAAACCCGATCACCCTCGGCTGATTCCAATCGTTATTTTGAAATTCTATAACGACTTCGTCTCCGTCCTCAAAGGCCAGCCCGTTGCAGTCCATATAAGAAATCGGAACCGACTCAAGCTCCAATTTCGTGGTATCGTCAATGTCTACCCTCGGCGAATCGGCGTCCGCCAGATAAACGTAATCCTCTAAATTCACATCGGCATAATCGCCATTGACAGATTGAATTGTGCCCACCCTGTAGCGCGGTTTCCAGCGCATCGCCCCCGGCGACATCGCCATGTTGTAGAACAAACCGGAAGGAGACATTGAAAAGGCGTAACCTAAAATGCCATCACGCTCCGAACTGTACGCCGCATTGCCGCCGTACCCTGGCTGAATTACGAAAAGTTGACGGTAGCGAACCTCACCGCCAACCAATAAAGCATAACGATACTGCCTCGAAATTTCTATCAGCCCGACTACCGCATCTATCGCCAAGTCGCTTGTAAAGTCGGCGCAATACATCGACAATTGAACATTCTGAGGACAATTTTCGGTCAGAAATGCGGTACGCTTATCGATAGACAAAATCTGTAGATTAATACTTTTAAGTTCTTCCTCCGACGCACCGGCTTTTTTTCCTTCAAGGTTTGTCTTTTTGGTCGCCAGCGCAGTCAGCTCGGCATCGATTTTTGTACGGTCATAAACGACCTCAACAATATATTGTCCACCGCCAACATTGGCTTTTATGATACCCTTGCCCACTCCGCTACACCTCAGCCTCAAAGACATCCATCTGCGCCCGATTCGGATTGATATAATATGTGATGTTACCCACCGTGAAAGTATCTGTGCCCACAGTTAGCGAATCGCCAGGATTTAAAAACAGATCGACATCAACAAACCGATACTGCAAAAGCCCCTGCGATACCCTCCGATAATTGGGTTTTGTCAGCGTAACATCCTTCGGCCCGAAAGAAGCTGTTTTGTATCCGGTCAACGTAATCGACCTATTACGCGCCCCCTTGTTATCGTCCACATTATCAATGGTGGCCCTTAAAATTTCTTCGCGCAACGACTCCACGCCACCGACCATGTAAACCGCCTCGACAACCATTTCGCCATTCGGCCTCGCGGTGATATCACCCACATATTCGTATGGCACCACCGCCCCGATGTATGTTTTGGCGTCCGTTCTTTTCCTCCCGCTGAGAGTAATGATTTTCACTTCCGTGTCCGCGACGCCATCCGGTGTGCCGGTGATCGTCAGCGCAAACCGCTTCGTGGCGCGGCTGAGATTTTCCTTAATCCATAACGAATAATTGTAAGCGTCCGCGACGGCATTAAGACCGACCTCCGCGCTTACTTCGCGCGGATATTCCCTATGCGCGTCAGCCCCGCTTTTAAAACCGATACCCGCCGCCATCCACTTGGTCTGATAATCCGCATCCACCGCGCCATTTAAACCTAATCCGGCATCGGCAAAAACATTGACCACAAACGCATCCACCGTGGCTTTAAACCCGACATAATTCAGGGCATTGTTGACGTTATAAATACTTCCGTTCGGCTCGACGGTTGCGTTGAGCCCTAAGTCTTCTTGAATATCGGCCCAATCGGTCTGGGCATCCACCGTGGCATTGAAGCCCATCTCGGCCTCAACATTGCCATTTTCATTAAAACCGTCTACCACGGCATTGAAGCCAACCCCCGCGTCAACCGAACCATAATAAGGCAGGGCATAAGCCGTACCGCTATTCACAAGAAAATTGTCGAAAGCACAATGTACGGTTACACCGCCCGATACCCTCCGACCGGCCAAATAGATAAATGGGCGAATCGTGTAATCGTCTTCTATCCCTGTGAACGTGTACCCATCGGTCCCTCCGTCCCACTCCCATTGTGATTCGCCGCTGTCCCACAAAAAACCCTTTACCACAGACCCGCTGCGGGTAAACCGGATCTTTGTAAATCCCAAGGTGGCCCCTGTATCAATTAGCTTTTCAGGGCTTCCGCTGGCATACGACCCAAACACAGACGGTTGATAGGAATAACCGCTATAATGTCTCAACCCGATAGTTTCCCAGATATCAAGTTCAGCCGTTGCAATCCCGAAGCTGTAAATCTGCCAGCTGCCATTTGTATACGAGCAATACTTCGAAGGAAAATCTATCTGGATGTCAAAATCACCATCGAATGCGCAGCGGCCGGCGGTCATCCAGCGTAAGATTTCATCCGTACCGTTGAGGCTTACATCGAGCCGGTAAGTGTTGCTCGATATATCAAACGCACTTTCATCATCCTGAATCACTTCCCACTTGGAAGAATCCGGCGGATCACCGTCAGAACCGGTAAAATCATCATCCCAAATGCCCATTTTAAGTCACATTCGATCCGGTTACGGTTACGGTTACTTTGAGCACATCCGTGGAGACAACCGACTTGCTCCCGCTGGTAAACTGCACCGAACAAATTAGCTTGCCGCCGCCCGCCGTGTCGGCTTTCGTGGTCGGTGCCGATCCGCCGCCGACCAATGCGCCGCCGTAGATTGTCTTCGTGGCGTTAAATGTGAACGTGGCTTTGCTTGCGCTGTTGGTAATGACCTTCGATGATACCCCCGCCTCGCTCCATTGCGGCCTTGTCGCTTCATCATACGCCGTACACTCCGTGTACCCAGGGGTTGCATATGTGTTGGTGGCAAGTGGCGTGTAATCGTTCTCAAATACCGTGCAATACCATGTAGTGATGGGAGTCAACCCCGACAACGCCGCATCAAGGATGTAATTGATCCCCTCATCGGTCATGATATTCGGCACTTCCCACTCATCGATTTTGCAATGAACGCCATTAAATTTGCGAAAATGCTCCCACCGCCAAACCGACCCCAGAGCCATTTTGCCAACCAAGTTGCTGTGCCGAATGACTTCCGCATCGGCTATTGCGCTAAAACCCGCTTTTTCCATTTTTTCCTCCGTTCGTTATGCGTACTTTTCCTCGATCAATATTGTCATTTCGACCAGACCATCATTGGGAAATAAGCGACTAATAGCACCCTTAAAAATTCCCTTGCTGGTACTGATATTCAAATAGGTATAAGTCTTGAAAATCGCCTTGAGCTTTTCAATTTCAGCCGTATTTAGGTCGGCCTTGATCTCAAGCCGGTTATCACTTTCCGAAAAGCCATAATGCGATATGATCCCGCCGCCGTCGAGAGTTGCCGACACCGACACCCGCGCTTCAAAATCTTCAAGAATCGATTCGGAAGACTCCATTAAAATCATATCCCCCGCCGTGTCAGCCGTTATCGTTGATATGCCGATCATTTTATCCGACTCCTAAAAGAAAAGACGCGGAATCCTCCGCGACCCTAAGTTGAATTTTTTGAAGGATTTTCCACATAAAAGCTTCTAATTCCGGCTCCAAACCCTCACCGGTCACTTGAATTAAAGCATCACCTTTTTCAAGTGCCTTTGCCCTGGCATTAAGTATATCGACCTGGGCTTGCGTCAATTCCTTTTCAAGCGTCAATATTTCATCGCGGCGTCGGCTTTCCTCCTCGATCCATTTTGAGATTTGTACACCCTCTAAAGCTGAAGAATCCGCATAGACATCAAAAAGAGACGTCAGAACCTCTCCTGTATTAACAAATGTCTCCGAAATCGTCTGCGCCAGCGCTTCGAATTTCTTCGCGTCGGCCTCGGCTTCAGCGATATCAAGTTTCGCCTTCCACTCGACCGCCGTTTGAATAATCTCGGCCTGTGTCTCTATCCGTGCTAGCTCTTTATCGATCTCGCCCTGCAATTTTATCTCGAGCATTTTCTCCGTGGGGATCTCATCGATCGCTTTTTTTGCATCTGCGATCCCCGCAGAATCCGCACCCGGGATGATTTTCAATTCCATTATCGGGTTGCCAGCCGCGTCATACTTTCCCGAAAACTGGTAAATAATTTCATCCGCCGCAGCCTTGGCCTTGTTTACATCGGCATCGGCCCCGACAATGATGTTTTTTTCATCCGGTATCGCCCCGATTGACTTTTCATACTCGTTGATTTTCACCAACGCCGTTGCGGTTTCACTCTCTATTTTTGTATAAACCGCCGCAGGGATCCCCTTATATGTGTTGCTCAAGGCCGCCGCTTTTAACCGCGACACCTCGAGTTCGTCATTCAGATATCCCTGCGACAGCCACCACGCCCGCGACCGTCCATCAAGGTTAAGAACCTCATTTGCTGCATCTTTTAAATTGTTGGCGAAAATCGTCAGCCCTACGCTGAATTCATTTTTGATCTGCGATATCGTTTCTGCGATGCCCTGCCCACCGCCGAACAATGACTCCCAATTCGCCGCGAACGCCGCAAAAGACAGCCCCGCCGACGCCATTACCGCCGGTATGCCAGCAACCGCCGCCGCCAAACTTTGAAACCCTCCCACGGCCCCCAGCAACGCTTTACCGGCAAGAACGCTCAGAGCCCCGGCAATCACGTTCAAAGAGCCGGTCAATAGGCCGATATTATCCAAAACTTTATCGACGGCCTGACCCAAGCCAAGAATATTCCCTGCGAATTCCTGAGTGCCCTCGTCGGTTTCGAGAATCGCATCAAGCGCACTTCCCAAAGCAGATAAGAAAGGCTTCCACGCATCGACAATCCCCGAAGTGACATTTGTTAAAAGCGTCAACCCCGCAACAATCTTGTCTATCGCAGAGGCAAGTCCCTCCGGTGTGGTCAGGTCAAGATCACCGAACAACGCAACGAACGCCCCGCGCAACGATTCTCCCAGACTTTTTATAGAATCCACCAGCGGCCCGAAATCGACGCCTTCCCAGAAATTCGGGTCGTTTAACAGCCCCGCGATCTCCGACATAAAACCGGCAATTTCAACCCCTGCACTTTCGAGCAGATCATAAACCGGTCTGAACGCCTCAGAGTCGACCCCTACAGATACGCCCTTGAATACTTCCCCGATCCCAACCGCTATCCCACGGTATTCATCCAGCAACGGCAAACCGACTTCTATCAGCGTGGCTTTGAGGTTATTTATCAACGTCTGGTTGACGTTATTGAAATCGAAAGCGACCTTTTCCAATGCGGTAGCCGTTGCTTCAGAACTGTTCGCCATCGCTTCCAATGACTTGACAAACACACCCGCTTCATCGGCCCCCAGCGTCAACGCCCCGCCCAAGGCCCGAACATTACCGAAAAGCTCCGCCATCTTTTCGGTATTCCCGCCGGTGGCCTCATACGCCTGCCACAAAATCTTTTCCAAGCCCTGCGTTTCTAATGCCGTCGCGCCGAACTCAAGCCCCAATTCTTTTGCCGCCGCTTCTGCTTCGCTTGTCGGCTTTATGATAGATGTAATAATTCCTTTTAGCTGTGTGACCGCCATCGCCGTGTCAGCGCCACCAGCCGTTATTGCCGCAAGTCCCGACATAAGCGTTTCAAGAGGAACGCCCGACGCGGCTGCAATTGACGTAACCTGGGCCATCGACGCCGCCAGTTCAGGAATGGTCGTCTGACCCAACTTGACAGTGGTAAAGAATATATCCGAAACCTCACTCGCCGCGTATGTCTCCTTCCCATAGGCGTTCATGGTTGACGCCAACAGCCGCGTTGTCTCATTCAACGGGGCCAATCCCGCCGTGGACAACGCCTCTGCAACCGGAATAAATTCGGATATAGAATCCTTCCAATCGACCCCCGCCGAAATCGCCGTGTAAACACTTCCGTTAATGTCTTCTATGGCTGCCGTCGACACCCGTGCATAATCGATAATAGATTGTCGAAAAGAATCGAGCTTGTCTCTCGGAATGTCGATAAGGGTCGATATCTCCCCAAACTGCGAATTGAATTCACCCGCCGACTTGACAGCAAGCGTCAAACCGCCAACAGCTAAAGCCGCCAGCGCCGCCTCGACTTGCAAGACTTTTGTAGCCATATCCGCCAGCGGCCCCGTGACGTTCTGCACCTTCCCCGCGAAGTTGTCCAAACCGCCCGAAAGCGACTTCACGGTGCCGCTCATTTCATCCACACCGCGAAAAATTACGGCAACTGTTTTTTCAAGATCAGCCACTTGTCTTTTCTCCTAAAAATAAAGGGCTCTGATTATTATCAGGCCCTTTTCTTCGCTCTGTACCATCGATCCCAGAGTGCCAACTCGGTACGGGTCAGAAAGTCATACGGCAATATGTCCGGCCTGATCTCATAAAGAAAACGCCCCCTGGCCTCACACAACGCTAAGCAACTTCTGACTTCGTTGTCGTTCCAGAGGGCTTCGGTTCCCCCGGCTCGTGACCCTTGCCGGTCAACGCCAGTATACGGTTAGTGATCAGCCGAAACTCAACCGGAAAGGCCGTCCAGACTTTAACCGCCAATTCCTCCGACCCTTCCGGCTCAACCGATCCATATTGAAAGTAAGCGATCCTTTTCGCGTCCTCCTCGGTCACATCCGGCTGAATCATCTTTTCAATCGCCTTCGTGATCCGCTTCGAATTCTTGCTCATCAAACCGTCGAGGACCGCCTTTAACTCCTTATTTTTGACCGCCGCGACATCGGCACGGCCCAGTTCTTTGCCGGTTAAACCCCTGACCTTCCAGACCGGCTTGTCTCCGTCACCGAACCACTCCGCCATGTCGGGAACGTCAACCTCCTCCGTCCTGGGAACCATTCTTGACGCCATGAACTCCTCGGACTTAAATCCCATCACCTCACCTCCTGGTTATGCGGTCACTCTCAAAGCTGCCGTTTCAGCCGACACGGTACAAGCCGCCGTTATGCTGTCACCCGCCGGAAAACTCTGCTGAATGCCGAGGTATCCCTGTGACAGAATATACGGGGAGTTGAGCCGGTTCTGGTAGAACTTAAACCACAAATTGGAGTCAACATACTGCAGAATATTGTCGCTGATGCCGTCCTGCATGTCGAACGAGAACGACCCCTGGTTCAGGCTGGAAGATTTCGCGCCCTTCGTTCGTCCATAAACCTGCTTGGACGATATCGAATGAGAATTGTTCGGCGGTACGAAGTCATACGCATCAACCAACTCGGCGAAATCGGGCGTGTAATATGAGGCATAAACACCCTTGCCGACACTTCCGGTATGAATCGCCGCCAACGCGGAATGAAACGTGACCCCCGCATAGCCGAGCACCCCATTTGAAACGGTTCCGTAAACGACATCCCATGTCGGATAATTATACATTTCTCGATATACGCCAGGAGTCTGCTTGATCTCGCTTGCCGTAATTGGCGCGGACGATTGAGATGACAACCAAACCTGTGCGATCTCGATAGAGGTCGTCGGGATCAACGGAGGCCCGCCCGCGGCATCCCTTGTGTCAGAAAAGCTCGTTCCTTCGGTGCCATCAACAACCGCGATCGCTCCGCCGGATGTCACAGTAATGGAAAACTTTTGATAATCGTTTGCAGCCGGCCTTGAAATTGCCTCGTCGGTTGACGCACTAACAGAAGTCAGCGTTCCCGCCAAATAGCAAGTCAGCGCCGCGATGTCTATGACGTCATTTGATCCGCTTGCCGCCACAGAAACCAGACCGCCGGTAGCGACACCGTTCGGCAACACGCTCGGCACATAACCGCTTCGCGCACTCCATAAAGTTGCCGTGGATTTAAAGGTTTTAAAATCACCCTGATCGGTCAGCGCGGTCATGGCAACCGGAGTCTGACCGGCCTCGTACATCAACTTTGCATTTTCAGCATTCGGCATTTTTCTTTCCTCCTGTTTTTAGGATTGCGAGAAAGGGTCTCCCGCGACAGTTTTATAAACGATATTAAAAACGGCAGAGCACACGACCGCCGCGTCTCCCGGCTCTGGATATTCATCGACACCGCCGGATTGATACTCGATGCGATCCGCAAGTCCACTGGTCACATCGTCGGATAGATCTTCCATCCTTTTGCGAATGTCTCCCAGAATGTCTTCTGCAAGATCAGAAAGGTCATCACCTTGCGTAAAAGCGAGAATTCCTTCAATACGGATAGGCATGGTTGACCGGTTCTTGCCGTGTATTTTTTCGTTATCCTCCGACTGAGGCCAAACGGTAATCGCCGGTAATTTCGATGACGATAAATTCTTTCGCACCTTGAAAACATTTGTGCCGATCTCGGTCACATACCCATTAGCGGTCCTGATATCCGCGAGACTGGTCACAATGTTGGCGATGATTTCTTTTCTGATCGTCATTGTCTTTTCCTTCGGGCAAACAAAAAAGGGCATGAGTGAAGGAGTGGCCCCACTCAGCCCTTGATTGCTCTTAGTCCGAATGATCAGTTCGGAGTTAGCCCGAAATTTTAATTAAGCGAATTTTCTCAACTCATAAGCGAGTTCGTCATCAAATGTTTTTAAATAAAATTCATCGCCCGATTTTATAACAGCATTTAGAACTTTCGGTTTTGCCAATTCGTCTTCGATCCTAACATTGTCTAACACCTTCAACGGCAGCCGGTATTTTTTCGGCAGCATCCCATATGGGAAATCGGGCCGAAACTTTTTAGCCGGTGATTTGTATTCTTGACGCTCAAACATCGTTTTTGCAATTACCTCTTTACCTTTTTTTGTCACCGGCCTTTCCCAAATAAACGCATGCCTGAATTTGTACCTCGTTCCGCCTTTTCTAAACTGAATCGAATATCCGTATTTTAACTTCCTAACTCCGGTAAATGACGCGAAATTAACCGGCGTTCCAGTTGACTTCACCCACATAGACAGGCTTGACCAATTCGCTTTTTTATAGGTGATGTTTTCTTTAATTCTCTTTTGGCTGATATTTAAAACGGCGTTTACCTGTTTTGCTGTTTGAGAAATGACATGAGTCATCGTCTTATTTAGCGCCCTTGTCTGCACCTTCGGGTATCCGTTTTTAATCCCTGACAAAACCAATTTGACGCCGGTTAGATCTCCCTGATCCATTTCGACTTGAAGGCCCATTATGAATGCACCGGATTTTTAACGGTTATATAAGCGATGTCTCCATGCCATATGCCGTTCGGCGTTTCGACATACGCTTGCAAGGCCCACCTTCCAATTACTGCCATGTCTCCGGATTGCAAAGTATACTCCACGCTGGTATTATCAGACCCCAGAGAACCGACCCACTCTCCGGTCGCGCTCGAATTACTATACAAAATATTGGTGATCGTCGCATCCGAAATATCCGAACCCACCGAAAGCTTGATCAATGTTCCCTCATCCCCGACAAATACGGTAGACATTTTACAATTCCTCTAAGGTTATCTGAGAGCCTTTGTTTTCAACTTTCACCAAATCTCCGACCAAACCCACCAACGGCCCGATAAACGACGAAGCCTCAACCTCTCCGGTGATGCGCGAATCCTTTTCAACCGGATCAATAAAACTATTCAGCTTGACCACCTCCCCGCTCATTGAATCGCACCCTCTTTTCGGATCGTCTGCCGAATACGGCTGTTTTTCCTGACAACTTCTTTGCGAACGACCATCGGAACGCCGTTTATAATGAAATCATCGATCAGAACATTGTCAGCCGCCGCCATTTCGCTTTTAATATCTATGATAAACGCAGTAACGTCAGAACTGCTTGAAACCGGAGGCGTCGGGCCGGACAGAACCGTCTTTGACATCTCAACCCACGGGGCGCTCAACGCCTGACGCCAATGTGCACCAATATGTCGCGTTACGGCATCTCTAATAATTTTAACATAAATCGGCTTGTCCATCTCGACGGCTACAGCATCATAATATCCGACCCCGCCAAACGTAGCCCAATATCCCGATATTTCCCCCGTATCGTAATTGGCACCATCATAATTGATATAAACGTGATGCCCTAAAAGCGCATCATTTTCTTCGACAATACGAAAATATCCAGCAACGTATGTGTCGAAAAGATTCGGGTTCGGTAAAACCGTCCATTCAATTTGATACCCATCCATCCCATACCCGTCAGCGGAAAGCTGATACACTTCTGCACCTGAGTTTTGACCGGGGCTTACCACTAACCGCCCCTCAACCTCCGTAACACTCGCCGCCACAGTAGGAGGACCGGTTCCGAGGTCATAATAATTTATATTCCAAAAACCCTCAATTGATCCATTATCGAAATTATCAGATTGCAAGCAACCTCCTCCGATTACTACCGCTATTAGCAAAACAAACCATTTCAATTCGCCAACTCCCGCAAGATACCCCCACACAATGCAGTTGGGTCCCAAACAATATCAGAAACGACGCCGCACCCAGATGTCAGCCAGCCCGATTCCTCAAGCCAAGTATCGGCTTGATACTCGTCATAAATATAGACGTTCTTAATATGAAACGGGTACTCGTTGCCGTAGGCGAGCCAGAGTTCGTTGCCAAGAGGAAAACTACCGTCATATGAATCTGACGAATGTTCCCAATCTCCGTCATTATTAGATACCGATAAAGCGTTGCTACTTTTTGACCATCTAATTGAATAAACAAGCTCACTTCCGTTTGCCAACACAGTTGGGGATTCTGTCACAGAATTGGTTGCGTCTGACGAATACATATTGCCAGCACCGTTCATCTTCAATATCCCTGCATCAGAATTTGTAACCGATAGAATTCCTCCGGCTGCAGATACATCAGCCTCGTCAAATAAAGGAATCAGATCAAATATAAACGTCCCCTCACTTGTCGCCCCTCCCACGGCATCACTTAAGGCCGCCTTGACCGCACTCCCCATCGTCCACCGATAGCCGGTGTCATCACTGGCGTTCCCCGCCTCTGTCGTCCTCCACGCTGGGGAACCGTCTGTGGGGATGTAGCTGTCTATATACGGCGCTTCACGCAAATCCGCGCCGAAGATACCAATGGCATCCGTATCGGTGACTATTCTTATACCAACTACCGGATTGGTTTCTGTACCGCTGACGCTGAATCTCTGCCATGATGTCGTCAGCGTCTTGGTTGTCCATGTCGAGCCGTCATCGTCCGTCAGGTCGATATTGCCGGTGCCTGTTACCCGCTTCATCCAGATGGCGAAAGTGTCTGCCGTCCCGCCAAGTGGTGACGATACGGTATACTTCAGTGTACCGTTTGCATCGGTTGCTGTCAGCGTGTAAGCGGAGTTGGTTTCGCCGTCTGGTCCGGTAAGGTTGGCAACCGGCGTGACGTTGCTTGCCGTCCACTCGCTAAAATCCTCCGAATAATCCAGCAAATTCACCCCTTCTCCGTTGATGCTAAGTCCTTCGGCTTCAAAGCAGGGCTGTGCGGGGATGGTGCCGGTTGCGAAGTCGGATGGTTCTAGCAGGGCAAGGGGCGGGATTTCTTTGATTGAGAGGTTGCGGATATAAGCAACCTCAGTCGCCGCCATATTATCGAACTGTATCTTGTCCGTAGCGACATTAGTGCATTTAAATACAAGGCTGTAATCAGCCCATGAGGTTGTCAGGGTTGCACTTGCAAGCTCCGTATCATCGCTTTGAGCGATTTCAACGTCAACTGCACCGTTCGCGTACTTTCCTTGGAAATCAACCTGATACCATTGACCGGCTGTAAGATTGCTCGATAGGTCAGCGGCATCTGCTAAAGCTAATGACGCGCCTTGGTCTGTACTGCCATACGTCACCTTCACCGCTTCTTCAGTCTCGTCAATCTCAATCGTGTTGGTGCTGTAGGGTATCCATGAGACTTGTACGGGACGGAGTTTATCACCACTATCAAGCGTCACGCCTGTTCCGTCTGAATAGAAATAAGTCCCAACATCATTATCCGGTGCGCCTATTGTCGTAAAATCGGCATCGTCACGGGCCATAATGCGGTAAAAGGTGTTGTCTGTCGGGTTGCCGCTTGCTTCTTCACTTCCCGCCAACCCAGGCCATGCCTGACCGCTTGTGTTGGCATCGTAGGGGATGCCTTTGGCGGGGGCATCTATTTGCGCTAATTCGTCACCACTACCAAGGGTGTCAGCGGATGTGGCAATAAAATAAGTGCCGGTGTCATTTGACGGTGCTCCAACAGTTGTAAAATCGAGTGTTGAACGAGATACAATGCGATAAATATTCCCCGTTACAGTATCGCTGCCGCTCGTAACTGAAGTTGTTTCCTCCTGATCGAACAGGTCGCTACCGATTGTGTTACCGGAGGGGAGTTCCTCAAGTTGAGCATGTGAGAAATAGACGTCACATGTCCCAGTATCAACATAAAGATGCATACCGCTGTTGCCAGATGAATTGTTGGTGAACTCATTAACAATATTAGTTGGGGTATTTCTTGAAATTCTTGTCCACGCGCTACTGCTTAAACTTGATATTGGGTAAATATATCTTCCGTATTCACCGCTTATCGAACTATAAATTCTAAGGTTTGTTGCTGTGCATGTACCGCCTTCAACCAATCTAACATATATAGACGGAATTATAGAAGCGTCAGCAGTATTCCCACTAGTGCCTTGATAAATATCATTCAAAATAACCCCAAGGTTTACTACTTTTTCAGCAAGATTCCCTCCGAAAGGGTCAGTTACTTCGGTAGTGTTAACAGTTACGGTTGCCGTTCCTCTCACCGTCCACTGGTCAAAAGCAGTCGGGTCAGTAAGCAAGTTCTCCCGATTCCCATGCTTGGTCGTCAAAATACCGCTTGTCTCAACGCATGTCCGTCCCGATACCCTGCCGCACTCACCGGCGGTCAGACCGCCTTTGGAGTCAACTAGATTGCCTTTCAATGGAAGCCGGACAATTTCTCCCGCAAGAGACGGAACTGATAAAAGTAAAAGCGACAATATAAGAGCAAGTCTTTTCATGTTATCCCTCAAACAATTTGATTGGCACACCGTACTCTTGAAGAACGCCAGCGTCTATCGTCACTCCGTTGGCAATCGCTTCTTCAACCGTGCCCATACGCGGTTGCGTGTCGGTGAAATAGCCCTGGTCTAATCCGTATTGATATTGTTCTCCCAGGCTTGCACTTTGAAACGCTTGACTCGCCAGCACGCCCCCAGGTACAAGATGGTAAAACGCCGGATACCTTAACGTCTTCCCGGCTATTGTCTGGGCAATGCTCATTTCGTCGTCATAAAGATCGGCAAAGGCTTTCTTTTCGGTGTCACCGTACCAATAAAGAATCTTATCGACATCGGCCTTGCCGACATTGTAGGCATCTATCCAACCCTTGACCGCTGAAAGTTTGCCTGTCCTCTCCATCAAGCAAAAGAACACATGCCGGTTGCCCTGAGATACAAGCCGAACATAATTTTGCAACACATCGTATTTATCGGTCAGAATAGAGCCGACCAGCGGGACCAGCCCTTTTTTAATCATGTAAGGCGTCACATAGCCATTGTCCCTTGCATACTGAATCTTCTCCGCTAAAGTCGCGTTTTGATACGCCTGGGAGTTGACCACATTGTCAGGTAGCAACCCTGCAAGAAACAACTCCTTGTCGGCATCGCTTGAAGCGGAGAGGTCTACTGCCGGTGTGTAAAGGATGACTCTCAGGTTTTCAGCATACGCCGAATAAGCATACAGCAAAAGCACCACTATCGAAGCTATCCTGAAATACTTCATTATCTACCCTCTCGCAATTGCTTTCGTAAATATCAATCGCTAATGCCAACTCATTCAACGCCCTTAAAATATCAGGAATTAAAACCTTCTCCGTTGAGTCCTCTTTCGACATGAGCAAAGACCTCACTGCTGTTCCATACCGCCAGGTGGTTCATCGGTTCATCCACATTATAGGCACCGTCAAGCTCGGCCAAAGAACCCAAAGAACAGTCGATACAATAGTACTTCACATCACCAGGAGTTTGGTCACCTTCGGGCTTAACCGGCATGTACCCATCCATCCCCACGAAGTTTCTGACCTTATCCACCCCGCCATAATTCATGATGTAGTCGAGGCTCGACCCTGCGCCCTTGCTGTACCCCACAAGATCCACCTTGCTGTACTGCCCGTTGAACCGCGCCAGCATGTTGTCCACCGCCGTTTTCACCATGTCACCGCTGAACTGCGTCAGGCCTGTAGAGTTGCTTAAGGCCGGTGTGATGATCATGTCTTCGGGCCAGCCCTTGTCAACCAGATAGCTTTTGAGCGGACTCATGTTAGACGGGTTCCCCAGATACCCATGGAAAAGTAGAACAGGGACTTTGCCTGTCGGCTGCGGTTCCGGCTCTGGCTCTGGCTCTGGTTCCGGCTCCGGTTCTGGTTCCGGTTCTGGTTTAGGCTCGGGATCCCATCCGAAGGCTTTTTTCCACCACCATGTAATAAATCGCTTAAACATAAGTTCTCCTTTATTTACTCCGCTATCGTGATCACTACCGTTCCAGAGGAATAATCACCGGTTTTGACTCCCGCTCGGTACTGCACTTGATTAACTAGCATGGGATTGGCGATAATCTTTTCAGTATTTGCGGAAAATGTCTCCACGTCCATCCAACTGCCCCACGTTCCCGATATGTTAAACCGTCTTTGCAGCGTCACCGTTGCCGACCATGTTCCTGAAATGCTCAAACTTAAATAACCGGTATCGGGAACCAAAATTCCCGTGGTAAATGTATTCTGCGCCCCTATAGATGCCGACTGCGCCGCACCGATAGGCATCGAAAACAATAGAATAATTACAAATGCCAGCAAAATTTTTTTCATGTCGCTACCTCCCTCACAATACACACCGCCCATGTGTCATCGGTTTCGGTGGCTTCCGGTGAATCGACATAATACCGAAACCCGCTCTTTTCATTTATTTCGAAATAATCCCCGTATTCCGGTATTTTTCCCAGCGTGGTTAACTTCGCCCGAATTGTCGGTTTGTGGGCCATCATCCCCGATTCAAAAACAACGGGCATATGCTCGACTTCACGCGAAAAAATCACGTTGCAACTCACCGGATCACCCGATATTGGCGTGTAAATAGCACTCAGGCCGGCGACGCTATCCTCTAAAATGTCGTCGGCGGCCTGAGATAAAGTGTCATAAAACTCGGTCATTGTTAAATGCTCATGTAATAATCGAGATAAACGACAAATTTACCGGCGGTCAGAGCGGCGGTAGCCACCGTCATGGTTAGGCTTTTTTTGGCAGCAGTCTTGATCGACGTTGCCGCCGTCCGAACCGGCACGACATCCAAAATGGCACCAGCGGTGAAACTTGTGATTGCGGTGGCCGCGAGTATGTCTTCGCTGGTATTGACGGTCAACGCGATTGTTGCATTGGTTCCGGTGCAAGCCGTTTTTACAAAAATCATGCCTTGGGTAATAACTGCATCATCGGGCAGATAATCATTATCAAGCGTAATATCGCCGATTGACCCTCCCTCCACGGCAAAATCATAAACGAATGCGGCGGTGCGTCTGACAGCCCCACCTTCAAGCGGAAAATTCTGTGCCATGATACTTACCTCCTATTTGATAAAAAGATCGAAGCTGGCCCTCCAGCTTTATCGGAGGGCCGTATTTTAAGCCCTATTAGGCACCATAATTGAAATACAAAGCAACCCAATCGACGGCCTTTGCCGCGACATCGATCCGCACCTTGTACTCGACACCATCCACGGTCCACCCCTGACGCTGCTCCATATACGGTTGGGACTGACCGTTAAGGAAAATCACATCCACGGTCATGCCTTTCGGCCCCGCAAGATACCATCCTGTGGCAAGCGCCGTGTCGAGCCGCGAATCATAGACCCGTGTGAAATAAGATCCGGCATACGGGTTCCGGCGCGTAGCCGCGAGGCTTGAATCCGTTGCGATAGTGTCAGAATCAGCATATTGAAAGCTATTAAAAAACACTTCCATTCCGCCTTCAAGCGCCTTGGGCGCGATGATGTATTCAGGCCTGATGTTCATATTCGACACGCCATTGATGTCTTTTTGAATACCCATCGCAAGAATGCCAGCGGCGATGGTGGCCTGACCTGGGGCCGCGCCAGACCCGGACGCAACGTAGTTGCTATGGTTCGTGGCATCAAACAGGTTATTGCCGTCACCCATCGCACCATTGGCGGTCAGAACCGCGTAAGCGACATCACCGATTTTTCGAGCCGCCGCCCGACCATGTTTGGCGGGTATATCAGTCAGCGCACCCAGATCGTCATTGATAATAACCTGTCTGGTAATGGCGAAAATCTTGCCATAGGTCGCCAACTGAAAAGTTTCCTTTTTCTCAGACAGGGAACCGTATTGGTAATCTCCATGTTCCGGCACTTCCTCCAAGGCCTCGGCCTCAGACACGCGGTGCAACGTATTCGACTTGAAATCCGTGACCGATCTCGTCCCGCACCAGACCCCGTAGGTTTCGTTCGCCATCTCGAAACCCCTGAGAAGGGCCTTGTTCGCCGATGCCGCCAGAACGTAGGGCAACTCTCCGGTTGTCAGCGCACGTCCGACCATTTCAACCGGATGGCTCGGAATTCTCTCCCCCGCGATCCGCAGGCTTTCCCGCGCCAATTCCCTCAGAGTCATGCCCTGCAATTCGGTGGCCCCCGCCGCCGGTTTTTCCACCGGCAAAGCCGCCCTGAGCATGACACCATCAACCGCCGCCTCTCTGAATTTTTCCCGTTCGTCCTTTTCGACGGTCATCTGCCCGACCGGTTCCTGCCGCGTTCTCTCAATCTCTTTTAAAACGAGCTCTCGCGCCTTGTCCACCGGCGTGCCGTCCTTGATCATCCGCTCCTGGACAGATTCATCCACATCGAACTTGCGGCACATGGCCCCGATCTCTGCAATTCTCTCCCGCTCGATCCTCTGGGCTTCGGCCCTGACCTTGTCTTCGTCCACCGGCTCGGCACTTGCATCCGGTTCCGGATCCTGTCTCCGGTCATCCCCAAAGGTGAATCCGGAATTAAAAAAGAAGGCCCACGCCTCATCGTCGGAGGCATCCTTTGAAAGGCCGCGCTTTTCCAGCAATTTTCTTAACTTTTTATTCATGGTATCAACTCCATCCGTTTTTTCAGGTTGCTTGTTATTATGAGCCCCTCTTGCCTTTGCCAACTCGTCCGCGCCGATCGTCACCGCCGACAGTTCCTTCGGTCTCCATCGCGTGGCCACCTTCACCGGCCCCACAAAGCTGCGCCCCTTGATGGTTGTCTTTTCCCCATCCGGCACCCATTGTGCCTCAATCACGCGATAGCCAACGCTGAAATCCGTTAAGTGACCTTCCCGTACCTTTGTCCACGGCCCCTCGGCCTCCGGTACACTCGAAAAATGCACCCGCCCTATCAGCTGACCGTTATCGGTCTTCATACCCCGAAACGACCCCAGAACGCTGCTGGTGCTGTACCGTGAGTGCGAGTCTAAAAGCGGCACTTGCCGCGACCCAGGCAACTCGACCCCATCCATCAAAAGAACTTCCGGTATAATCTCGTACCGATCATAATCAAAAACCTCCACCGGCTCTTCGGTGGCCCCGATCACCTCAACGCTTCGGCTCTTTTCGTCAACGGTAGACGGCGCTCCATCCCCTCTTGTCTGAATCGACATCGAGCGGTAATTCAACTTGTCAGCCGGATCTTTTCTTTTCCCGAAATATCCGTTTTTGCCATATCTCATTGCCTGATCTCCCTGAAAAGATTAACGACGCGGTCAATTTTTTCTTCCTGATCATTCATCACCGCATCGGGATTGTTCGCCGTCGCCGTAGAAATGTTACCCGAAATAATGTTGTTAAAAATATCCCCCAGACCATACTCGTCGGCCATTTCCCTGAATTGCTTGAAGTCCTTTAAGACCTCTTCGGGATCTTTCCCCCTGCCGCGCATGATCTCCTGAGGAGACTTTTGCAACGTCTTGATCATATCAACCGCCGCCTTGGTTTCCTTCAGCGGGTCAATCGGGGCCATCCCTGGCGGTTGCCATTCGTTCCGCATCCACTTCCACGGAGAATTGAAGAATCCAGGGTAATCCAATTTCCCCGACATTACCCCTTCGTTATAGAAATCACCGACCACAGGCAGACAAAAATGCCGCACATGCCTTGACGATATCGGCCTCAACTGCTGTTCGTAATCGTTCCTAGATATCCGGCCCGTAGAATAAGAAAAACCGGTGTAATCACCGGCCAATAATTCGAACGGACACGGTATCGTAATCGATATCATCCGAATCAATAAAGACATGGCGGGGTCGAAATTGGCCCCCTGTTGAGCCGCCGACGCGAACGTGATGTCCTCCCCAGGCCGCAGATATTCAATAATCGCGTTCTGCAATTCATCGATCTTCTGCGATGTCTCCGTATCGGTAATGACATTCCCCTGTCTTTCAATCGGGTTCTCGGCATGCACAATGGCAAGATACTTCGACTGCATCTTGGCCCGATCAATTTCCGCATCGAGATATTCACCGACATCCCGCGCAATCAAAACCGCCGGCGTGAAAGGAGATATGCCGCGCCTCTGCCCGGGCCGAAGAACTTCGAACTTGTGACGCACATTCTCGGCCTTAATCCTCACAATCGATCCATAAGAATCCGGCTCATACAGGTGATACGCCACGACCCTTCCGGTCTTCGGGTCATACTCCATGCCCTGATCGAACGCATACGCCTTGCCAACCGGACGGTACGGTTGATCCGCTAACTGTTCCGGTTCAAAAATCTGATACGCGAAAGGCAGAAAAGAATTGCGCTTTCTCGACTTGACCTTGACGAAAAGAAACTCCCCATTTTCAAGATCCTGTCGCTTCGAAAGCCGCATCATCTCATAAAGATGCAAATTCCCCGACACATCCGCTTCGTCGGCAAAAAACCGAAAAGCGTCCTCGGTCTGGGTATTCTTTACCTTATCCAGCTTGCCATCCGGCTTCAAAATCCGCGACTGAAACATGATCCCATCGCCAACGGTATAATCCAGTGTGATTTGCACCGCCCTTTTGAAGTACGGAAAATCCCTGACAAGCTGACGGATCCTGTTTCGAACGGTCTGCCCCGAATTGCGGATAAGATCATTGACCGAAATCGATGTCGGAGACCACGCACCGGTCATCCGATCGGTTTTCGCCGCCGCGTAAGTCTCCGATCTCTTGGCCTTGGATAGACAATCACGGTAATATTTGCGTTTTAATGCGGACTGTGGAAAAAATACGGAAATGATCGAATCGAGAGCGGTTGAAATTTTCATCAGCACCGCCCCCCATTCTTTGCGTAGACTCGTGGAGCGAAAGTACCGCCCTCAACCGCGGCCTTCCGCTCCACGTAAGAAAGGAGAAGGAGAAAATCTTTGTGGGATTTATAGGTTATCGTTTGACCCCCAACAGTAACCGAACCCACGCGAGCATTTCCACTCGCAAGCTGATTCAACATCGATGTGTAGGCCGCAGCCCAAGTGGTAAATGTCGCCATAATGCGGCATTATACCACGGGGTTTTTGGCCCACCCTTGAACTTTAGCGAACTCTATCGAACTTTAGCGAACTGTGACCGATCTTTGTGGACGTTTACCCATCTTTTTGCTTGACAGGCTCGGAGGACGCCCGATTTCACCCTTGCAGAACATGACAAACCATTCATCGGCAAGCTCGGTGGTGCAGATCCAGATCCCGCCCCTTTTATCCTCCGGCGATGTCTTCTTGGCGGGAAAATCGTAGCTTCTGATCCATTCCAGAACGGTAGACGGTGAACGGTTCACATAATCGCAAATTGCCGCCATGCCTTCGAGTTTTCCCATACTCGGCCCCCTTATTCACCACCGGCTGACACGGCAGTTTTTTTCTTTTTTCCTCCATACTTTTTCGCCCTGGCCTTTTTCTCTGGCTTTTTCGGTTCCTCCCTCACCGGCCCTGCCAAAAAACGGTCGATCTCCTCCGACTCGGCGAAATAGCTCGATGTCTCCGCATCGAACTTGGCGGGAAGCCCCGATTTCAAAATTTTGTCCATTACCGTTGACTCGCTCAAACCCATGTAGCCGCTGATTGCATTAACGCCATTCAACTTCATCTTACCATCTCCCTGTGCTTTTAGGTTGCGACGGCTTAACCGTCTTCTTTTCCGGCACCGGCTCTTTCCTCACCACCGGAGCCAATATATTCAATCCGCCACCATCCCACTCTGGTTCGGCACAAGCATGCGCCAAAACCTCACAATCGAGCAGATGGTTATCGGTTGCCACCTGTACCCAGACCGCACGGCCTTTATCATCAATTCTTTTTTCTTCCGCCGTGACCTGTTTGGCATAGATTTCATCAGTATCCTTGTGTAAATACGCCGCGTGATGCTCCCGATTCACCGCCTGATTTAACCGATAATGCACCATATCCTTGCACTTGTCCGTGTCGATCAGCATCAGCCTGAATCCTGACTTCAACGGCTTACCCTTCGGAGTCTTGTCGATAATACTTCCAGGCCTGACTTTTTGAGACAACGGAATTGCAGATCCCTTCGACCCCCAGACCCTGCACCCTCTCCCGACACCATTCTGCCGGATGAACCAATACGTCTGCTCGGTCATCGAAGCCATGTCTTCGTAAACATCCCCGCCGCCGGTATCTATCGCCGCACGCCAGATCCCCGCCGTGGCACTTTTGCCATCTATCGGGTACCGCGTTCTAAATAATAAATTTTCGACGTCATCCCATGCCCCCAGATGCCCGTAATGAATGAGCCAAGACGTGTAGCCCGACTCCCACGCCCTGACCACATACCAAAACCCATATTTCTGGACATCGATCCCGCATGTAAGAGCTATCGCCGTTTGCGGCACCGTTTGCGGTTCCAGATCACACTTCGCCTTCAAAATTTCATATATTTCCGGTTTTTTAACGGTTTCTCTCCACTCCTCCCCCAATGTAGAATTGACAAAGCCCTGCAGATTCTTCGGGTCGCCCGACTTCCGCGCATCGATGAACGCCCGAACCAATTTCGGTATGTCTCCCGACTTCCCTAGCAGAGAATACAGCCGGTTGCAGTGAAATCCGACCTTGCGAACGATCTCCAAAGGCTTCGACCTCGGCACCATCTCCCCGCGCTCGACGGCGACGTTCTTTTGGGCCGTGTTCCAAACCTTCCCGCAATTCCCGCACTTATAACCGGCCCTCGCGATCTGCTTTTCCGTGGCCTTCCTTCCCCCCTTCCAGACCACTTCGCCCAACCGTCGCCACCTCCCATCATCCGAACGGTACAACCCCTTCGGAAACCCCGTAGAATACTTCCGCGACCACCGGAGCGGTTGCTTCTGGTGACAGAACGGGCACTCGGCATGCCAATCATAGACCACATCACAGGCCGACATCGACCGCACGATATTTCCGGTGTCGATGGTCGGCGTCGAACACTTCATAATTTTAAACCTGAAAAATGTCTCTTTCCGCTCCTCCGCCAGACTCAGCGCCGACGCCTCTTTTGTGGTCACATAATACCCCGGCTTATCGATCTCGTCCATCATCAGCACCCGAAACGACTTGGAACCGAGTTTCATCACCGACGATGCCCACCCGAACGCCACATATGCCCCGTTGGTGGTCCTCATTTCATCCCGATTCCACAGCCCCGACTTCAAGTGCGACAATTCCGGTGAATCATCGAAAATCGGCTGAAACCGCTCACGGCACATATATTCCGACGTTTCAGCGTCCGCGAGGACGAAATATATCGGGCAGGGCTCCTGGTGAGCGTAATACCCCCCGATTGCCAGCATAACCGTGGTCTTGCCTATCTGGGCCGATGCCTGGAACACCACTTCTTCGATGTTCGAATCATAAAATGCGTTCATGATCGGCCCCAGATACGGGGCGCGGCGGATCCGAAACGGCCCCTTTTCTTCCGCATAATCCCCCAGAACGATATATTTTTCAGCCCATTCGGAAGGGTAAATCCGGTCGGAGGGCTTCCACGACTGAAGCTCCTCCTTCCAGAACTCAATTTTTGGGTGGTTTTTGGTCATTACAAAACATTTCGCGCAATTTTTCTATCGGACGTTGTGGTAATTCAAAAGTGATCGCATCGTATTTTAGGAGCGTATATGTTCGATTGAGCGGCATACAAATGACCGGCTTTTTGTCTCTGTCTTTAAAAAAACCGACACCCTTTGCGATAAAATTCCCCCGCGCCTCGAACTTATAAACGACAGGCCCAAGATATTCTAATTTTGGGCACATTCGCTCTGGCACCGGTTTGTCAAAGCTGTTCATCAAACCTAAAAATATTTTCATTTCTCGCCATTCCCCGCCTCGCCTTCCGGCGGCGTTTATCGGATCATTATTCGCTTCGCGAACCAATTTTTCTGCCAGCGAAAACATATTTTGATAAGAAAACACAATACGTCCGACCCTCATTTCTCCCCCTTCGGACAATACCTTCCATCCCTGCAATATGCGTTCCGCAACTCCCAGACTTCCTGCCTGATAATTTCGAACATATCAATACGCCGCTTGCCGTCCAGTAGTGGTGGAAGGCGATCAGCAAACAATTCCAAACCGCTGCACACCAGCTGCACCCGCTCGGACCACGCTTTCGAAATTTCAACTTTACTGAATAGCGTTTCCTCCAACTTTTCACGCTCGATCCTGGCGATCAGCGCCCGCTCCTTACGAAACTCAGTCAGCCACTTCTGAGCCTCAGCAGTTTCAATCTCGACCCCGCCACGGTCTTCAAATCTTGCTTCAAGCCACTTGATACAAGCTGGACCAGGATACGAGCCATCAACATTTCTTGGGAATGCTTCCTCTTTTTGCCAATTGGTAATTGTCCGAACAGAAACGCCGAAAAGCAGGGCAACTTCCTTTTTCGTAAGAGCGTTGACTGATAAAACTTTTATATTTTTTTTTCTTGACAATCTCAACCCACTGGGTATATGTTAATGGCCATGAAACGATTCACAAACCAAAGCATCGAATACGCAACCATGAGCGAAAAACACGACGGCGTTCAAGCCCGATGGGATGGACGCAAACTCAAAACCCGGACCGGCGGCACTATCCACGCGCCGAAATGGTGGCTGGCCGATCTTCCGCGCCGGAAACTCACCGGCGAGCTGTGGATCAAACGAGACGCTTTCGACCAAGCCCGCGCCATTGTGATGAGCAAGTCCGCCGGTAACGAGTGGAAAAAAATTAAATTCATGATCTTTGACGGCGAGTTTTCCGGCAAATACGCCAAGACCGTCAAACAGGTTCGCGTAATATCGATTGAACAGCTCGAAAAGTTTTACCAGAAGATTATATCTGCCGGTGGCGAAGGTGTCGTCATTACAACCGGCGGCATTCAGTACAAGAAAAAGCCGATCAGTGACGACGATGGCATCTTTATCGGCTTTGGGTCTGACAGCATCGAGCTTAAACTCAGAAGTGGTCGCGTTGTTTCCATGAAATCGGCCATCAAGCCCAAAATCGGCCAGGTCGTTAAGTTCGCCTATGAAGGGCTGACATCGACCGGCCTTCCCCGCTTTCCCCGCGTCATTGGCATCCGAGCGGAGGCCAACCTTGCCTTTTGACGTCAAATCCGCAAGACTCGACCTTGAACTCACCATAAACCAAATGGCCGCAGCGTGTAATATCCACCGCCAGACCCTGGTCAAGTGGGAACGCAACGAGCGCAAGCCTGACAAAGCGGCAATCCGCCTTATCGAAACCTTCCTATGGCTCAAATCTAAAAACCTCTTAGAATCATTCATTAAATCGTTCGCCTAATTTTTTTTGCCCATAACTATTAAATTGTTTAATAGTGTTAAATTATTATACATCTGCGTAATTTGAATTACAAACCCTTTGTTTATAGGCATCCACAAAGACCTTTTCGAAAACCCTTTATCCATAGGCATCTACAACGTTTTTTTACTTCCTCGTAAACCCTCATAAACACTGACTCCTTGATGAAAAATCGTCACAAAAAGGCTTTGTTTTACTTCTCATGGTGTTTTTGCTTTCCTCACTTACGTACTATTAAATATTTTTATAGCCGCTTAAACCCAGTGTTTACAATGGTTTGCAGCAGTAGTGAGGAAGGAAATCGTAAAATTATAAAACCAAAAATGAGTGAAAAAAAGCGCGTTAGCGACC
>Ga0180438_10001411_pt1 | contig 42813 bp, 43 predicted proteins | sample SS_ome_12_FD_132455 | JGI IMG/M metagenome (GOLD analysis project Ga0180438, IMG submission 132455) | Hypersaline lake sediment archaeal communities from the Salton Sea, California, USA - SS_3_D_2 metaG | ecosystem: Environmental > Aquatic > Non-marine Saline and Alkaline > Hypersaline >...
ACAGTGCGGTGCTCGCAGGAGCTCAGGCTTTGAAGCGGGCTCGTAAGCCGTTGGGCCAGGTTGAGTTCTCGCATGTATGCATCCCCTTCTCTTCTTGACATCAAGATCAGAACAGATGTTCTCATATTATACCAGAACATTTGTTCGCCGTCAAGAGGATCTGGGGATTTTGCGGAAATTTTAAACTAACTTATGGTGAGTCTGGAGGTTCTTTGGGATCGGGCAATGGCCTCGTCCAGCTCGGTGCGGAAGCGCATCCAGTCCCTCACCGGTACAACGATGCCCAGGCCGTCCGGGGAGACCATGTACTTGCCCGTTCGACGGCGCAACTGAGATGGAGGCAGGGGCATTCGCTCCATTTCCACTACCACAACCGTCCGTCCCAAGAGAGGGCCCAGGAAATTGCGCTGTGTCCAACGCTGCTTCTCGGGCGGGAACATATGGTGCAGCTCTGTAGGGCGGGTTGTGCGGATCTCTGTGTAAGGGATCACAAGCTGGCTAAGGGGCAATCTCAGACATAGCTCGTGTTCGCGACACTGGGCGTAGGCACGCAATTGGTAGATGAAGGTGAGGATCAGAATCATGCCGGTGCCCAGCAGGACCACCATCAAGAGGTGCCGGTAGGGTGCGAAGGCTTCTGGGTTCCATACGAGCAGGGCAACGGAAACGGCTATGATCAGAAGGCACGGCCAGAATAGCTGCTCGCTCATTCTCTGTTGGAGCAGCAGTGGGTGACGCTGCCCTGGCTTGATGGGATGGGCTTTTGATTCAGTGCTGTGCATGATAGTCCCTCCCGGCGAGCTGGTGGCGATCGTTGTTGGCGATCAGGCCCTTGTCGCCTTTTGCTGTAGTGTCTTGGACCTATGATCCGTTTTTGAGTGCCGCTCCGCTGAGCATTGGAGGCTCAGATCCGCTGCTCCGGTGGTTACCCTCATCCTGGCTACACCTGTTTCCCGTGGATCATGTTGCATTGGACTGTCGCTCCTGCTCCTGGGCGTATTCACAGAGGTCGCGCAATAGGCAGATATCGCATTTCGGTTTGCGGCTGACGCATATCTGGCGCCCGTGCCGGATGAGGTTGAGATGGAAGGCATAGTAGTCCTCCTCGGCTACGAGTTGCTCCAGTTCGTCGTGAGCCTTTTCTCGCGACACCCGTGGTCCGATGAGGCCCAACCTTTTGGTGACTCGGTGCACATGCGTGTCCACCGGAAAGGAAGGCCGGCCCAGGGCGAAGAGCAGCACGATGGCGGCGGTCTTGGGTCCCACGCCGTTCATGGACGTTAGCCAGCGCTTTGCGTCCTCCACGGGAAGGTCAGCCAGAAAGTTCAGGCTCAGCTCCCCTTGTTCTTCTGTGATAAAGCGTAGCGCTTCCTGGATGCGCGGTCCCTTCTGATTGGCGAGACCAGCGGGACGGATGGCCTCGATGACAACCTCGGTCTCGGCGTCGCGTACCTCTTCCCAAGTGGGCAGGCGGTCTCGGAGTCGTTCGAAGGCAACGTCGCGGTTGACGTCGTTGGTGTTCTGGCTCAGGATTGTGCTCACCAGTTCGGATACAGCGTCGAGATGGGGACGCCAGGATGGTTCTCCATACGCTTCCAGGAGGCGCCTATGGATCTGAGTGGTCTTGGACCGAAGTCGTTGGTGATTGCTGCTCATCGTCTCACCCCCATTGAGATTGTACACGACGATGGATGAATGGTCAAGTCCCATAGGGACTAGACTGTAGGGACCATGGCGCAAGTGGAACTACCGCATTCTCGAGGTTCCGTGGTATAATGAGGGCTCAATCATATGAAGCATAAGTAAATCAACAGCAAACATATAGAATGGAGAACTCACATTTGGAAAAGCGGGGTCATACCACTGAATTGACGATTGTGGGTGATCTCCTCCGAAAAAGGGCTATACACCCTTAGTGCGGTTGGAATCAGCCCTAAAATACTCCCTACGGTCTATTGCAGACCGCGACGCGATATGTTAGACTAGTTCCAGCAACTTGAATCGATTATCACTTGATTTCACCTTAGGATGCGCAATCTACATTAATAGGAGGTGCTTGACAATGGTACAGGAGAAGGGTCTTCTCACTGCAAAAGAAGCTTCAGCATATCTGCGAATCAGCTTGTTCACGCTGCGCAAGATCGAGCAGCAAGGGTTGATCGTGCCTTACCGGACTCCGGGTGGGCACCGTCGCTATAGCTTGGATATGCTGAACGAGTACCTGGAAAACAGCCGGATTCCACCTGCTCAACCCGCGTAGCGTCATCCGGCTGCACCAAGCTTCCGCTTCGGAAGCTTGGCCTGGGCTGGATGCGTACCAGAGAGACCCTGAGCCCGTCCCGCAGGTCCTGTGGCTCAGGGTTCCTGCTCTGGCTTGAGTTCTCTGTCCCCCTAGACTTTACAAAAACCGCGTTTTGGGGTACAATAGGCTTTGTCGAATGATGGACTGAGAGCCTCTCTCAGTCTTTTGTTCCTACTGGGCCCTGAGGCATCATGCCTCAGGTGCTCTTTTTGCTGTCCAGCCAGACTAGTTTCGATTGAGAAACTGGCTTGAGCCCCCGTCGTCGGGGGTCGATTCAGTCCTGAGGGCGAACCTGGGAGCGATCTCGCACTACAAACTGGGCTAGGCTTCAGTCTGGGGCAGCACAAGATGTTATCATTTGATCGGTAGAGTCGAGAGGTAGTCATGGCGAACCAAGAGACATTTCTAACCCCTGAAGGCCATAAGAAGCTGGAGGAAGAGCTCCGCTATCTGACGACGGTGCGGCGACCCGAGGTCGCCAAGGCCATCCATGAAGCCAAGATGGACGGCGATGTTTCCGAGAATGCCGGATACGAGGAGGCGAAGCGGCAGCAGGCCTTCCTGGAAGGTCGGATCATGACCATTCAAGGGATGCTGGAGAATGCCGTCATCATCGAGTCGAACGGTCCGAGCGATACGGTGCTCCTCGGCTCCAAAGTCACCGTTCGCGAAGAGGGTTTTGAGCCGGAAACCTATGTCATTGTCGGTTCGGTGGAGGCAGATCCTACCGGAGGTCGCATTTCCAACGAATCGCCCTTGGGCAAGGCGCTCATGGGCCGGTGTGCCGGGGATCGAGTAGCCTATGAGGCACCAAGCGGCCGGATCGAAATGGAAATCCTAGACGTCGAATAGAAACGCCATGCAGGGGTGGCACTGCTGAGAATGTGCCAGCAGGTTGGGAGACCTTTATGTCGGAAGAACAGCTAGGTGACCAGGAGCAGCAGCGCAGGATCAAGTTGGATCGCCTGCGCCAAGCAGGCATCGATCCCTATCCTGCGCAGTCACGACGCACCCACACCACGGCCGAGGCAATTGCCGCTTTGGAAGCGGGTGCGGATCCCAATGAACCCCTGGTAGTGACCGTCGTTGGTCGGCTGGTGGGTGTCCGGGTAATGGGCAAGTCCTCTTTTGCCCACGTGGAAGACGGCCTGGGCCGGATCCAACTCTACCTGCGTGTGGACGTGTTGGGCGAGGAAGCCTACGAGATGTTCCGGAGGGATCTGGATCTGGGCGACTTTGTGCAAGCCACTGGTCAACTGTTCCATACCCGCACCGGAGAAGCCACCGTGCGAACGGAAGAGCTTCGAGTGTTGGCCAAGGCCTTGCGCCCTCTGCCGGTGGTCAAGGAAAAGGATGGGCAAGTCTTTGATGCCTTTGCTGACAAGGAGCAGCGCTATCGACAGCGTTACGTCGACCTTGCGGTCAATCCAGAGGTCCGAGAGGTCTTTTGTGTCCGGGCGCGCATTGTCTCTGCATTGCGCCGCTTCTTGGACGAGCGGGGTTTTCTCGAGGTTGAGACGCCTGTCCTCCAGCCGATCTATGGCGGGGCGGCAGCTCGACCGTTTTTGACTTACCATAACCAGCTCAAGCAACAGCTCTATCTGCGAATTTCCGACGAGTTGTACCTGAAGCGCCTCATCGTGGGCGGCTTTGAAAGAGTGTATGAAATCGGTCGTGACTTTCGCAACGAAGGCGTATCGTTCAAGCACAATCCCGAATTTACCCAGATCGAGTTCTATATGGCCTACGCTGACTATCATGATGTGATGGCCATGACCGAAGAGATGGTGGCCTACGCGGCTCAGGAGGCATTGGGCAGCACCCGGATTACGGTGAACGGCCAGGACATTGACCTGTCGCCGCCGTGGCGTCGCTGGCGCTTGCGCGATGCGATCCGCAAAGTCACCGGCATTGACTATGAAGACTATCCCGACGCGGGTGATCTCTACAGGGCTATCGTCGACATGGGAGGGACGCCGGAGCGCAAATCCAGTTGGGGCAAGCTGGTCGATCCCACCTTGATCAATTACGTGGAACCGCACCTGATCCAGCCCACCTTCCTCTATGACTATCCCCTGGAGGTTTCGCCATTAGCCAAACAAAAGGCAGACGAGCCCAACCTGGTAGAGCGGTTTGAATTCTTTATCGGTGGTTACGAGTTGGGCAATGCCTTCAGTGAGATCAACGATCCTCTGGACCAGCGGAAGCGATTCCTGGCATCCAGTGAGGCCCTGGCTGCCGGGGACGAGGAAGCCCATCCCCTGGATGAGGACTATATCCATGCTTTGAGTTACGGCATGCCACCCACCGGCGGTTTTGGTATGGGCATCGACCGCTTGACGATGCTCATGACTGGCAAAGATTCGCTGCGCGAGGTGATTCTTTTCCCTCACCTGCGAGCCAAGGATTAGCGCTGCTTCCTGCATGTGCTGAGGAGTACATTTACCGGCAGGATGCCGCCATTTCAGAGGTAGGGTGCTTTTTCAACAACAAGCGGGACAGGGAAACCCCTGTCCCGTTCTCTTGTATTTGGTCTAGGACCTAGCCGAAAATGCTCTAGCCCTCGTTTCCGAACGAACTTCGTCTCTCGAGGGTGGCCGGCACTTCGAATCGATAGCCAACCCCCCGCACCGTACGTAGAAAGCGAGGTGCGTTCGGATCTTCTTCGATCTTGATGCGCAGCCAGCGCACATGTACGCTGAGTGTGCGGGTGTCCCCGATATAGTCTGTTTCCCAGACCTGTTTCATGATTTCCTGGCGGCTGAGCACCTTGCCTGGATTGCGCATAAAGAGTGCCAGCAGTGCTGCTTCTTTGGGACGTAGGTAGAGTGTCTCGCTGGCTTTTCGCAAAGTTCGTGTGTCGGGATCAAGAGCCAGAGGACCTACGCGGATCTCGCGGTTCGTGAGTGTCTCGGCCAACTTTCTGACCCGGTAGAGCAGCTTGCGCGAAGTGAAGGGGGGAGTCATGAACGCTTCCGCGCTGCTGCCCGCACCAGCATGGCCATGTTCCAGGAGCAGGATGGTGGGAACTCCGTCGAGTCGGGCGCGGATCGTCTCGCTGATTTTGTAGCCCTTGGCGCCGAATGAGGCCACATCTACGACGAGAACGTCTGGACAGAGTGCGCGGATGCGGCTCATGGCTTGGCGCTGCGTGCGTGCCACAGAGACCTGATGCCCTTTGCGCTCCAGGCTGGGGACCAGTAGATCGGTTGTGGTTACGTCCTTCTCGACCAGTAGAATCCTGAGGCCCATCAGTCTCTATCCCGGTGAAAGTGATCCGGTCCAAGCCTTTTGAGGGTACGCAAACGAATGACGCCGTCTTGTTATCAAAGACCGCGGCGCATCGCGGCGGCGTGCTGGCTGCAAGACCGGGGAAGAGCGCCTGAGGGTCAAGCCGCCTTCCAGACCCCGCCGCGGGCGAGCAATCTCATTATACTTGATTTTGCATTTTTTTGCAACCGTACATCTGCTGCTTTTTGACTTTCTTCTATGGTTGCGAGCGCCCTATCCCCAGCTTCCAGAGGATGGCATCCCAAGTGTTGCCAGCCAGGTTCCCAAAATTGATCATCCGCATCCAGTTCAGGATGTCGGCGCTGGCCTGGGGCCCATAGTGATCGCGGAAGCGACGCTCCGCTTCGGGATCAGGGTGGCCCCCGGTCTCTGCCCAATGTTGGGCAAAAGCCAGGGCAAGTGCTTCATCTGGGGGAAACTCGTCAATGTCGGCGGCGACAATCCTTTCGATCTCTTCGAGGGGAACACCCTCTCTGAGTGCCATTCGAGTGTGAAAATAGGCGCAGTAGCGGCAGCCGTTGACCTGAGTCACGGCCATCATCACCTTTTCAGCAAAGGCCCGGCTCACCCGACCACTGCGAGCAGTCTCCCTGAACTCGGACAGGTGAGCCAGGATGTCTCTGAGGTCGCGGAGCATGGTACGGGGCGTGTAGAAGCGCTTCCTAAAGCCCTCCATCTGTTGCTTCTCCTCCTCGGCAGGCTGCCGGTGCCCGGACAGTCCTGGGTTGGCGTTGTCATGGTTTAGAAAGCGCGTCATCGCCTGGGTTGCCTCCGGTGGATTGGGCCAGGAAGTGGCGGCGTTGTTCAAGTAGATCATGGTCGATTTCAAGTAGCCAGTTGGTGGATAGCATCAAGATCAGCGTTATCCGTCCTTCAACGTTGCTTCACGGATTTCGAAGCACAGTCCCTGCGTGGAGTGCGGCACCCAGGGCCCCCACGATCTGTGGATCATCGGGTACAGTGAGGGGCACACCCAGGGAAACGGCAAAGAGCTCCTGCAGGCAGGGATTGCAGGCCACGCCGCCGGCAAACACAAAGCGCTCTTGCACGCCGACACGCCGGACCATGCCTCCCACTCGATCGACGATGGCCTGGTGCAGCCCCAGAGCCACCCGGTGGCTATCTGCACCCCGGGCGATAAGAGACACCACCTCCGACTCGGCAAAGACGGTACACATGCTGGAGATACGCACCGCACCGTTGCCCGCAGCCAGGGCATGGGGACCGAATTCCTCTACGTCCATGCCAAGGGTGCGGGCCATATTCTCCAGAAAGCGCCCGGTCCCGGCGGCACAGCGGTCGTTCATCTCGAAGCGGAGTACCCGTCCCCCTGGACCTACCCGGATGACCTTGCTGTCCTGCCCGCCGATGTCTAGCACAGTGCCGACGTCGGCGTAGAGGTGGTAGGATCCCAGGCCGTAGGCCTTGATCTCCGAGATCACCTCGTTGGCCAGCGCCCGTTCAATGGCCAGATGGCGACCATAGCCTGTAGCCACCAACCGGTCAAAGGTGCGGCCTGCCATAAGCGCACGTGCGTTGTTCAAGGGATCGGTGCCGGTGTCCACCACCTCCGACCGGACGATCTGTGTGCCGTCCCATTCCACCAGGGCAATGGTCCGCGAACCGATGTCAAGACCGGCCACCAGCATAGTGGTCATCGTTCCCCTTCGACACGGAGATAGATGGAGAGCTGTGGGAATATGAGGCGGTACGCTGCTCCACCGGCCAGGACTGTACTCTCTCCCTGGCGGACGTGAGTGACCTGACCCGAGGCATCGTGCACTTCGACGTATCCATCCAAGATCCAGATCAGGCAGTCCCGGGCAACCACCTGGGGTGCCTTGCTCAATGCGCCATATCCCGCAGCGACACGCACTCCGCAGCCGCGCATCTGGATCAGGTCCAGGCATACATCGGCCCTGTCGCCGGCCAGCACCTGACCGGCAGCCAGCTTGCGAACCTTCTTCTTCAGCTGCTCAACGTCCGTGACTCTTTGCTGCACGTTGCCCCCCCCCTGTAATCGGTTGTAGGCCGTAGTATAGCACAACCCACCATGGCCCACAACCCTGAGCGCATTCTGGGTTGAGAAGTATCACCACTTGCCCTGGACCAGTTTGAACTCGTCCTCGATGCAGATAGAAATGGATCACGCCATCGTTCGGTCAGGGAATGGCCCGGCACGGGATCGACATCGGCTTGCCTGCCAACAGAATCGACCTGGGGCCGACAGAGGTCACGCAGATTTGTCTATCGCGTGTCCCTCGGGTATACTTGTATAACACTGAATTATATCACTTATGCATTCTACGCATCTAGTTTCGTGGGAAAGGGCAGTGGCATGAATCTCCAACATTTGAGCACCCTGGTGAGCATCGTCGAGCATGGCAGTCTATCGGCGGCAGCGCGGGCCAAAGGGGTGAGCCAGCCGGCTGTCACCAAGCAGGTGCAGCGTATGGAAGCCGAGATCGGTATGGCGCTTCTGGTTCGGGGGTCCAAGCGGCAGGTAGCGCTGACTCCGGCCGGCGAGCGAGTGCTGGCCTTTGCGCGCGAGACAATGGTCCGGTTTGAGGCGCTGGAACGTGAATTGGCAGCGCTCAAGACCGTTGACCATGGAACTCTGTCCCTGGCGGCCAGCACCATCCCTGGCGAATATGTGCTGCCGGCTCTACTAGCTGCATTCCGGCGCGAATATCCCCAACTGGAGATACAGATGACTGTCTCGGACACCAGCGATGTGGCGACTCGCCTGCTGGCGAACCAAGCAGATGTAGGCGTTATCGGCTCAACCACCCAGCGTCCCGGCCTGCGGCTGGAGCGCATGGTGAGCGACGAGATCGTCCTGGTGGTGCCGCCGGGCCATCCTTTCGCCGGCAGGGAACAGGTGAATGTGGAAGAGCTGCGCGGCCAGCCTTTCATCTTGCGCGAGGAAGGATCGGGCACGCGGCGCAGCGTGGAGGCGGCGTTGGGCGCCGCCGGGGTCAGCCTGCCGAAGGAGGATATCGGCTTTACCCTGGGTAGCACCCAGGCTGTTCTCCAGGCTGTGGCCCAGGGCTTAGGGGTGGGCTTTGTCTCGGCTCGAGCCTCGGCCCAGGCCCAGGCCAGCGGCCACTTGGCCTGCGTTCGGTTGTCTGGCATCGATCTTCACCGCAGCCTCTACCTGGCCTACCTGCCCAAGCGGATCGGCGATCCACTGGTGGCACGTTTCCTGGAATTCGCACGATCGCGGTTTGCCGAATAGCCGGTGCAACAGTAAGAAACGCAACCTGAGCAGGGTGTGGGTGCCACAGAACCTCAGCGATGGGGAGTGCGATAGTTGCACTCGCAGTGCGTTCCTCTTCTGGTTTCTCATCCGGTGTCCCTAGAACAGAAAGGGGATGAACATCTTGGTCCGTTTCATGTACTCCCGGTAGACGTCACCAAAGAAGCGTACGTTCTCCACCTCTTCGATTCTGGCGGCTATCACCAGGGATAGGGTCGAAGCCAGGGCCAGCAGGCCGCCAATCCAGGAGGGAGCCTTGAAAAAGATGCCCCACGCCAGGAACAACAGGGAGCTATACATGGGATGGCGTATGTACCGGTATGCCCCCACAGTGACTAGGTTGGTAGTTTTTTCGAACAGAAACAGGGGTAGATCATCCCGCTGGGAGCTGGGTCTGCCGACATGCCTCAGCAACAGCGCGCCATAGATGACCAGGAGGAGAGAGGCCATCAACAGGAACCAAGAGATGAGCTGGTGCCAGGAAAAGGGCTCGCGGAACCAGCCGTCCACGTTCAATAGGGCCAGGGCCAGGATTGCTTCCCAGGCGAGAAAGCGGTAGAAGCCGTGGGATCGGGGAACCAACAGAGAGGCGCGTGACACATAAGCGAGCCACGCAGTTACCCAAAGGAATACCACCAATCGGACGCTGTCAAAGGGCATCTGCTGTTCTTTTCTGGGAACATTGCTTAGATGTTTGTAGCAACCCAGTCCAACACGGCATCTGTGCGAGCCGTCGCTGATCAGCAAGCCAGGGACAGCAACGGGGCGAAGGACATCCGGTGTGCATTGCTGGGCCCCAGCATATTCAACGCTGCTCGATGCTGAGGGGTACCATATCCCTTGTGCCGGGCAAATCCATAACCAGGGAATTGGTCCTCCAATTGGATCATCATCTGGTCGCGGCTCACCTTGGCCACGATCGACGCGGCGGCGATGGATAGCACATGGACATCGCCTTTGGGCATGCTCAGTTGGGGGAGTTGCAGATCCGGCAATGCCAAGTGATCGACAAGTAGGTGGTCGGCGGGAGCTGACAGTGCCTGCACAGCCAGGGCCATGGCCCTGCGCGTGGCGGGCACGATCCCTATGAGGTCGATCTCGGAGGGGGGTACGCTCCCCACACCCAGTGCCACGGCGTGCTCCCGAATGGCCTCTAGTAGCACCTCGCGCCGGCCTGGTGTGAGCATTTTCGAGTCGCGGACGTCGGCCAAATGCTGCGTCAACTCCTCATGGTCAGGTGGGAGGATCACGGCGGCGGCTACCACCGGTCCCGCCCATGCCCCTCTTCCTGCCTCGTCCAACCCGGCCACGTAGCGATACCCTTTGGCCCACAGGCGTTTCTCGTAGCTAAGGCTGGGAGTAGAAATCTCCTGGTTCAATGTGGGTGCCCTTTGCCGCAGTCTACGGCACACCATGGACGGTCGACGAACAGATGCAAAGTGGCTAACCGGTCGTTGATCGTCCCTTGTTGCTTGCCAGGGTAGCTGGATCTCCACGTGGTGGTTGCGCCCAGAGTGCAACGAGTCGCTTCCACAAGAAACAGAACAAGGGCCGTACGAATGAGTGTGAGCCCATGCCTCACCACCCTTCGCACGCCCCTCGTCAGCGCACGATCTCTTGTTGCTAGTTGCGAGGAAACCGCTTCTCTTTCAAGCGCGCTGCCTTGCCCTGCCGGCCGCGCAAGAAGTATAGCTTGGCCCGGCGAACATGAGCGTGCCGGCGCACTTCGATCTTTTCGATGCGAGGCGAGTGCAAGGGGAAGGTTCGCTCCACGCCGATGCCATGGGCAGCGATACGCCGCACGGTAAAACTGGCGTTTGCGCCTCCACCCTTGCGGATGCGCATGACGACACCACGCACCAACTGGATCCGCTCTCGATCACCCTCGACGATGCGGAAGTGAACCTCTACGTCATCGCCGATTCGCAGGCTGGGCAGATCCGATTTCAGCCCGATATCATCTTTTTGTTGCTGCTCTTCAATTGACCTTAACAGATCGCTGCTCATGATCCTGTCCTTCCTCCGGTTTCGCAAGCGGTGATTATACCATAGACCTCAGGGGATACAAAATCGGGATGAGAGGGTGGTGGATTTGCAGATCCCCTTCTGCTGAACCCCTCCAGCCCCCAGGAGGAGCATGCCATCAGAGATGCGCATGCCCGACAAAGGTCAGCACATGGGGGAGTGGGGAGGGTGGACGTGGGCAGGCAGGTCATGGGGAGTGCTCACTGGCCTAGCGCCTGAAGGAGCGGGCGGGCCAGGGCAAAAGATTGGCGTTTGTATTCCAGGGCTTGGGCGGGATCGTTGCGCCGCCAAATGCGGATGGCGATGTACTTTTGTACCTCGTAGAGCAGGTAGAAGCGGGCCCGGATCTGAGCTGGGAAGGAGATGTCACGAGCGTGGCCGTAGCCCCGCCAGAAGGCCGGCTCAGATATGCCACAGTAGTCAAGCACGGCAAATTCGATCTCGGGATCGCCCCACAGTGCCCGGTCGAGATCCACCAGGCCTGTGACGCACCCTGCTTCGTTCACCAAGATGTTCTGGCTCCAGACGTCCATGTGCAAGAGCGAGGCGGGCACCGCCCGGTCAAAGTGAGGGCGATAGACCTCTAGCAGCCGGCGAAAGGCATCGGCCTCTTCCGTCGTGTAGCCGCCACAGGCTACCAGGTCGTCCAACAGCTTGTTCCACATGACAGTGAACGCCTCGAGCCAGGTCGGCTGGGGGGCCATGGGCCGGTGGGCCCCCAGATAGCCGTACCGGTCGGAGACCAGGGCGTGCATCTGGGCCAGGTAGCCGCCCACCTGCTCCAGGACCCGGTCAAGTTGGCGTGGCTTCAGTGTCATGTCGGTGAGAGGCAGGCCAGGCAGGCGTTCCATTATCAGGTAGTCGCGATCCAACAGACGGCGGCTGTCATCGTAAGCCAGGATCTTGGCCACAGGCACCGTCGACTCGGCACGCAGCAGGGCGTGGAGTGCTGGTTCCTGGGCCATCATACGTCGTTCGTAAAAGAGGAAGCCGGCGTCGTCGGGTGGGCTGATGCGCAGTACCCACTCGTAGCCAGCTCCCTCGACAAAGTACGAGGTGTTGTGTTTGCCAGTGCGGATCGGATCAAAGACGAGCTTCTCCGGGTCGACCGGTAGGTGGGTTGCCACCAGCCGGGCCAGGAAACCGCTTGGCAAGCTTCCAGCCATGGATCCTCCAGTTTCCCTCTCTGCAGCAAGGCGGGATCGGACGGTGTTGCACAAGTCAGTCCCGACCTCACCCTCGGCATCTGCCGATTATAACACACCTGGCGCAGGCGGCCAAAGCTTGGCCTGACCGCCACGGTGCGTTCCAAGTTTTTATCAAAATGGCTGGCTGTGCTATACTCTCCTGGCAGACCGAACAGACTGAGAGGGATTCATGCAGATCTTGGCGGTAGATGTAGGCACCGGCACACAGGATGTGTTGTTGTTCGACACTGATCGGGAACCAGAAAACGCACTCAAGATGGTTATGCCCTCGCCGACGGCGCTGCTAGCACAGTCCATCCGTGCTGCAACTGAGGCGGGCGAGGACTTGTTGCTGACTGGCGTGACTATGGGCGGTGGTCCGTGCGCTTGGGCTGCCGGCGATCACCTGAAAGCAGGCCAGCGCCTGTTCGCCACCCCCGACGCAGCCCGCACCTTCAACGACGATCTCGAAGAAGTTGCAGCCATGGGTGTCGAGGTGATTGCCGAGGAGGAGGCAGCGGCGGGCGTGCCCGGCGCGCGTCGCCTGGCCATGGTCGATTTCGACTATGAGGCCCTGGCCTCGGCTTTCCGCGCCTTTGGTGTGGATTTGGACCGCTCCGACGTACTGGCTGTCGCCGTATTCGATCATGGGGCTGCGCCGCCCGGGTATAGTGATCGGCTGTTCCGCTTTGAATACCTGGCTCAACGCATCGAGGCTGGCGTTGGACTGGCCGGGTTCGCCTTCCGTCGCCACGAGATCCCGCCCAGCATGACACGCCTGCAAGCCGCTGCCTCCACCGCTCCTGACGACCACCCTTTGGTGGTGATGGATACCGCCCCGGCAGCCGTCCTGGGCGCCCTGGAGGATCCCCGCGTGCGCGCTCACCGGGAGCCTGTCGTGGTCAACGTCGGCAACATGCATACCCTGGCCTTTCACCTACGTGATGGAGGCATTGCTGGACTCTTTGAGCATCACACTGGCTTGCTCAACCGGGAAAAGCTGGAACACTTACTGGCCCAGCTTGCATCAGGTGCCCTTTCTCACAAAGAGCTCTTTGCCGAGCACGGGCACGGCGCCTTGGTGCTCGATCCGGCCCCATCGCGCCTCGATCTTGTTGCAGTGACCGGTCCACGCCGGAGGATGCTCTCCGGCTCGCCGCTGCATCCCTATTTTGCGGTGCCCTATGGAGACATGATGATGGCCGGCTGCTGGGGCCTGGTGCGGGCTTGTGCGCGCATCCTGCCCTGGACTGCCGAGGCGATCGAGGGTGTATTGGGACCCTTGCAGTACTGAACACGTATCCGGATAGGCTCTAGCCCTCGTCCTCGAGGGCGGATGGGGATAGGATAAGGAGAGTCCGAATGAGTCGAAAACGAGAGGTCCAGGTTGGCACCACTGTGTGCGAGACTGCGTATGGATGGGTGGGGATCGCTTGGTCGGAGCAGGGATTGGTGGCCCTCACCCTGCCCCAATTGACCGAAGCCGAAACCTTGGAAAAGCTCCCGGTGGCCAGCGTCAAAGCTCCCCAACCGCCACCGGGGCTGGATATCGATGCCCTGGCCGAAAAGCTGCGACGCTACTTTGAGGGAGAAACGCTCGCCTTCGATGAGCCTCTTGATCCTGCGCTGGGTACCGACTTCCAGCAGCGGGTCTGGGCTATCACCCGGGCCATTCCCCGTGGGGAGACGCGGACCTACGGCGAGATCGCCCGCGAGGCGGGCTCGCCAGGAGCAGCTCGCGCCGTGGGTCAGTCAATGGCCCGTAACCCCTGGCCGGTGATCGTGCCCTGCCATCGTGTGGTGGGCCACGATGGCCGGTTGACCGGATTTGGCGGCGGCCTGGACATGAAAGAGCGGATGCTGGAGATGGAAAGAGTCTAGAGGCTGGCAAGCTACATCGCTCGCAAACTTGACGACACTGCTAGAAGATGGTATGATAGCCAGCGGAAAAGGGTCAGAGACGCCCTCCATTCGGAGTGACCTGAAGATGGGGGGCGTTTCTTATTGCAATACTCCACAGCGGAGCAGGTATGCGTATTGGGATTGACGCTCGGTTGGTGTATTACAGCCAGGCAGGGATCGGCCAGTATATCCTCCACCTGGTAGACGGTCTGGCCGAGGTAGACAAAGAGAACGAATACGTCCTCTTGCAAAGCCGCAAAGATGACACCACCATTCTCGAGCAGCCAAACTTTCGCCGGGTCTCGCTGTGGACACCCAGCCATCATCGTCTCGAGCGTTATTCTTTGAATGTTGAGTTGATGCGCCTGGGTTTGGATGTGCTGCACAGTCCCGATTTCATCCCACCCCACCGGCCCAGTTGCAGGTCCGTCATCACGGTCCATGACCTGGCCTTTTTGCTCTACCCTCACTTTTTGACCAAAGAGAGTGCCCGCTATTACGGGCACATCGATCAGGCTGTGCGTTGGACCGATCACATCGTATCTGTATCGGAGAGTACCAAGCGCGATACGGTCCAGCACCTGGGTGTGCCTGAGGACAAGATCACCGTCGTGTACGAGGCGGCCAACCCCATTTTCCGACCGGTGGACCGGGACAAGGCGCGGGAGCAGGTCCTCAGCCGGCATGGCGTGGACGGGCCGTTCATCCTCTTTGTCAGCACCATAGAGCCGCGCAAGAACGTGCCCTCGTTGTTACGGGCCATATGGCAACTGATCGAGTGCTACAAGGAGGATGTGCGACTGGTCTTGGCCGGGGGTAAGGGTTGGCTCTTTGAGGACGCCTTTGCTGTCATGGAGGAGCTCAGGCTCGATGGCAGGGTCCACTTTGTCGGCAGGGTGTCGAGCGACGACCTGCTTTATCTGTACAATGCTGCCGAGATGCTGGCCCATCCCGCTTTCTACGAGGGGTTTGGTCTGCCGCCGCTGGAAGCCATGGCTTGTGGTTTGCCGGTGGTTGTCTCTAACGTGGCCTCGCTACCGGAAGTAGTGGGCGACGCAGGGCTTTTGATCGATCCCCACGATGTAGACGAGTTGACTGTGGCCATGTGGCGCGTACTCAACGACGACGAGCTCCGCCAGGAGATGCAGGAGAAAGGATTGCGCCAGGCTGGGCGTTTCTCGTGGAAGCGGGCTGCCCGCGAGACGCTAGAGATCTATCGCCTGGCTTACGAGAAATAGCCGGAAGCCATGACGCGCGAGGAAGCCGCCGAGATCGGGTGCCTGCACCAAGTGCCGGGCACTCTTTGGCGCCAGAGAAGGCTGGCGCCACCTTTGGAGTGGTCGTGATGTCGCCTGGAGAGATGTCTGGGACCTCCAAAAAGATCTTAGTGCTGACGCCCCAGTTCCCCTATCCGCCCCATCAGGGCACCGCCCTTCGAAACTATAACCTCATCGCCGGGCTGGCCCGGCGCCACGAGGTACACCTCTTATCCTTCGGCGATCCTGATGGGAGCCATGGCACACCACTCGATGAATTGTGCCGTAGTATCCAGGTGGTGCATCCACCCCAGCGGTCCATGCGCCATCGGGTGCAGGGGTTGTTTCTCTCACGCTTGCCCGACATGGCCCAGCGGCTACCCTCCGCCCAGTTCCGGGCGGCATTGAGTGCCATCCTGGAGCGCGAGAATCTGGACGTCGTAGAGGTAGAGGGGATTGAATTGGCCCAGTATCTCTTTCAGGTAGCCGACTGGCGCGGAGATCAGAAGCGTCCCTTGTTGGTGTTTGACGATCACAACTGCGAATACGTCTTGCAGCAACGGGCCTTTGAGACCGATTCCCGCCGACGGGCCCCTTCCGGCGTCCAGGGTTCCGTCCGTGCTCAAGCCCGGCGCTCGGTCGGGGCGGCATACTCCTACGTTCAGTGGCAGCGCCTGCGCGGCTACGAGCGCCGTGCTTGCCTAACCGCTGACCGGGTTGTCGCCGTCTCCGAAACCGACGCGGAGGCGCTCCGCGATCTGGACCCCGGCCTACATCCAGTCGTCGTGCCCAACGGCGTGGATATGGCGTTCTACACCGAGGTCGTTCCTCCACTGGAATACAGGCGGGGTCCAGGGGAGAGTGACCTGGTGTTCACTGGCAAGATGGATTTCCGCCCCAATGTCGACGCGGTGCTATGGTTTGCCCGGGAGGTGCTGCCTCTGATACGGCAGGATGCACCGCAGGTGCGCTTCTGGGTGGTGGGCAAGAACCCCCATGCGCGCCTGGCTTCCCTTGCTGGCGACCCAGCGGTCGAGTTGACCGGCTGGGTTGAGGACGTGCGTCCCTACATTGCTGAGGCCGCCGTCTATGTGATCCCACTGCGCATCGGTGGCGGCACGCGCCTGAAGGTGCTGGAAGCGATGGCCATGGGCAAGGCTATTGTCTCCACCGCATTGGGCTGTGAGGGGTTTGATCTGATCGCGGACCAGGAACTGGTTATCGCCGATGCGCCGGCCGAATTCGCCGCCGCCGTCCTGGCCCTGCTCGGAGACCCGGAGCGCCGGGAACGCCTGAGCCGCGCCGCACGGCGTTTTGCGGAGTCGAGGTATGACTGGCGCATGATCGTGCCCAAGTTGGAGCGAGTCTACGAGACGGGCAACGCATAGTATACACAAGGTAGCGCGCAATCTAGAGTTGTGAGGAACTGATGAGTCAAAGAACGCCAGATATGATACCGGCCGAAATCGAAGAAGACAAGCACTGGTGGTTCGCGGGGAGAACCTGGTCGCTCCTGAATATGATCGATCGCGAGGTCGAACCAAATGGGAGGAAACGGGTATTGGATATCGGTAGCGGCGCGGGCAACATGTTTCACCATCTGGCCCGCTATGGCGCGGTGGTTGGCGTGGACAACAACCCCAAACCCATAGAAGTAGCTCGGGAGCGAGGCTATGACGTGCGCGAGGGACGGGCCGAGGACCTGCCCCTTGAGGACGAATCATTCGACCTGGTGGCCTTGCTCGATACTGTGGAGCATTGCGACGACGACATGGCCGTGTTGCGCGAGTGTTATCGAGTGTGCGTGCCTGGCGGACACCTGGTGGTAACTGTGCCAGCTTTTATGTGGCTTTGGAGCCACAACGATGTGCTGAATGACCACAAGCGGCGGTACACGGCGAAGGAGCTGGAGGAGAAACTATCCAGAATCGGCTTCCGCATCAAGCGCATGACCTACAACAACTTTTTCGTGTTTCCCATGGCTGCATCACTCATCCTAATGCGGCGCGGGACAGACGCAGAACCAGACCTGGGCTCGCCCCACTTTGACGACGAGTCATACCAGGTGGAGATGGAGCCAGCACCGCCATGGTTGAACACCATTCTCAGCGGTGTCACCTGGACCGAGTCGCAGGTCCTGCGCTGGTTGAATCTACCGGTGGGTACATCTATTATCTGTATTGCCCAAAGACCGATGGAGTAAAGAGACCAGCTAGTTTCTGGTGCGAAATTGCTCCCGGGCCCGTCTCGGGGCCGGATCCGCCCCCGGGGACGGGGGCTCGAGCGAGTTTCGCACCGAATACCAGCTACCTATCGATCTTCTTGGTTCCCCTGTGATGTCATCCTGTGCACCTCTTTCTCATTCGCCGGCTTGTGCGTTCAGGCCGGCCCCTTGGGTGTGACGCGGACAGTCTGTTCCTGGCTGTAGGTGACCAGGCCCGGCGCCGCGCGCGGGATGCGCCGCACGTGACGGCGTTGGGTATAATCCACCGGTACGTCGGCCTCGGTGCGCAGCCGGGAGTAGTAGGCGGCCAACTCGGCAGCCTGGCGGATGGTGTCGGGAGGGGGCTCGCGCCCTGCGGCGCGGACGATGACGTGGGCGCCGGGCGCTCCCCGGGCGTGGAACCACCAATCGTCGCCATGGGCTCGCCGGAAGGTAACCTCGTCGTTCTGGCGGCTGTTGCGGCCCACCAGGATGGCAAAGCCATCGGGCGAAGTCAGGGAGAGTGGTTCACTTCGAACCGCCTTGGGCGACCGCCCCTTCTTTGCTCTCCAGTACCCTGCCTCGACCAGGGCGGTGCGTACGTCGTCGACCTCGGGGCGGCTGGCAGCCAGTTCCAGGTCAATCTCCAACTGCTCCAGGTCACGCAGGGCCAGGTCAGCCTCCTCCAGGCGACCAGGTCCACCCTCCGCCGCTCGCTGTGCCTTCCGGTAACGGGCAAAGTAGACCTGGGCATTGTCCACTGCTGGCTTTGCCGGGTCCAGGGGAATCCGCAACGGCTCTCCAGTTCCAGTATCGGCCAGCAACTCTGCCTGACCAGGGAGGATGGTGTGGGCATATGCCAGGATCCATTCACCCCATTGGCGCCACTGATCGGCTTCGGCTGCCTCGTGCAAGGAACGCTCCAGGGCTTGGTGGCGGCGCTCCAGTCGAGTGCGGGCACGGTCAATGGCTTCCTGGACCGGCCGCTTGGCGGCGGTGTACGGATCAATGCTGGTGACTGCAGCAGTATACGCCTCAATCGCCTGGCTCATGGTAGGCATTGTTTGTAGTGTGCCAGCCTGGCGGTGGGTGAGGGGATAAGGTGCATAGACCACAGGGTGGCCGTTTTCCCGCACAACGATGGGTTGCCAGCCGCCCTCGTCCAGCGGAGCCAGCAGTTCGCCTATGGCGTTCAACAGTGGTGTCAGGAGTTCGACCTGGTCGAGGGTGGCCCGCGGATGCCCCAGGGCGCGGAAAGCAATCTCTCGCGCCAGCAGGGGGCTGATGCCTTGCAGGCTACGCACCAGGACCTGCCACACCTGGGTCTCCGGTTCGGGCTGCGCCAGGATCTGCTGCAATCGGTACTCTGTCAGGTCGGAGGGGGCCAGTTTCTCCTGCGGCGGGGGCGGAAGATAGGGTTGGCCCGGCAGAATCGGGCGCTTGGAACTCAACTGCGGTCCCACCCGTTTGACTGAATCGAGGATCCGCTCACTGGCATCCACCAGGATGATATTGGAATAGCGACCCATCACCTCGACAATCAACTCGCTGCAGCCCCACTCCGGATGGTCGAGCTCCAGGCGCACAACACGTTCAAATGGCGGCTGCATGATCGCCGACACAACAGCCCCCCGGGCGTATTTGCGCAGCAACAGGAGTAGACCTGTCTCCTTGTCCACGCCCCGTCGCAGTTTCTCGGAGGCCAGCACCAGGCGGCCCCGTTCGGCGTGGGCTGAGGCCAGCAGGTAGTGGCGCTGCCGCTGAGCGTAAACCTCCAGCCCTACCGACAGGTGATCGGGCAGCAGGACTTGTTGCACCCGCCCGTTCAGTATGGTACTGCGCAGTTCGTCGACCATGCAGGCCATGGTCAGCGCATCGAAGAACATGGGGTGCCGGCTGGCTACCAGTCTAGGTTGAGGATGCGAACAAAGGCATCCAGGCTATCACCGCCGTGAACCCGGACGCGCCGCAGGGTAAAAAGATCCTCGGCTGTGTGGGTGGCTCCCTGCTGGGTGAGCACCCCGCCCCAGAAATTGGCGGAGCGGAGGACATCGATGACGAACTGGTCGTAGCGGCCCGTGGGGTAGGCAAAAAAGCGGCAGGTTTCTTTCGTCCGGGCCTCGATGGCTTCTTTAGGGGCTAGGATCTGAAAGACGACAAAGTCATAACCCCGGTTGCGCATATCAGGGTGGTTGTAGCTGTGGGGCTCGAACTTCATACCGGCGGCGTGCATCTCCTCAACTTCAGCCCAGGATACAAAGTTCGGATCGTTGGCATCGATGGGCTCGGAGATGAGGAAGAAGGTGCCCACAAAGCCGTACTTTTTCAGGAGTGGGAAGGCATTGGTGTAGGCGTTCCGGTAGCCGTCGTCGAAAGTGAGGATAATGGGCTTGGGTGGCAGCGGTTTGCCCACCGTCACGTGCAGGGCCAGGTCGTTCAGGGTGATCGACTCGTAGCCCTCTTCCCTGAGGTATCGGAGTTGTTGTTCGAATTTTTTCGGCGAGACCGACAGATCCTGGCGGATAGCATCGGAACGGCGTGGTGCTTTCTCGATGTGATGATACATGAGGATGGGCACACGAACCTCGCGATGCACGCCGTCTGGAGTCGGAAGGAGAGGCGTCGGCGTGGGAGTGAAGGTGGGTGTAGGCGTCTGGGTGGGAGTAGCTGTTGGGGTATGAGTGGGAGTGGGAGAAGGGGTATGCGTCGGCGTTGGGGTAGGCGTGGCAGTGGCCGTCGGCGTGGGCGTCGGGGTGTGGGTGGGAGTGGGAGAAGGGGTGGAGGTCGGGGTCGGCGTCGGAAAGGTCTGGATTGCCTGCACGGCGACCTGCACTGGGGAGATATCCTGATTCAGATTCGCCACGGGTTTGCTGGTACGCCAATACGCCGCACTTAGCACCAGGGCCAGGAGCGGTAGGGACAGGATGATGATCCACCGGGACTTGAATCTATGCAAACCTTCCTCACAGTCCAAACGTGACAGTATACGCTAGCAGTTGTGCCCAAGATACCGCAACTGGCCGAAACTGTCAAGTTGGTCAGGTACCATGTTTGAGGGAGCGCATTCTCCGGGCATCTCAACGCACCTGACACTCGCTGCTTGATACTTGATGCGCTTCCCGTCTCGTGGTATAATCATGCCAGGACAGATGGGTGAGCCGTCGCTGGGGGCGTGCCGCTGCCCGCAGCGGACCGTCGCCTAGAGGAACTTCCCGACTCCCAGTCTTGGAGTCCGGATAGGGTCCAAGACGAGGTCGCCCCACGAAACAGCAAGTGGGGGCAGGCCGGCGAAAGCCGCGTCCTGACTACAACCGCAACAGAAAGCATTCCCGCCAGCGCCGCAGGCGTTGGTAAGGGGCGAACCGGTGGGGTAAGAGCCCACCAGCGGTCGTGGCAACATGTCCGGCTGGGCGAGCGTGCGACCGGGAGCAAGGCGAGTGGGCCGGGTGGGCAATCCCGCCTATTCGGTCTCGTCGCAGCGGCGACGATGAGGCCGGGTCACACCCGGCAGGTCAGGAGCCGCCACCCCCATCGTGGGGTGAGACAGATGTCGGCGCCTTGCCTTTTGGGCGAGGTTACAGAATCGGGGGTATGATCCCATCTGGTCTTATTGATAGACGCCGACGTGGCGGAATTGGCAGACGCGACAGATTTAGGATCTGTTACCCTTCGGGGTGTGGAGGTTCAAATCCTCTCGTCGGCACCATGGGCCCGTGGCCTAGCGGGAAGGCGCCTGCTTTGCACGCAGGAGATCGCCGGTTCGAATCCGGCCGGGTCCACCAACAGAACTGGTCGGTTCGGAAAGGGCAGCGAGAGGCCCATCGCTGCCCTTTTCCCTACTCGGGAGAGCGATGAGGACGTTCTACGTGGTGCGAGGTGGAGGCCACGGCCTCTTGTACCATCGTTAGAGATAGGGGCCCGGAGAGGAGTGTCTCATGACGAATTCTGTACCCCGTTCAGCGCTGTTCGCTGGCCTGGTCCAGGATGAGTTGGGCAACCCGGTGGAGGTTGTCATGGTCGGCGACGAGCCCTGCTACGTCGTTGAGGACGCGGGCTTTCGGCGTCACGTAGAGTCAAGAACGGTGGATCTGCAGGTGATCGAAATGCTCCGCGAGCAGTTCCTGGCCCACCAGGAGATCGCCACTGATGCCATGCTCGAAATGCTTGGCAAGGATGACCTGTTCACCAAGGCCATGATCGATGCTTCCATCAAGAACATGGACCAGGTGCTGGAGCAGGGTTTGCCTGATGGCGCACGGGCATGGTTGGGGATGCTCGGCTTCCGTGTGATCGTCGACACCCACGGTGGGGTCGTTCGCCTGGATATGCCGGAGCAGTACGAAGAGTATGGAGAGTAACCGGGGGGAATTCGATGGCGAACCAGCAATGGGAGTATTGCCTGCTGGCCAGCACGCCCATGTCCGGCCTGGATGACGAGGGGATCCGGGTCAGCTACTACCTGGTCACGCCGGAACGGGCCGGACATTCCGAGATCCACAGTGTGGATCCTTCCCCATTGGCTGCCCTGGGGCGGCTGCTCAACGAGTTGGGGGAGGAGGGCTGGGAACTGGTGGCCTATGACACAACGACCAACCGTGGCGTATTCAAGCGACCAAAGAACTAGCAAGAGGTGAGCTATGCTCCGAGATGTGCCCTCGCGCGGCAACGAAGAGATCGACCTGTATATGCGCACCTACTATTCGTTGCTGCGCTCCACCATTGATATCCGAGTGCGTTCGCTGGAGGAAACTCACTGCACCATGAACTCCAGTCTGCACATCGGCGCCGACGAACCCACGCCCGATATCTCGGCTTTTGTGTACAGTGTGATGCGCTTGCCCCAATGCCTGCCCCAGGTATGCCTGGTGCTGATGGGCCAGTCGGACGAGGTGTTCAATCGCCGGGGCTTTCCCGACGTGGAAAAGTGGCAGCCAGTGACGGCCCATTCGCGGCGGCGAAAGATGTTCTTTGATGGCGAATGCACCCTCGCTGCCTTCATTGCCAGCGTGTCAGACATCGACGATCTCATCCCGATGCTGACCGCCTATCAGATCGAGTGGAACAAGCTCCACGATCGGCTGGCCAATACCCCGATGCACAGCCGTATCGAGGACCACGTTTCAGGCAAGCGATCTCTATCGCCCGATGAGGTGGGCGATATCGCCCGGACCCTCGGAATCTCTGCCGACGATTTCGTCAAGCTCCAGACTGCTTGGGGACCAGCACTGTGGCCCAATCTGCTGCAGTTGGGATCGCGACGCAAGGACATGTCCCTACGGCTTCTGGCTGGTTCACTGACCGACTATCGCCGGGCAACCGATGGCTGGTGGTACACCATCTCCCGCGAGGTGGACCAGTATCTCCAAAGCGACCTGTTCTACCGGCCAGTGTATTTCGTCTCGTCCAACACCCATAGTCTGGTGAACCTCCTTGGTGGCTATGCCCGGGCTATCCAACCAGACCTGGCGGGGTTTCTGGAGGCGATCAATCCGGAAAACCTGTGGCACCACTACCAGCGGGCTATGTCCCACTCTGAGCGGGACGAGTTTGAGAACCTGTTGTACTATGCCCTGAGCAAGTACCTGTCCCACGGCGAGCGGGATGCCCAGGTCTCAAAGCAGGCCACCATGCAAGACTTTAACCGGAAGTGCGGCCTGTTGCACGTTGAAAATCCTCTCTACTTGGATGTGGCGGCGCAAGTGATCGAGCTTCGCCACCTCAACCCTGAAACCTTTGACCGGCGGGTGGGGATGGACGGCCTGGAGATATTGCGGCGGAGCGATGCGGTCATCTTTAACGTCGACTATCCGCTGGGCATGGCTGCCTACCAGATCTTTAGCCAGGTAGCGGTCAACCTGGGTGAGTTGCAGGGGGTGTATTTCATGGGCAAGGCGGCCACGCTGAATGGCCAGGTAGGCGATGTGATGCTTCCCAATGTCGTCTATGACGAGCACTCGCAGAACACCTTTCTGTTCAAGAACTGTTTCGTCGCCACCGACATTGCTCCCTATCTCTCACGTGGAAGCGTCTTTGACAACCAGAAGGCGGTGACGGTCCGCGGGACCTTTTTGCAGAACAGGGAGTTCGTAGAGGTCTTTTACAAAGAAGGCTACACCGACATCGAGATGGAGGCAGGGCCCTACCTGAGTGGTGTGTACGAGAACATCTATCCGAAGCGCTATCCCATCAACGAAATCGTCAACCTCTTTATCAACGCGCCCTACGACGTCGGCGTGATCCACTATGCATCGGATACACCATACAGCCGGCGCCAAATGCTACTGTCCAAGAGCCTGTCCTATTTTGGGGTTGATGCCACGTACGCGGCGTCCATTGCCATCCTGCGCCGGATTCTGACCCAGGAAGTGGTCCGGCTTCAGACTCGTGTGTAGCCGGCAAGTGGCCGTCGGGCCTTCAGGCCAGTCGCTTTTGAAATCCTTCCAGGCAGTCCGGCAACTGGGCCAGGTGGTCGATGGTGGCGTCAGGTATGGGTGGATCGTGTGGGAGGGATTGATCGTGACCATCCCCTTCCTGGCGGGCATCTTCCCGTGAGCGCAGCCAGACACTGAGCATGCCCGCCCGCTGGGCACCCAATATGTCGGCGTTCAGCGTGTCACCTACCATCACGACCGATCCAGCCGGCAGGTCCCACGCCGCCAGGAGCGGGGCAAAGGCTGCCGGATCCGGCTTGCGGATGCCAGTACCCGCTGAGCTCAGAACCGGTTCCAACCAGGACCGGAAGCCAAAGCGGTCCACCAGTCGCTGGATGAAGGGGTCATGGGTGGCATTGGAGAATATGCCCATTCTCAATTTGCGTCCGGCCAATTCCTGTAGCACGGGGAGCGCCGCCGGGTCGGTGGTCCAACAATCTTCTTCGTAGCCAAGAAACGCGTCGATCGCCCCCTCGACCAGCGCCGGGTCTGGATCGGACAGCCCAAAGCGGGAAAAGGTCCACCGTATCGAGTCCTGTGCCGTTACCTCTCGCATCGTTTCCTTGGCCCGTGCATACCCCTCGGCCCGGCATTCGAGCAATGCACGGGAAAAGGCCTGGCCATCCAGACCCAATTCCTGGCCCTCCAGAAAGGCAGCCAGGTCGGCTGCTCCCCGCTCAAAAACTTTGGGCCACGTGCCCTGCAGGTGCATCAGGGTGTGGCCCAGGTCAAAGATCACGCCCCGGATGGCCATCAATACCCCCTGTTCTTGTCCACCAGATTCAGCAACGGTTCCCCGGCCAGATAGCGGGTCAGGTTTGCAGCAAAGAGGCCTGCGGCCCGCTCGTCGTAGCGGGGTGTGAATCCAGCCACGTGAGGCGAGATGAGTGCGTTCTCCTGTGCCCACAGCGGGCTGTCGGCCGGCAGGGGCTCCTCCTCGAATACATCCAGCCCGGTGCCGGCGATCCAGCCTTCTTTCAGGGCCCGCACCAGGGCTCCCTCGTCCACGATAGCGCCCCGGGCGATATTCACCAGGTAGGCGTTGGGCTTCATGGCGCGCAACTCGGCCTCGCCGATGAAGTGGGTCGTGTCCGGTGTCAGCGGCAGGGCAATCACCACATAGTCGCTCTCGGCCAGCATCTCGTGCAGGGACTCGGGTGGGTAGAAGCGCTCGGGTAGGGTCCCCTCCGGGTCGCCGGTGTTCTCCACCGCGTATCCCTGCTCCTCCCGCCCCGTGGAGCGTCGCAGCGCCAGGACCTGCATACCAAAGGCCTTTCCCAGTCGGCCAACCTCGCGGCCGATGCTGCCATAGCCGACGATCCCCAGGGTGCTATCCCGCAGCTCAGGCCGGGCATACAGATTCCAGCGGTCCGAGGGCCAGCGCGCCTCCCGCTGGCAGTGGGTCCACAGGGGCACGCGCCAGCGGTGTGCGAGGATCGAGGCAAATACATACTCGGCAATGGGAGTGGCGTGGATGCCACTGGCGGTGGTGATCGCCATGTCGCTGTGCATGATTGGATGTTCCAGGATGTGGTCGGCACCGGCGCTGTGGAGTTGGAGCCAGCGCAGCCTGGGTGCCCGTTCCAGCATGTCGAGTGGTGTGTGGAAGGTGTACAACACCTCCGTCCTAGGGTGGTCGGACAGGGCATGTGATACCTCATCTGCATTGTGACAGGTTTGCTGCGTCACTGCCACACGGGGCGATACGGCGCGCAGTTGATCTAGCAAATCGTCGCTGAAGCGCAGTGTGCACAGAATGTGTAGGGTTTCCATGGCTATCCTCCGGCTGGGGTCCGCGTATCTTGATGCTCTAGGTGGGGCTAGACACGGGCATCGTGGACGATCTGTCCCTGGACAAGGGTCAACAGGCACCGCGCCTGGACATCGTGGAAGGGATGCCCCTTGTAAATGGCCAGGTCGGCGTCCTTGCCCGGCACCAGGCTGCCGACGCGGTCGTCCACGCCCAGGATCTCAGCCGGGGTGAGCGTCAGGGCGCGGAGGGCCTGATCTTCGGCCAATCCTTCGCGCATCGCCAGGCCGCCGCACAGAGGCAGGTACTGGATGGGCACAAAGGGGTGGTCGCTGATGAGGGCGATCGTTACCCCTGCGCGGTCTAGTTCTCCAGCGGTGGCAAAGCCGAGTTCCCGGAGTTCCATCTTGCTGCGCGAGGAGAGGGTGGGACCCACTAGGGCCGGGACGCTCGCCTCGGCCAGCTCCGCAGCCACCTTGTGTCCCTCGGTGCAATGCTCGACCATCACATTGAGATCGAACTCCTCACCCAAGCGCAGGGCGGTCAGGATATCGTCGGCGCGGTGGGCATGGATGCGGACCGGGATCTCGCCATTGAGCGCCAGCGCCAGAGCTTCTAGCTTGAGATCCTCGTCCGGCGGCTGTTGGTCAGGACCGTCCGCCGCCCGGGCCTGTTTGTCAAGATAGGTCTGAGTCTGGACCAGTGCCTCACGGATCAGGGCGGCAGTCCCCATGCGCGTGCTGGGCATCTTGTCCCGGGGCTTGTAGACGCTCTTTGGGTTCTCACCCAAGGCCATCTTGAGTCCGGCCGGCTGGCGGACCACCATGCGGTCCACGACCTCGCCCGCCGTCTTGATGACCACGGCCAGGCCGCAGATGGCATTGGCGCTGCCCGGTGTGACGCACACCGTCGTTACGCCGGCACTGCGGGCGTCAGCTAGGCCCTGATCACGGGGGTTGATGGCATCCAGGGCTCGGACGTGAGGCGTTACCGGGTCGCTTGCCTCGTTGCCGTCCCAGAAGGCGCGGCCCACGCCCTCCTCCCAGATGCCCAGGTGGGTGTGGGCATCCACAAATCCAGAAAAAACGTTCAGGCCGGCGACGTCTATTGTTGGGGTAACGTCGGGCACGGTCACATCCGCGCCGATGGCGACGATCCGCCCCTCGTCGCCGATCAGGATAGTGCCGCCCTCAATGGTGCTGGCGACAGTGTATAGCGTACCGTTGGCGATTGCTAACATCAGTGGCCTCTCCGGGTCGATGACGGGACGTGACCAACAGAATCCCGGCTGAAGACGCAGGATTCTCTGTTGGCTCCGGCCTGCCTGGTGCCGGTTCGTCCGGATATGGGGATTATACGGGCCAACCCCCTGGGATGCAAGTTGTTACGTCTCGGGGACCGGCTGTGGCTCTCCACTCCGTGCTGATTCATAGAGCGCCAGCAACGTTGCGACGTTGGCCCGGCTGAGGTCCAGGGGAACCGGCAGCGTAACGCTGTCCAGCGCAGCAGCGACGACGGCGTCCACCTCGCATTGGTAGGCGTCGGGTCCGGGCACGGTGATGATCTCTTCATCAAAGCCTCGCTGGATGACGATGCGGCTCTCCGGCGTGATCGGGAAGGGTTGCTCGACGATCAGTGCCCCCTCGGTGCCGGTGACTTCGGCGTGAATCCGGAACTGCTGGCGGAATCCACTGTCGAATACGCCCAACACCCCGTTATCGTAGCGCAAGAGCCCGGTAAAGGTGGCGTCCACGCCGCTCCCAGTGAGCGTCTGCCAACCAAAGACCTCGTCCGGCTCGCCGGCGACCCAACGGATGAAGCTGACCGGGTAGCTCCCGACGTCCCATAGTGAGCCACCTCCCAACTCGGGCTTCCAGCGCACGTCGGTCAGCCGGTCCAGGAAGAAGGAAAAGCTTCCGCGCGCCAGGGTCACTTGCCCCAGGGCGCCTGCCTTGATCAGTTTCTGGGCTTTGTGGAGCAGCGGGTGGTAAAGGTACATCACTGCCTCGGCCACCACCACGCCGCCCTCCTCGGCGGCAGCCATGATCTGGTCGCATTCGGCGATGCTGAGAGCCAGGGGTTTTTCGCACAGCACGTGCTTGCCGGCCTGGGCTGCCCGCACCGTCCACTCGGCGTGGAGTCGGTTGGGCAGTGAGACGTAGACAGCGTCGATATCAGGATCGTCCAGCATTGCCTCGTAGCTGCCCAGGGCGCGGGGGATCTCCCACTCGGCAGCGTATGCCTCGGCGCGGGCCTGGTCGCGGCTGGCCACGGCGACCAATTCGGCTCTCTCGGCGGCGCGGATGGCCGGGATCAGCCGGCGGTTGATGCGGGCGGTGGAAAGGAGCCCCCAGCGAAGGGATTCGGTCATGGTGTCAACCTCCTAAACCGATGATTACGAGTTAATCCATGGCGTGTGTTTTCACTCTGCCTGGAATGACATCGCCAACCTGTCGCCATGTTTGGGACAGGCGCTGACGCTTGCAGTGCCAGCACCGAGGGATCTCTTCAGTAGCGGGTGGTGGCCTACAACACGCCGGCCTGCTACCTTTAACTTGCCCCTTGCGGCTTGCGCCTACCCCTTCACCGAGCCCGCAAGCAGGCCTCGAATGAAGTAGCGACCGAGCACCACGTATACGATGAGGGTCGGCAACGCAGCCAGCATCGCCCCCGCCATCGGTAGGTTCCACTGGACAGCCCGGCCGCCGGCCAGGTTGGACAGTGCGACCGTAATTGGCTCATTGCCTGTGCCGCTGGTGAGAGTGACTGCAAACAGGAACTCGTTCCAGGCCTGGGTGAACTGCCAGATAATGACCACCACGAATCCCGGCATCGAGATGGGAAACATGATGTGGCGGTAGATGCCAAAAAAGCCCGCCCCATCGATGGCACCAGCCTCCACCATCTCGGTCGGCACCTCGGCATAGTAGTTGCGAAAGATCAGGGTGGTGATCGGGATGCCATAGATCACGTGCACCAGGATCAGGCCCGGGATGTTGCCGTACAGGCCGATGCGGTTCAGGAACTGGAAGAGCGGGATCAGGATGCTCTGGTAGGGAATGAACATGCCAAAGAGCATGAGCGTGAATAGCAAGTTCGCGCCGCGAAACTTCCATTTGGACAGCACATAGCCGTTGAGCGAGCCCAACAAGGCCGAGATCAGCGTCGAAGGAATGACCAGTTTGAAGCTGTTGGCTAGGTAGGGTGCAAATGCCTCCCAGGCATCGGCGAAACTCTGCCAGTACCAGGGGTTGGGCAGGCTCCAGACCGTGTCCATCGTGATCTGGTCAGGGCTCTTGAGGCTGGTGATGGTCACCATGTAGGCCGGAAGCAGAAAAACGGCTGACAGCAGAATCAGCAAACCGTAGACCAGGAAACGGTTGAGGGGTGTCTTGCGGATCATAGTTCGTGCTCCGAGCGCAGCGTCGTGGTCAGATAGGGTACGATCACGACGGCGACCATGATAAGCATGACGATGGCGATGGCCGCGCCTTTGGCGAACTCGTTGCCCCGGAAGGCAGTGACAAACATCAGCACGCCGGGCACGTCGGTGGTGGCGTTGTCGGGACCGGCCATCACAAAGATCAGGTCAAAGATCTTGAGCGAAATGTGCCCCAGCACGATCATGGCGCTCAGCGTGATGGGCTGCAGAATGGGCAGAATGATGTGGCGGTACACCTGGAACACATTTGCCCCATCCACGATGGCCGCCTCGCGCAGCTCTTCGGGGATGCCGCGCATCCCGGCCAGGTACATGGCCATCGTATAGCCCGACATCTGCCACACCGCTGCGATCACAATCCCCACCATGGCCAGGTTAAAGCCGTGGATCTCTTCGTACTTGGGGACCGGGATGGCGTTGGGACCGCCCAGCAGCACCCAAATCAGAATCGGGACCGCGATGCCACCGGAGATCAAGGTCGCCCGCTTGCGCCCCTGTCGTAGGTATCTGAAGGCAATGACAGCCAGGGCGATGATGATCGCGACGGACAGAAACAACGGCAGGTTCTGCCAGTTGAACTGCAGGATCTGTGTGCGGTCGGTCAGCCACTTGATCTCGAGCGGAGGCAGTCCGACCAGCGTCGGCAGGCGGTTGAGTCCGCCGATGGGATTGAATAGCCACCGCCAGACGGTACCGGTGACAATGAAGGAGAGGGCCATCGGAAACAGAAACATGATACGCCAACCGTCTTCGAACCGGATGCCCTGGTCGATCAGGATTGCCAGGAGCAAGCCCAATGCCAGGCAGCCGAGCATGAAAAACAGGGTGAAGTAGAAGGTGTTGACCAGGCCTTGGCGGAAGCGAACATCGAGCAATCCGGTAAAGAGTTGATTATAATTGTCCAGGCCGACGAAATTGGCTTCTTGTTCTATGGCCACGCCTTTCCAGTCGGTCATCGAGTCATATGCGGTCTTGCCGATGAAACCATAGACAAAGATCGCCAGCAGGATAATGGAAGGTGTCAGCATCAGGATGGCAACCAGCCGGTCGCGGTTGATCGACTTGACCGTGAGTCTTGCCATGTGAAGAACCTCCGGTGGAACTGCGCAACATCGCCTGGCAAAAGCCCTCAACTGTGTTAAACTGGCCAGGCTCCATTGCCCGAATGGGCTTTCTCCGACGTAGCGGATAGCATACAAAAACCTGTTCGAAAAGGAGTATGGGGTGCTTTCCCTGCATGCACACAGTGGAAAGCACCCCACTGCTTGTCCTACTGCTACAAGGACCTAACCTTCAACCTATTGGCAGATGCCGGACTCCACACAGAGTTCCTGCAGCGCCTCTGAGACGGCGTCGGCGCTGCTGGTGCTGAGAAAGATCTCCATGGCGCTGGCAAAGCCGTTCATAAAGGTTTCGTTGGCGACGGCGCCGTGGGCCAGGCTGCCGACGACGGTGTCCGTAGCCCAGTCGGCGGCTGCGCTCTGGCCGTAGGCGTTGTAGAGGGAGAGGTCGGAGTCGAGGTGGGCGGCGATGGAGCCTTTGAGCGGGTTAAAGGTATCCTGGCCTTCCTGGGAGCCCATGAGTTGGAGCCAGGCCATGACGGTGTCGGGGTTGGGGGCGCCCTTGGGCAGGCCGAAGGAGTCGGAGAGGGCGATGAACACGCCGTCGGTGCCGGGTGAGGGGGCCCAGTTATAGTCGACGCCGGGCTCCATGTCGTTGATGACGGTAAAGTAGGTCATGGCCCAGTCGCCCATTTCGTTGAAGGCGGCGTCGCCGCTGATGACCATGTCGGTGGCCTGCTGCCAGGAGAGGGAGGGGGCGTCGGGGTTGGTGCATTCTAGGATCTGGCCAAAGAGGTCCCAGGTGGCCTTGACGTCGTCGTCGGTCCAGTTCTTCTCGCCGGTCCAGAGGGCGTTCCAGCCATCGACGCCGAGTTCAGAGACGGCGACGGCCTCCCAGAGGTGGTTGTGGGTCCAGTTGCGGCCGAGGGCCAGGGGGATGACGCCCTGGTCTTGGAGGGTGGGGCACATGTTGAGAAAGTCCTGCCAGGTCTCGGGCACCTGGACGCCCCAGTTCTCGAGGTTCTCGGGGATGTACCACAGGACGTTGGAGCGGTGGATATTGACGGGTACGGACCAGATGCCGTCCTCGGTGGAGAGCAGGTCGATGAGGCCTGGTGGGAACTTGTCCATCCAGCCTTCTTGCTGGAAGAGGTCGGAGAGGTCTTCCATGCGGTCGGCGACGACCCAGGTGCCGATGAGCTCCTGGCCGGCGTGGACCTGGAAGGTATCGGGCGGGTCACCGCCGAGCATGCGGGTCTTGAGGACGGCCTTGGCCTCGGTGCCGGAGCCACCGGCGACGGTGGCGTTGATGACCTCGACGTCGGGGTACATCTCGTTGTAGAGGTTGATGAGGGCCTCGAGGGCCGGGCCTTCGTCACCCGCCCACCAGGAGTAGATCTCTAGCTCGCCGGAGGGACCCTCGGCAGACGGCTCTTCCGGCTCGGGCGCCGCTTCGGTTGGCTCGGGTGCTGCTTCGGTTGCTTCGGGAGCCTGGGTTGGCTCAGGCGCCGCGGTGGGTGCCTCGGTGGGAGCACAGGCCGCCAGCAGCATCGAAGCCACGATCAAGGCTGCCATTAGCATATACCACAGATTTTTCTTGGACATTTTCAACTCCTCCTAAATTGTTCTATTCGGACTGTTATCGCGCGCGGGTCCTGTCCGACGGCTCCGCGCTCTCCCTTCTATTCTGCTCCGTACCACCTCCTTTCCACAAGGACTGCCGCTTGCCAGGCTTCTGCGCCCGCTCTCAGATGCGGCTAGTGATAGCGCCCATGCTGCCTGGCTGTCTCGATCAGCGCGTCGATATTCTCGTCAGGGGTGGAAGCCGGCAGTGCGCATCCCGGTCCCAGGATGAATCCGGCGCCTGGAGCCAGGATCTCTAGAGCTTGGAGGCACTTCTCTCGTACCAGATCGGGCGTGCCATTGGCCATTACCTCGCTGGGGTCGATCGGTCCTAGCAAGGTGGCCTTGCCACGCGCTGCCCTCTTGCATTGGACCATGTCCGACTTCTGATCGATCTCTATGATCGTCGCGCCGGTGCTGACCATGTCTGCGATGATCGGCGTGGCGTTGCCACAGATGTGGTATGCCAGTTTGATCCCTTGAGCCTGAAGGTCTGCCACGAGACGCTTCACGTGGGGGTAGGCGTATTGGCGATAGTGTTGCGGGGAAAGGAGGTCGGGCCCCGATGGCGAGTCGCCGATGGACGTGGCATGTGCTCCCTGTTCTATCTGGGCCAGGGCATAGCGAGTTGTCACCTGCCGGCAAAAGTCCAGCAGCTTGTGAATCTGTTCCGGTTGCTCCCCCAATGCCAGGTCCATCAAAAAGTTGCTCATCCCGCGGATCTCGCAGGCCAGGCTAAAGGGCCCCTGGTCCGCACGCCCGATGATGAACGCCTCGTCGCCAATTTCCCCGACCACGATGCGCGTGGCCTTCAATAGCTCGCTCAGCAGCGGGTCACGGTAAGGATCTGGCACCTTCAGGTCGTCGACCTGGTCGAGGTTCTTGATGGCGGGCTCCTTGGCCACCGGGGCTGAGTCGGACTGGTAGTGTACCTGCACACCACAGGCTTCGGCCAGGGCAGCGGTCCCGTTTTCAACCAGCAGCACGTCGTGGCCAAAGCGCCGCCAGGCCAGGATCTGCCCTTCGGCCATCGCCTCGCCATCGCGAAAGAAATCAGCGTAAGAGGTAGCCCCCATCATCCGGGCCGTGACCAAAAAGTTGTGCAGGTCGACAGGCACCCGGTCGGGTGGCTGGTGCTCCAGGGTTCGCAGGGTGCGCTCAATGGAGTTCATGTCCTTCCTGATCTCCCTCTCACCTGCGCGGGCGAACGCTCCGAAAGCCGCCCCACACTGCTGGGATTGGATAGGATCGCTTGGACCACCAGCGCCGCTGCACCCATCACACTGGCATCGGCCCCAAAAGCAGACAGCAGAATCTCCACCCCCTCTTGTATCTCGGGCATCACAGTGGTCTTGATCGCTTGCCGGATTGGGGGCAGCAAATAGTCCCCGGCCATGCTCAAGGGGCCGCCCAGGACGATCATTTCCGGATTGAGGATGCTGATCAGGCTGGCCACGCCCAGGCCCATGAGCGAGCCTGTCTCCGCCAGGGCTTCCTGCGCTTCCCTGTCGCCGGCATCGGCAGCCTCGACGATGAGCGCCAGCGTGAGGGACGAGTTCTTTTCGGCCATGAGCTGTGGGAGGAAACTGTTACGCCTCACGGCCAGCCTATTCCGCACCCGTTCGATGACCGAATCTTGTGCCACAGTGGTTTCCCAGCAACCCCGGCTGCCGCAGCGGCAGGGCCTCTGATCATGCCCGGCTACAAAGTTGGTGTGTCCGATCTCTCCGGCAAAACCCCACGAACCCCGGTACAGTTCTCCGTTGAGAAAAAGCCCGCCGCCCACGCCCACGCCAGCAAAGACAACAAAAAAATCCTGCGCCTGGCGGGCCACGCCAAAGAGGTGTTCGGCGACAGCCGCAGCGTTGGCGTCGTTGTCCACGAACACGCCCAAGCCAGTATGCTCAGTAAAGATAGATCGGTAGGGGACATTGTGCCATTGGAGGTTCGGGGAAAACACCAGTATGCCCTCGTCGAGGTTCACTGTACCGGGCGTCGCCAGTCCCAGGCCCAGCAACCGGGTCTCGCACGAATGGCTCTCCACAACCGCTTGATCGACGAGTGTGAGCGTCTGGGCAATGACGGTATCCTGGTGTTCGGATGGATCGGTCTCTTGGAGGTGGCGCCAACGGATCTTGCCCACAAAGTCGGTCAGGACGACGGACACAAAGTCCACGCCCAGCGCCACGCCGATGATACAGCCAGCCTCGGGGTTCAGGTCGAGCAGGGTGGCGGGCCGGCCCCCGCCCGAGGTATCCAGCCCAACCTCATGGACCAAGTCGCGGCCCATGAGCTCCTCCACCAGGCTTGAGACCGTCGTCTTGTTGAGACCGGTCAACGTGGCAAGCCTGGCCCGCGACAGCGGTGCGCTGCCATGGAGGTAGCGCAAGACGGTCGAGAGGTTTATTTCCCTGACCAGGGTCTGGCCGCCGGTTTGGTAGCGCCTTTGCAATGACTCCCCCTTTTAGTTTGTCGTTGCAACAAACTAAGTACAGTATACCACAGATCTACCCCTTGTCAAGCCCTTTTGGGCCCAGCGACCGTGTATTTTGGGAGTTGTTTATTGGGAATTTAGACTATTGAGGAACCTCAGCGACCACCAGCAGGTCTGACGCCCACCGGTCGAACCGCTCCAGTGAATAGCCGCCGTAGAATCTCACTGGCTCGAACCCGGCTCTTTCCAACATGGCCTGCACCACGTCTGGCGCCCATACATGGAGGACGAAAGCCTCTTGGAACTCGCCCCGTTCGCTGCCGATTTCGTAGCGCGTCGTCTGCTGGATGTGGAATTGCCCTGCCTCGCCGTCGCAGTAGTTGGTCGAGGCTCTTTCCACCCACACGCCGGGCGGGGTGGGGCGCAACGGGCTGAAGGTGCGCTCGGGATCGATCTGTTCCAGCAAAAAAGGATTGACCAGCTCCAATCCCAGGCCGCCGCCAGGGCGCAGCACGCGGCGCAACTCGGCGAGGGAGGCGCGGGCCCCGCCACTGTCCAGGTGGTTGAAGGAGCCGTTGCCGCCGACGAGCGCAAAGTCGAAGGCAGCGTCGGGGGTAGCGATGGCACGGGCCTCTCCCTGGGCCAGCCACAGGTTGCGCGCCGGAAAGTCGGCGGCGGCGGCCAGTCGTTCGGCGCCCACGGACAACATGGCCGGCGAGAGGTCCAGGCCCAGCACGCGATAGCCGCACCGGGCCAATCCCAGGCTCACCTCTGCTGTGCCGCACATCAGATCCAGCACCCGCCGGCCGTGGGATCCTGCCAGCCGATCCCAAAACGCTACCTCCCTGGATCGGTCCGGGTAGAAGAAATCATAGACGCGGGCCCAGTCGGCGTAGAGATCGTCCATAGTCGGTGGTAAAGCTCCAACCCACCTTGCGCCCTTGCGCTACAAACTGATGAAACGAGACCTGCAGCGCGCCCACTCAGACCCTGCCGCCTGGGCCACCCTGTTCAAGTCTCGATGAGGTAAGAGCCTAAGACATCTCACAGCACCACCTCCTCAGCCTATTCTCGAACGTAGTAGAGCTGACAATCATGGATCGTTCAAGTTGCTGCAGATGCCTCCACACAACATGCGGTGGCAATGGCTGGACAGTACCAGATAGCCACGAGTCTACCGGAACAGGGTTCCGTGGTAGGAGTGCTGGGTTTCGCCGTCGGATGCAATCCAGCTTCTGGTTATACGGAATCTACGATAGGATGTGGACACCCGTCTGGCGGCAGGTATCAGCCCGGTCACGCTCAACGGCGAGCTGCGCGCTTTGCAGCAGTTCCTTCGTTTCCTGGCCGGCCAGGACCGCCCCGCGCGCGAACGCAGTGTGCTGGCGCGGATGCTGCGCCTGGAATCCTTGAAGACCAACCGCCCTTTGCCCCAGGACGTCCCCCTTGACCAGCTTCGGCATCTCCTGCAGGCGATTGAGGCTGAGATCGCCTGCAGCCACGGCCGCAACCGCCGCATGGGATTGCTCGACCGCGCCTGGGTGTTCATCATGATCCACAGTGGCCTCCGCGTCGGCGAGGTCCGCCGTTTGCGGTTGTCGGACCTCGACCTGGAGGGCAAGAAAGTGCGGATCGAGCAGTCCAAGGGACTGAAGGACCGCATCGTGTGCCTCAGCACGCCGACAGTCGAGGCGTTGCACACCTACCTCCAGGTTCGCGGCCCAGCCGCGACCGAACACGCCTTCCTCTACCGCCACCAGCCGCTGAGCGCCACCTACTGCAGCCAGCGACTCAAGACCTACGCCCGGCGCTGTGGCGTCCTGGTCAAGCCTCACCAACTCAGACACTCTTGCGCGACGCTGTTGCTTAACGCCGGGGCGCCGATCCTGACTGTGCAGACGATCCTGGGGCACAAGTTCATCGACACCACGCTGGGCTACGCCCGCCTATACGACGGCACCGTGGCCGCCGACTATTACCGGGCCATGGCTGAGATCGAGAGCCGTTTCGAGGGTGGCGAGAATGCGACTACGCCGCCCGACAGTGGACAACTGCTGGCGCTGGTGGATGCCCTACATGCCGGGACGCTCAACAATGGCCAACGGGACACGGTTCAGGCCCTGCGAGCCGGTATCCTGGCATTGGGCGGAAACAGCACCCGATCCAGGGCGCAGGTGGTTTGACAGATGCACAAGCGCCTGCTACACTGTAGAAACCCAAGGGAAGGCGGGAGAGAGCGGCTGGTTGCCCGGTTGTTCTCTTCCGTTTTCTGTCCCGTTGCAATTGTCTACCTCGAAAATGAATTCTGTAGAAGCGACCGGCTGGTCGCCACTACCGCGATTTTCGTCTTTGGTGATGCCCCACAGGGGCGTGTTAACTACTTCCTTGACAATGCATCCATCTAATCCCCCTGTGCTGGTAGTTCAAAGCGCCCAAGTAGTGCATTCATTTCTAAAACCAGGAAAGTATAAGTACAATACTCCCTAGCACAAACCAAAACAATGCGAAATAGAAGAGGAAATAGCGCTTGTACCATCCGGGAAGGTAATCTGGATCAGATTTTCGCCACAGCAAGCAATCGAAACCCATTATGATCATGCCGATTGAGGCTACCCGCTGCCAATTGTCCTTGGCGGGATTAGCAAGATTGGTAGGATCAACAGGCTCGCTTGAGAGAACGAGAAAGCCACATATCATTAGAAGAAAGCCTATTAATCCAAACAACGTGACGACACAGGAAAATGGATATCGCTTCATTTCACACTATCTTCTGTTCCGCATCTCAATGCGGTTTAGTGTGTAGAAATCGTAAAAGAGTTGAATGGCTGGAGTGACGGGACCCAGTGGGGTCCATCCCGCCAGCCAAGTCGTGCCACTCACGACTGATCCCCACGAATTTGGGCCGCTTGTGACCAGCGAATCCAACACCGAAAAGCCACCGATTGCCGAACCGAGTCTGGTTACCCCGAATCCGAAAAACTTGCCCGCTGGATCCATAGGCATCGCAACGGTATCAGCTAGTAGTCTGTCAACCGTGATTTGATGGGTGACGAAAGTGACGGTATGCTGTCTCCAAAACAGAGACAGGCATGGCCAAGTACTACATCGTCACCCTGGATTCCAAAGAACGTGAGATGCTGCACAACATGATCAACTCCGGAACGGAGCGAGCGCGAAAACTGACGCATGCGCGGATCCTCCTTAAAGCCGACGAAGGCTGGTCGGACGAGGACATCTGCAAGGCGTTGGACGTAGGCATTGCCACCGTTCAACGCGTTCGCAAGCGCTTTGTTCTGGAAGGATTGGAAGCAGCCCTGAATCGGCGCCGGCCTCGACGGGAGTACAGCCGCAAGTTCGACGGCGAACAAGAGGCGCGCTTGATCGCAGTGACCTGCAGCCAACCGCCAGAAGGGAGCGCACGCTGGAGCCTGCGATTGCTTGCAGAGCGAGTCATTCAGTTGAAGATCGTTGACACCGTATCTCATGAAACCATCCGTCAAGTCCTAAAGGACAACGAACTCAAGCCTTGGCTCAAGGAAGAGTGGTGCATCCCGCCAAAGGCGAATGCCCATTTCGTCTACCACATGGAAGATGTGCTGGATGTGTACAAACGACCAGTGGATCCCAGCCGGCCTCTGGTCTGCTTTGACGAAAGCCCTGAGCAATTGGTGAGCGAAACACGCCAACCCCTGCCAGCAGTGCCAGGCCAACCGGAACGGTACGACTATGAATATCGCCGGGAAGGCGTGGCGAACACTTTCATGTTCTTTGCACCGCTTCTGAACTGGCGCCATGTCAAGATCACTGAGTGCCGGACCAAAGCCGACTGGGCGGAGTGCATGCGCGAACTGGTCGATGTTCACTTTCCGGATGCTGAGTGCATAGTCGTCGTCGAGGATCAGCTGAACACACATGACCCGGCGTGCCTCTACGAGTTTTTCTCGCCCGCGGAAGCCAAGCGCATCTTGGACCGGCTGGAGTTTCACTGGACGCCCAAGCATGGCAGTTGGCTCAATATGGCCGAGATCGAGTTGAGTGTGCTGAATTGGCAGTGCCTCGACCGATACATACCAGACCAAGTGACACTGGCCCGGGAAACAACAGCCTGGGCAACAGGGCGCAACAGCAACGGCGCCACGGTCAATTGGCAATTCACAACCGGCGATGCTCGCATCAAACTCAAGCGCCTTTACCCATCAATTGATGCTTGACAGACTACTAGCCGTCGTCTCGCTCTCTGACAAACTGATTGTATTGCCGCTCGATGAAGTAGCCGGCAAACAGAATCAAAGCACCAACGCCTATGAATAACGAGCCGGCACAAACCAAAGTGTCGAAGTTGGTCGACTCGCGCTCTAGAATTGCGAGCATCAAGGCTGATAGAAGCAAGATCCAGAGTGCGCGAATCACCGCGTTTTTCTTTGTTGGTAAGAGAGCCTTTGACTTCAAGTGCTGGATGACTTGTACGAAAAACGCCACCACCCCTGCAATGCCAAGGATCAAGAAGGCCGCCAACAGCACCGTTGTAGTTCTCGCCATCACACCCTCTCACCACTGTATTTGAAGACTATATCCAGAGAGTATCCCAGCCGCCCGGAGAAAGTCATATGTCATCTGGACAACATCCCCTGCCAGACTCAGATAGATACCGGGAGCCACGGGCAGAGCCGTGCTACCAGCGCTTACCGACAAGGTTGCTGCACTCACGAGTGTGTCACAGCCGATCCACGCTTGTTGGGCGCTGGCATCGAAACCGCTCATCCCACTCGCAAAATCTGCGCCAGCTATGCTGAGCAGTGCAAGGCTGTCAACACCTAGCAAGCCCATATTCATTAGCTTGTAACCGCCATCTCCGGCAAGAAGACCAACAAGGGCTCCGGATGGTCCCCCAACAGCTGCTGTGGCAATTTGCTCAATGGTGTAGGCGGCAGCAACTGAACCTGTGATGGCAAAATCGACGGCATCCAATGCGAAGGCGAAACTACCCAGGATTCTCGATAACTCGTTTTCATGCCCGCGCTGTACGAGGGAGTAGGAAACGGAACCATCGGAAAAACCGAAACTAGTTAGCTGGTTGATCTGGTGGTAGCCAAGGCCGATTTCCACAAGCGTTTCGGCAAGGATGAATTTGTCAGCAAAGAAGTAATTGCCCGTGTAGAGCCATTGGCCCTCAAGATACTCGTAGCCATGAGCTTGATACCATCGCCTCTCCCAGCAAGCATCATTTTCTGCTTCACATGCCTGATGACCATTGGGGTCCCGAAACTTGACAGGGTTACCTCGCACATACGCGAAGCGGTTCAGACTTTGCGGATTGGCAGGATCTGGTATAATGGTGTCTGGACTGATCCATCGGCCGAGCTGGGAATCGTAGAACCGCGCCCCCATGTGGTAGAGGCCGCCAAGCCCGACGAACCGCTGCCCGGTGAAACGATAATCGGTTGGAAAGGTGCTATCTTCGGGCCAGCGCCAGCGCTCCCCGCCGTAGGGCAAGTGCCGGCTCTCGGCCACCTTGTCGCCCTGGGCATCCAGCACCAGGCTGGTCGTGCCCAGACCTGCAAACTGGGTAGCGTGTCATCCATCGCAGAGCCCCAGCTCGTCGGGCTGGGGCTCATCTCGGACATGCTTCTTCTGGCGTCGTGTCCTACGTAGATGTACCGGGTCTGTGGCTGATCCTGACGTGTCCGGGTTGTACCACCACAAAGGCCCCGAGCAGACCGTCACTTGATCTCTGACCAACGCTGTAATAGCCTGAACCAACGTCTGGCGCGCGTTCCCAGGGAAGCGGATCAGAATGACCCCGGCTGAGTCGGCGTGACTCGCGTACACCAACCGACCAAAGTCTTTGTCTTCGGTGAGCAGTACACGCTTCTCACGGTATGCCTGATCGATCAATGCCCGATCATCGGACCGCTGCGTCACTTCGCTCACCGCCAGGACATCATAGCCCTCGGACCGCAGAGCGCGCACGATGGCAAAGTCACAGCTCTCGTCAGCCAGAAAGGGAAGCGTACCGGCTGTCATCAGGCTGCTTGGAGCACGATGGTTTCGTGGGCCAACGAATCAGCGGCATACGCCAGCGCAGCCCGTATGTCTTCCTGCGTCAATCGCGGATAGGCATCCAGCAGGTCGGCTTCGGTGGCGCCTTCCCCCAGCTTGCGGACAATGAGTTCTACCGGGATGCGCGTGCCACGGATCACCGGCTTGCCCAGCATGACATCCGGATTGACTTCGATACGGTCTTTCATGATCAGGGACATGATCCTCTTTCCCCCATCGCGCTCGTGATTCGACGATTCTACCGATGATTGTAGCACAGCCAAGAGGATTCTGTCAAACCAGCCATCGAATCCCAGGCGGATCGAAGCGAGTGACCGAGGACGACTATGCCGCCATGGACCGCATTGAGCAGCGGCGCATGATCAGCTCGTGGCCGGAGGGAGACTCCGTCGATGTGCCGATGACCGGCAATGAGCGGGAGCCACGGCTGCGCCTTGCAGCGCTATTGGCAGAGCCAGACCTGAGGTTCGAGACGCGCCTGGATCTGGTGAAAGAAATGTGTGAAGTGCTGAACCACAATGCACCGCCGGAGGAGAAACAGCCCATGAAATACGAAAGCGGAAGACAGCCACGGGCACCACCGTAGCCCTCTCCCGCCTTCCCTTGGGTAATGACAGTCTAGCACAGATCCCACGTCTTGTCAGAATGGTCACTTCACATTGACACTCCGCCGTGCCTAGATGCCGACGTAGAAGTCCAGGCGGGGGGAGTACACACGGCTTCGATACAGAATCTGCTACCAACTCGGGCCGCTCGATCGCCACCGTACTCCGCGTTCACTCCAGTAGCATGGTCGGAGACGTGCTACAGCCAGGCCAGGTTGTAAGTCCGGCCTCTCGACCTCTAGTCTCCTTCGCCCGATCTTACTCAAATGCCTTTTGCACCGGCGGCTCACAGTGCTCACCAAAATCTGACGCGTCGAGAAAGTAGTTCTCATAAATCCCGGTGTGGTCAACTACCAATCCTTCTCCCCGAGGCTTGGAGTAAATGCTGATTACCGTGACTTTGGCACGCTCCTTCGGACCGTAGAGGAATATGTCCTCCACATCACCATATAGCAACCTGCACTCTGAATGGTACCAGGCATCGGAGAGCGCCTCCAGGGCCTCTTCGCGCTCATCGCCCTCACAGATGCGAGACAGAATTTCGACGTAATCGAACTGCTCTTCGTCTCTCGCGCACCCCACAATTGTCAAAGCAGACACCAGCAGCAACACACAGCAAAGAGCCAAGCCTATGTTTTTCTGCTCCCTCTTGTCATATCTTTTCATTGTACACTCACAGTCAAGGGCATCTCATGCCAAGCGGTCCGGAACTCTTGGGGAGAGCGGGGGTTCCACGGCCAAGTCCTCATGAAACTTCCCATCGTCACCGCGATATTTCCAAGCCAGACATCTGCAACGGCATTCGGCCTGGTTTCGATCGCGACTTTGCTGCGGCCAGCATCGTCCCACTCTCGGCCTACGTTGATTATTCGACCGATTTCTCTACCTCGGAAATACCCAAGATTCAAAGCCCATGCCCAGTGATGAATATTGCCGGTTGGATCATCTCCAAGGAGTTCGTCAGATAATCCGGCTCGCCCAACGAAAACTGAAACGTTGTGAGCTCTTCCTGCCCGAATAGCCCGCCACCCGCTTGACTGTTCAAAACGGTTCTGGAGGCCACCAAAAAGCGAGCCTATGTCTCTTATGAATGCCTCTGTCTCGTCCTGCTCATACCAGCCCGCCATGTGTTCAGTAGCTGCAGGCATACTTGCCCAACTCCGTCCTTCGGGTATTGTGCTGAACAACCTGGCAATAGCTCCCTGACGAAGCTGTCCGCTAGACGTGTACAAGGCGTTCCAGGTACCACTGCTCCACTCTTCCGGGAACGCGATCGAGAAAAGACGGATCAGAATGTCTTCCCATGTTGGATCGCGGCCATGAACGGTTCGAAATTCCTCCTGCCAAGCAGCATCTAGCGGGTCATGGCCTGAGGGATCAACAAACCTGAGCGGGTTCGCGAGGCAGTACGAGTATCTGTTAAAACTTTGCGGATCTGCAAAATCTGGTATAATGGTGTCTGGACTAGTCCAGCGGCCGATCTGGGAATCGTAGAACCGGGCGCCCATGTGGTAGATGCCGCCTGCAGAGTCGATGCGTTTCTGACCAGTGAAGCGTCGATCGGTGGGTAGCGTGCCGCTGCTCCACCGCTCCTCCCCGTAGGGATAATGCCGGCTCTCGGCCACCCACTGCCCCTGGTCGTCCAGCACCACACTGGTGGTGCCTAGATGATCGCCTGCCAGGTAGTAGACCTCAGACCCCCGGCGCATGGCCACCCGCTGCCCGCCCAGGTAGTAGTACCGGACCTCCTGCCCGGTGCTCAGGTTCTTTTCGTACAGGCCCGCCACATAGACCGTCGTCTCACCGTTCACCGTCCGGCTGACCAGGCTCCCGTGGCCGTCGTAGACCAACGTCGTCGTGTATCCGCTGTGGCTGACCTGCTGCAGGCGGTTCTCGGGGTCCCAGGACTGCTGGTAGGTCACGCCATCCTCGATGCGTTGGATCATGGCGCCGTTGGCGTCGTACCAGTACATCTGCGTGCC
>Ga0180438_10001412_pt1 | contig 42798 bp, 36 predicted proteins | sample SS_ome_12_FD_132455 | JGI IMG/M metagenome (GOLD analysis project Ga0180438, IMG submission 132455) | Hypersaline lake sediment archaeal communities from the Salton Sea, California, USA - SS_3_D_2 metaG | ecosystem: Environmental > Aquatic > Non-marine Saline and Alkaline > Hypersaline >...
GACTGTTAAAGGAGCAAATAATATTATTGCATTAAGGTGCTGTCTTTTCAGCAATCGATGGGAGGATTATTGGGAATATCGGGCGATTAGATGAGGGCTATCATAAAATTGTCTCACACCCTTTTTATGGTTAAATATTGAAAAATGATACTATATAAATTATAATAACTAAAGGAATTCGCAAAAAATGATAAAATATTTAGTCATATACGAGAAAACCGAAACCGGTTACAGTGCTTATATCCCGGATCTACCGGGATGTGTGGCTACTGGGGAAACGAAAAAACAGGTGGAAGAAAATATTTACGAAGCCATGAAATTACACCTCGAAGGACTGCGGGAAGAAGGTATGCCACTCCCCGAACAACATACGGAAAGCGAAATGTTGGCTTTTGCGTAAAACCCTGTCTCCTTTTTTCCCTACAATGATTAGGTGGTTAGGCCACTTAAAAAGTCAAATTCTGCTAACTTCTGGCAAATAAGATGCACCGCAGAGACCGCGGTGATCACATAGAAAAACATTTTATATTAAAAAAAACCTCTGCGTTCTATGCGTTCTCTTTGGTGAATAATAATCTTTTTAAGGTCGCGTTTCGGCTTGTCTGGATTGTGGGAGATGCTAAAATTTGATTAATTTTTTTAATATATATAGTATAAAAAATTAATTTTATTAATTTTCAGTTTAAATATATTAATATTTTGGAGCGATATTTTTAAAATATTTAATTTCACTTCTATTTTTTTTGTTTCTTATTCCTGGTGATGATTTTTTATTTATGCCCTAAAAAAACGTGCAAAAAAAACAAGTTTTTCCGCCAACTCCAATCTTGTCATCCAATTGCCTCCCCTTAAACATTACTTAAAAAACCTCTTTTTGTCAACTTCAGATCAAATCGAGGGAATTTTTCTTTTTTCATTCCTTTACTCTAAAAAAGTATCTCAAATTTTATCATATATTGGATTGATGTCAAAATATTTGTTCTCTTTTCCTCTGCCCCTTTTTTTTTCTCCCAAAACTTGTTAGGATTTCAAGTTTAACTTGAGGACTGCTATGTATCTTGATGATCTTGTTGATATGAATCTACGGATTCTATTTTGCTTTTAAGGTATTCCTTAAAAATCTTAAGGGCATCTTTATAAAGTGAATCAGTGGTGTTTATAAATTTATTTATAGAACTCCATTTTATGTCAAGATACTCATGAGCAACTATATTTCTAAACCTTACCCATCTTGACAACTTTTCAGCATCTATTTCTTCTAATCCCTCAACAGTTGAAATCATTGAGACAATGCCTCTATAAGTATCCGGTATCATTCCTCCCTCAAAGGTAAGAATTATTTTTGAGACATCAACTACTGAATTTATAATATTTTCAATCCACCGTTCAATATTTCTTCTTTTATCCCTGTCTTTAAAGTAGTCTTCACGGGTAATTTTTTTGAATTGCGCATAATCTTTTAGTTCTTCTTCCAGGAAATTCAGATGTTTTACAAGTCTTTCTTTAAATTCTTGTGTTAAGCGCTGCATCTTTCTAGAAAATCATTCGTTAACATCTCTACATAATCTTCTGCTTCCCGTGTGACCACTTCCATAAAATCAAAGTAAAGGTGCCAATCCTTTACCACCAAACGGACTCCCCTGATAGCGCTAGCAGATACAGAAGCAGACACCCTGTTTAAAACCAATAACTCCACCTCCTTCCCCAACAATTGTTCCAGGTTCTCCCATATTTCATCCTCTCCATCATAAAAAGCCTCTTCTTCATACTGGATAGGATGCCTTACTTCAGGATAAAAATAGACAGCGATGTCAATATCTGATTGCCGGTGCGCGGTACCCCTGGCACTGGACCCGTATAAAAAAGAAAAAGCGACATCAGTTCGCTTCATAAAGTAGTTTTTAAGTTCAGCCACCATCCTGGTATTTTTTTTCATATTTTAATTATAATATTAAAGAAATTTTTTTACAAGTGTTCATCTTCATCCAAATCCACCACCTGATTTTTAGAAGATGGTGGATTTGGTGTTCAATGTTCAAAGTTCAAAGTTCAATGTTTGTTTCAAAGTACTTAAAAAAGTTTATTATTCTTTTAAGCTCATCAACGTTGAACCTTGAACATAGAACCTAGAACACCGATTCACCATTTTTTTGATGGTGAATCGGGGTTCACTTTATTCATCAATTTTTCCTTTCTGCCGTCTCCGTCTTTTCTTTGCCTGGACCTTTTTCCCTTCTATCATTTGATATTAAAAAAAAATCTGCGTTCTCCGCGCTCTCTGTGGTGAATAATAATCTTTTTAAAAAATAAAAAGGCAGGCCAGAATTTAGACCTTTTTGGCGGCCTGGATATAAAAAAATAGCCTTTCATCTGAAAATGAGCAAATAAATACTGAACAGGGTAAGTGAAGCAAGGGGAGGTAATACGATAAATGCAAACTTCCTGGCATATAGAGCAAAGGATTTCAGGTCAAATTTCCTATACACGATAAAAAATGCAATTGCTAAAACGAAAAGAATGATCAAAGTACCGAAAGTAAAACTTAAACCGGTAAAATAGCTTCCAAAGATAATTTTGGGTTCAATTGAACGAATAATTCTTGTGCACATCCCCAATGAGATCAGAATGGAAGAAGAAAAAACGGTCAATGTCACCACCGCTATCCAGTTCTTCTGCTCAAACAATCCCACGAAAAAACCTCCCATAAAAAAGAAAACCACCCAAAATGGAAAGAACACAGGATCGATGAGAAAAAATAACGCCCCCTGTATATCACGCATGGGGATAACATAAAAAAATGCAAGCACTTCATAAACCACCACCAGTACCACCAATATTGAGACCCTGGGGATAAACTTGTAAAAAAAGATCCGGGACTTTGAAAAGGGAAATGAGAGCAAATATTCAAACGCCCAATCCCTGTACTCCTCCCGAAAAGCATAAACACCGAAATGGTTGGCCGTCCAAAATATTATCAGTCCTAAAAGAAAAATAAAGCTGCTTATGTAAATGTTCTCAGCCGGTGCCTTTATCATATGAAGAACAGATATCAACAGGAAATGGAAGATTCCAGATAATGAGACCTTAAAAAGGGCTAGCAGTGGAACGATCAATAAAAACCCCAATCGCACTAATGTCGGTTTTATAATATCTCTAAACTCTTTTTTTAACATATCGGGTCACCTCTTTTTTGTTGGTATGGTGCAAATTCTTTTCATTTTAAAGTCCATGTTGAATAAAAATATAGAGCCCTGCTGCCGCAAAAACCGTTAACGGCAGCAGCGCTCGAAAGACAAACTTACTCCCGTGAATCCTTGCCGGTTTCAGGTCGAATTTCTTATAGACCGAAACAAATGCAATGCCCATCAGTAATATTACCATCACACAACCGATTGAAAAACTGATTTCGTATAAATATCTAGTAAGATCCGTTGACTTTAGCAGCGATTGAATCCCCAACGATATCGCCACCATCGAGAGTATGGCGGCTGTATTATATAACAGTCGCGATGTCTTTGTCTCGAAAAATAGACTGATAAAAAATCCTGACAATAGAAAGAACATAACAAGGCTAAAAAGGAATAAAAAAAACATAAAATAAAATCCCTTTTCATACCGGTCTGCGACACCAAAAATATTCACCACCAGGTTGGCTGCAACCAATACAGTCAATATGGAAATCCTTGGGACCAATTTATATAAAACAATTTTAAATCTTGAAAAGGGAAAAGAGAGTAGATACTCCAATGCCTGGTCCCTGTGCTCACTCTTGAACGCATCGAGGCCGTAAGTAGCTGCAATCCAGATGGCTGCTATTCCGAGAATCCCAGAAAAGAAGGCAAAGTATCCACGATTACTCATGACCCGCGTGAGACCCAGGAGGCTGATCAGCGGGAAGATCAATAACATACTCGATCGAAGCAGCGCCGGAACAATTATTTCCCTGAACTCTTTTTTTAACATAATTCCCTCCTTTTTATTTTGAGAGCCCACAGAACACACAGAAAGACACAGAAATTTTTTATTTTTTTATATTTGTATCTTTTTCCCGTGTTTTCTGTGTGTTCGGATGAAGTGGGCCCTTCTTTTTTCATTTTATTTCATAAAAGTTTTTACATTACCATCCTATTTACTACTCAATCTTCGTTATATGCAATTCCCACTCCTCAGAATCATCATTCTCAATGATTTGATAGAGTGTGTTATTTCTTATCGTATAAGGATAGAGCTCAAGCGGATTCATTTCAGGGAGAGGGAGCATGATTTTCTTTAATTGCTTCCCATCGATACCCGATAAATAAAATTCCCTCTTTTTTTCTTTTTCTTTATACGTCAGCACATATATCTTCCCGTCCGAAACGGTCAAATCACGTATTACCGGCAAGTACTCGGGAAACTGCACCCGGTCTCTAAATCTTTCCCAACCCTGCTTAAACCTCAGATCGGTTTTAAAAAAGTCGATATACCTTTTTTTATGTTTGTCCGATAGTTTTACTTTTTCGTATTCATGCCTTATGGTGGAAAGCTTTTTCCCACTAACATCAAACACATAGATTTCCCCCTCCTCTCCGCCATAAAATATTTTATTTTCGAACGTCGATAAAAGGGGCCGCCTGGAAGCAGTTACAAAGTCGACTTTCCCAGGTTGTAAAGGACTTTTAAACCTGCTTACCTCTTTCCCCTTTTTTAAATCGGTATCAAATATATTTATCGTGTTGTAAATGATATTATCTCCCTGCTTCATACCAATTCCAACAAAGGATTTACCGATTGGAAAAAACCCGCTCTGCATAAATGCTGTTACCTTAATCTCTTTTTTGAACTCCCCCTCTTTTGTTAAGTATGAAAGTTTTCCCATACTGCTCACAAGAAGAAAATCAGGTTGGACAACAATTTCTACCCCGCCTGGTGGAGGTATTATAAACTCTTGCGGTCCTTCACCCTCTTTTCCGAACTTTTTCAAAAAAGAAAAATCTTTCAGGGAATAGATGGAGATGGTTGCACCTTCAACGATATATATCTTACTTTCGTCCACCTTGACCTGGTATGGTTTAAGAAGACCGGGAAGCGGTACTACCTTTGCACCGAGAACCAGGATTGCAAGTATTAACAAAATAATCATTAAAATAATTTTTTTCATAATCCTTCCTCCTTTTTAAGCATATTCGCCCCCAATAAAGGCTGTAACGATCTCAGTAAGATTTAAATCCACCACTTCTCCATTGATTTGCCGGCGGAATTCATCTCTAAAGGGATATATGAAATAGTCGGGGCGATCCGGGAGCCCGCTTTGAGAAAGAATAGGAAGATCCCCAGGAAGATTTTCAGACACGACCCTTTTTACCTTCTCTTTCAAGGCATCGATGGCTTCATCCACTGCGATTTTCCCGTCCTTTAACAGAATAACCCGGTCTACCATGTGTTCGATGTCATGGAAGTTTACATTGACCATAATCACTGTGACACTGCGCTGAGAAAGAAGATCGATTAATTGCTCAAGAAAGAATTTTCTTAAATAGGCATCCATCGAATGAATGATTTCATCGATTAACAACACTTCCGGTTCTGAGGATAGTATCAAACTCAGAAGAAGAATCGTCCGTTGGCCAATGGAGAGTTCTTTGATCTTCTGATTCATCCTGATCTTTGTATGTTTAACCAGGGAATCGTCGAATTTCGAAATGCCGTAAACCGATTTGTGCAGATCGATCCCCTGGGAAACGGTCAGGCTCTCATATATACTCAATTTGTCAGATATGAATCCGATCTTCTGTTTAGGGACATCCCCCATTTTGGGATTATAAATGACCTCACCTTCATCCGGCTCCAGGACACCAGCCATCAACCTTAAAAGGGTGCTCTTGCCTACTCCGTTGATGCCGGTAATCAGGCAGGATTGACCTTCAGGTACATGAAGATCGAAATGATCAAAAACCTTTACTTTTTCATAACGGAATGACAATTTTTTAATTGTTATCATTGTTCCTCTCCTAAAATTTTATGTAACACCTTTTTTGCCAGGATATAGTTTTTCTATTATTTTTTTCAATTCTTCCACCATTTCCTCTGGTGAGTAGCCCAACCGGACAGCTTTTGAAATATATTCCTGTGTTACTTTCTTAAAAAGTTCATGCTTTTCCTTTTGAAATCTTTCCGGGTCCACTTTTACAAAATACCCGGTTCCCTGCCGGGAAAAGACAAATCCCTCCATTTCCAGTTGGTAATAGACCTTGGAAATGGTATTGGGATGAATCTTGAGGCGGGCCCCGAGGTCCCGGATTGACATTAATTGGTCATTTTCCTCGAGGTAGCCGGAAATAATCGCCAGCTTCACCGCCTGTTTCACCTGTTCATAGACAGGTACAGCCGATTTGGCTTCGATCTTAAAATCCAAAATTTTAATGTCTTTTTTTTTCACTGTAACACTATTATGTGATAGTGTGACGGTTTTGTCAACTTTTTTTTAATTTTTTTTAATTTTTTTTTATTTTTTAAAAAAAACATGTATTGCTACTCTGCGAAGTAGCTCCACCACGAAGCATGAGTGCAACTCTGCGAAGTAGCTCTGCTACGTAGCATGAGCAAATGTTGACTTAAAAATCTCTTTCAATTAGAATTCTATCATATGAGAAACAAAAAGACTTTAAAACCAGTTTTTGCTACTTGGAAAAGAAAAAAAAATATCTGCCCATATTCCTTGAGATTTTTTCTTTTGCGAAGTATTTTATAGATAGTGTCAAAAGAATAATAAAAAAGAGAAACCCATGTTACGTTTATAGTAACCGCATGGTGGAGGTTAAAATGAAAGCACAAAGAGTCAAAGCAATATTAATAGGAATTATTCTATTTACTGTGGCTGGTGCATCCCACCTTCCCGGTCAAAGTAAGCGGGCCAAACCGCGCCTTCAGCCGGGCCCAAAACCGGACCTGGCAATCACGGCTCTATATATCAGCAATGATTGTTACTTGATCATAGGTATCCGGAACAACGGCCCCGGGCACCTCCCTGACGGGGCATATGTAGACAGCAATCCAAAAAGTGTCGCCCTCAGCATCAAGTTCAAGTCCGGGTTGGGAGGAAGTTCCGGTACAGGTCTTAGTCTCGTTGTGGTGGACCCGGGGAAAAAATTAATAAAACCAGGGGGGGAATTGGTTTATAAGCTTCCCAATATGGGCAGTGTTAGGAAAATTGAAGTCATGATCGACCCCCAAAACAACCTGGTTGAGACCGATGAAAACAATAACAAGATGAGTAAAACTTTGCTTGAATGCCCCAGGTATATAGAAAAACCGGACCTCGAAGTAACCGATATTCGCCTGAAAAGGGGATGTACTATAGAAGTAACCATTAGGAACCTGGGCAGTGGCGGTGTTCGCTGGTTTAACTATGTCCCGCCTAAAGCTGTAAGAATACAGATGATGGTGGATTCGAAACCCTGGGGAAGTATGACTTTGAAAGAATTTGACCCGGGTTGGAAGTTGAAAGCATCGGGTGGCACGGTTGTGAGTATATGGAATCCAAGCCCACGCGTAAGGAGTTATCAATTAAAAAGTGGGTCCCATGTCATCAAAGTAGCAGTAGATGCGGACGGGATATTGCCTGAGAGTGAAAAAAGCAATAACCGTTTGGTTCGGCAGGTGAAATGTGGATTACTCGTAACACCGGTTAATAGAAAAAAAATATAAAAAAAATTGTAATTGACCTGATTATAAAAAAAACGGGACAGGCAAGAAAATATGCTGGGTTCTCTATGGCAAAAAAGTTTAAGTGAAAAGTGAAGGCCACGACCTCATGACAGATTGGCACCAAATCATTCGTGTAACGTCTCGGTTTATGTAACTATTCAGTTTTAGAAAAATGTATCATGCAGTTCATGTTTCACTCGCCCGTCCGGTGGCCTTAGAAACAGGCGCCACCTCCCTGAGGCTCGTTCAATCATGAACTGCATTTTACTTGCAAAAACTGAATAGTTACCGGTTTATATATTTATTTTAGGATAAGAATATGGTACAATCACTGCCTTAATTCAAAAATTCTAACGGTTAACAGCGGAGGAAAATAGAACATGCTGACAGAAAAAGATCTGGCTTACATTGCCAAAACATGCCAGGTACAAATGCACCAGGCCCATAACGTTATCCAAATGCTGGCAGAAGGAATGACTGTTCCTTTTATCTCAAGATACCGGAAAGAAAAAACCAATAACCTGGACGAACTGGGGGTCAACAAAATCAATGAAACCTATGAATACCTTAAAGAACTGAACGACCGCAAAGACACTGTATTGAAAACCATCGACAGCCAGGGAAAATTAACCGATGAGTTGAAAAAAAAGATAGAAGAAACCTATTCCAAAACCGAACTGGAAGACATCTACCTACCCTATAAACCCAAACGCCGCACCAAAGCCACTATTGCCAAAGAAAAAGGCCTGGAACCCCTGGCCCTCTCTATCCTGGATGAAACCGTGCCGGATCCAGTAGCCGTTCTTGCCGAGCCCTATATTTCCGAAGAGAAAAAGGTAAACTCCATTGAAGAAGCCGCTGAAGGTGCCGGCCATATTATCGCGGAACAATACTCTGAAAACGCTGCCTTGCGAAAAAAAATTCGTGCAGAAATCGCAGAAAACGGTATGGTGATTGTTTCAGTTACCAAAGATTGGGAAAAAGAACGTTCGAAATTCGAACAGTATTACGATTACAACGAGGCCGTAAAATCCATACCCTCCCACCGCATCCTGGCTATCCGCCGCGGGGAATCGGAAAAAGTACTGAAAATAAAGATCAACTGCGATAAAGAAGGTCTGCAAAAAAAATTCAGGTCTATACTCTTCAAAGACACTCATCCCCGGTATGACTTCCTGGATAAAGTGTTTGAAGATGCCCTGGATCGACTGCTGCTGCCCTCTATCGAACAAGACATCCAGATGGAGATGAAAAAACGGGCAGATGAAGAAGCCATTAACGTGTTTGCTTCAAACCTGGAAACACTTCTTTTATCTCCGCCGCTGGGGAATTTGCGGGTCATGGGCGTGGACCCCGGCTATCGCACCGGCTGTAAACTGGTGATACTGGATGAGACCGGGAAACTCCTGGAAACCAGTACTATATTTCCCACTAAACCCATGGAAAAAATCGAAGCAGCCACTCAAACAGTGAAAGAACTGATCGATAAATATCAAGTAACTGCCGTGGCTATTGGCAATGGTACCGCTTCCAGGGAAACCCGGGCATTTTTTAAACGTGTTGTACCGGATAATGTAATCGTAACCGTGATCAGTGAAGCCGGTGCTTCGGTCTATTCCGCTTCCGAAGCCGGACGGGAAGAATTCCCGGACCAGGACGTGACAGTTAGAGGTGCGATTTCTATTGGAAGACGTTTCCAGGACCCCCTGGCGGAACTGGTGAAAATCGACCCTAAATCCATCGGTGTAGGCCAATATCAACACGATGTTAACCAGAGTTTCTTAAAATCAAAACTGGACCAGGTGGTGAGCTCAGTGGTCAACCGCGTCGGCGTTGAAATAAACACCGCATCGTATCACCTGTTAAAGTATGTATCCGGCATCGGCAGCACCCTGGCTAAAAATATCGTGCAGTACCGCAATGAAAACGGGATGTTTAAAAATAGGGAAGCATTTAATACTATCAGGATGTTCGGTGCCAGGGCGTTCCAGCAGAGTGCCGGTTTTTTAAGGATTCGCAGCGGTGAGAATCCCCTGGATGCCACCGGTATTCACCCGGAATCCTATTTTATCGTCCAGCATATGTGCAAAAACTCGGATGTGCCCATCACACAATTAATCCGCAATCAATCCCTGATCTCACAACTGAAACCGGAAGACTATATTACCGATGACTTTGGTATCCCCACTATCCGGGATATCCTCAAAGAGCTGGAAACCCCGGGAATAGACCCGCGGAAAGATTTTGAATTGTTTGAATTTGAAGAGGGCATAGAATCCCTCGAAGACCTGGAAGAAGGAATGAAATTAAAAGGTGTGGTCACCAATGTTACTCGTTTCGGTGCGTTTGTAGATATTGGTGTCCACCAGGATGGACTGGTTCATATTTCGGAACTCTCCCACCAATATACCACCAACCCGGAGCAGGTCATTTCCGTGGGAGAGAAAGTAAAGGTAAAAGTACTGAAAATCGATCCCCAATTGAAACGAATTCAGTTAAGTATCAAAGCGCTCCAGGAGTCACCTAAAAACCGTAAAAAAGATAATAGAAGTAGACATCGAAAAAAAGAATTCCCACGTCAAAAGAAAGATCGAACAGAAGAGCTGATCGATAGTTTAAAAGCCAAATGGGGCGCTAAATAATCCCATGGCACACGCACACTTCTTTAAATTCCTATGTAGCAGGTGGAGAAAATAGAAAAATTTTCTTTGCAGGCTATAAAATTCCTTAAGAAAGGAGAGATGTTTAAGGCGTTAAGAGGGTAAGACGTATTTTTTAAGGAATTAAACCTTGAAAATTTCAGAAAAAATTTATATAATAGTTGTTCATTCGTATTATTCGTAAGCAAAGACGGCTGTTAGGAACAAGATGAAGAGTACTAAAATTATAATTAACGGAACGAATAAACTTTGCGGCAGCGTGAAAGTATCCGGAGCAAAGAATGCCGCTCTCCCTGAATTGGCAGCCACTATTTTAAGTACAGGTGAGTTTCAGTTTGAAGGAGTGCCGCGAGTAGAGGATATTAAAGTCATGTTTCACGCCCTTAAAAACCTGGGAGCTGAAGGACAATTTAAATCCAATTCTGTGAAAATTCAAATTCCTGAAGTGAAATCCGCAGTGGTCCCTAAAAAGATCGTAGAAACCTCACGGGCCTCTATACTCATCCTGGGACCGCTTATCGCCAGGAATGGATACGCCAAAGTATCCAGACCGGGGGGGTGCCCCATTGGTGACCGAAAGATCAACTTTCACCTGGAAGGTCTCCAGAAAATGGGGGCAAATATCCAGGAAACAGACGATCATATTATTGCCAGAACCGATAACCATTTAAAAGGAATTGATTATACCTTTCCCGGAAAAACCGTAACTGGTACGGAAAATCTATTAATGGCCGCTGCCCTGGCTGAAGGGAAAACAGTATTGAGAAATTGTGCACTGGAGCCAGAGGTGGGGGACCTCATCGATCTGCTGATCCGAATGGGGGCCGATATCAACGGGAAAAACACCGAGACCTTAACCGTTACCGGTAAAACCTCCTTAAAAGGGACCGGGCATACGATCATACCGGACCGGATCGAAATGGGAACCTATGTGATTGCCGCCTGCCTGGAGGACAATGAAATCACGGTTGAAAACGCTATCCCGCAATATATTAAGAGCCTGCTGGATGTACTGACTCAAATTGGGGTGGAGGTTACCACCTGGGATGATAAAATTACTGTCCGTTCCATTGGCCCTCTTCGCCCAGTGGAAGTGGAAACCATGCCTTTCCCCGGACTTCCTACGGATTTGCAGGCCCAGTTGACCACCCTTTTAACCCAGGTGGAGGGGATTTCTCGCATCAAGGAAAATATTTTTAACAACCGGTTCCAACATGCATGGGAGTTGAATAAAATGGGCGCCAATATCGAAGTCAGCGGTGACGTTTCTGTTATAAAAGGTAAAACCCCATTAACCGGGAAGCGGATCAGGACCACGGATTTAAGGGCTTCGGCTGCCCTGGTGTTGGGTGGATTGATTGCAAAAGGGCAAACCATTATGGAGAACGCCTTTCAATTGTTTCGAGGCTATGAAGATATGCCGAAAAAATTGGAGCAATTGGGCGCTGATATAAAACGAATCAAGGAGTAAACGATGAGTAACAATGACTGCGTTTTTTGTAAAATTGCCAGGGGTGATTTTAATACAGAATTCCTTTTTGAAGATGATCGCGTGGTGTCTTTCAAAGATCTCGATCCCCAGGCACCGGTACATGTGCTCATCATCCCACGAAGCCATTACGATTCTGTTAAAGAAGTGGAGGATGAAGCATTGATCGGCCACCTGGTAACGGCTGCAAAAAAGGTGGCGGAAAAACTGGGAATAAAAGAGTACCGGATTGTAATGAATACCGGACCGGAGGCGGGTCAGTCGGTCTTTCACCTTCATATGCATCTGTTGGGTGGACGAGCCATGAGATGGCCTCCAGGATGATAGAAATAAGGAGTGAAACATGAAAATCACATGGATCGGGCATGCAGCTTTAAAGCTGGAAGGAAGTAAAACCGTTTTTATCGATCCTTTTTTAACGGGAAATCCAGCTTCGAATACTCGCCTGGATAGTGTGACCCAGGCGGATGTGGTGGTGGTGACCCATGATCACGGTGACCATTTGGGTGATTCTTTTGCCATTTGTAAGAAAACCGGTGCGACGCTTGTATCCATCTATGAAATAGCAGAAGCTGCGTCGAAAGAAGGCATCAAAGCAGAGATGATGAATGTGGGAGGCACTGTTGCAGTGGAGGGGGTGACTGTATCGCTTGTTCCTGCAATTCATACGGCTGGCCTGGGTGGAACTGCCACAGGTGCGGTGGTGGAAATGGACGGCAAGAAAGTATACCACGCCGGGGACACCGGGCTTTCTATGGAAATGCAGTTGATTGGTGAAATGTATACACCGGATATCGGCTTTCTCCCTATTGACGGACGGTTTAATATGACCCCACGACTGGCAGCCAAAGCAGCGGAATTGTTGAAAATCCCGAAACTCGTACCCATTCACTATAATACATTCCCACTGGTACAATGTTCACCGGAGGAATTTAAAAAACGGGTGGGCGATAAAAGCAACGTGATTATTTTAAATCCTGGTGAGTTTGTCGAAATTTAAATGCCTTATATTATCGATGGTAACAACTTAGTGGGATGTTTTCCCGATATTACACTGGATGATCCAGAAGCAAGGTCCAGGCTCCTTTTTGTTATTAGGAAATTCCAGGAGAATAAAAAAAACAATATCATTATTGTTTTTGATGGCGAATCGGATGAAGGTATGAGGAATCAGATGACATCCTCCAAGTTTACTATTGTATATCCAGAGATTGGAAATTCCGCTGACGATGAAATTAAAGAGATATTAAGCGGTTTTAATTATTTTAAAGATGTTGTGGTGGTGACTTCCGACAGGGAATTGAAGACGTTTGCCAGAAAAAAGGGTGCCAAAACCATTAATTCCATTGAATTCTATTTTGAACTGAAACGTTTTTCCCATATTTACGGAAAAAAAGAGGAGAATCAAAAACGAATCGACGCTGAATTAGACGAAACTGAAGTGGACCAGTGGATGAAAATCTTCAATGAAAGGTAAAACGTAAATAACCGTGAAACATTTTTCTGTTGTCCGCGGCTAAACAATTTCACCGGAATAATAGAGAACGGTGTTGTCACCGTTGGTCTCTAAAATCAGTCCGCCATCGCCGTTGATTCCTTTAAAAATTCCCCGGGTTATTTGATTGTTGTAAAAAAATTGGATTTCCCTCTCCTTTAAAAAACGACTGTATCGATTGGCGGTTTGAATAATTTTTTCCTTTTCTCCTTCATTTTTTTTGTTTCTCAGCTTTTCCAACCAATAAAAAAATATATGGGCCAGTAAGGGATTGATGGTTTCGGCTTTATATTTATATATTGAACCGGTAATCATTTTTAACGATATGGCTTTTTGGGCCAATTCCCCTGGAAAATCTTCTTTTGCATGATTCAAATTGATACCTATCCCTGTGACACAAAACATCCGGTTGTCGAATATCGTGTTCTCAATAAGAATGCCTGCGATTTTTTTTCCACTGTAAAGGACATCATTGGGCCATTTGAGTCCCAACTCCAGCTCAATATCACTTATCTTTTTCAGTGTCTCGATAACGGTTATGCCTGACAGCAAAGGTAAAAAATGGAGATTTTTGTTGGAATCCAGGGAAAAGCCGAAGGAGGCGTATAATCCTTTGTCTTTGAGAGAGAGCCAGGTCCTTCTGTCTCTTCCCCTTCCGCCAGTCTGGTATGCGGCGGTCACCAGTACTGGGAGCTTGTTCTTCAAGTGGTTATAATGGATTTTTAAATAACTATTGGTGGAATCGCAAACATCCAGAGTAATGACTTCCAGGGATTCAGGATAATGATTTTGCCGCGGGTCTGCGCAGATTTTAGCCGATTTTTTTTTATTGTTATCCATTATCCATATCCGCGTCTATCCGCGTAAATCCGCGGCTAACCAATCAGGATAGATCGTTGATGGTTTTCCGAATTTTATCCCGTCTGTCAATGTTCTCCTGGAGATTTTTCTTAAAATTAGAAACCACCGACTCGGGTGCCTTATTGACAAAACTCTCATTGGACAGCTTTTTTTCAAGATGAGTAACTTGATTTGTTAGCTTTTCCAATTCTTTCGTTAACCGGGACAGCTCATTCAGCCTGTCTTCCTCACTGTCAAAGGGGAGAAGGATTTCCCAGTTCAAACAGACACCTTTAAACCCTTTGGAAAGAGTGGAAAAATCCGGCACAATTTCCGTTCTGGCGCTTTTGGTTAAGAAAATGAAATATTTCACATTCTTTTCCAGGATACTTTTTTCTTTATCGGACTCTGTCTTTAGAAAAACATTCACCTTTCGATTGGGATCGATCCTGTTTTCCGTTCGTGTTTTCCGGGTTTCCGTTATAATCTTTTTGAGCAACTCTATATTGGAAAACGCCTCAGTATATACCAGGTCACTGCTGAAAGAGGGAAATTCCGTTCGGAGTAAGAAAGGGTTGTCGTCCAATTTGATTTTCTGGTAAATCTCTTCGGAAATGAAGGGCATAAAGGGATGGATCAATTGCATTAATCTATAGAGTGTTAATTTTAAGGTCTTCCGGGTATCCAGGTTTTCGATGTCAGTTTTGGAGAATTCCAGGTACCAGTCGCAGTATTCGTGCCAGAAAAAGTGGTAAATCAGGTCGGCAGCTTCATATATTTTGTAGTTATCCATCAGGTCATTGATCTTTACAATGGTATTGTTGAGGGCATTTAATACCCACCGGTCCGTGTCGGTGATTTTATCGAAATTAATATTGAGATCTTCATTACCCTCCAGATTCATAATGACGTACCGTGAGGCGTTCCATATTTTATTGGCAAAGGCTTTATAACCTTTTATCCTGTCAGTAGAGAGTGAGATATCCATTCCAGGAACGGCTTGGATAGCCAGTGTAAACCGAAGGGCATCGCTTCCGTATTTATCGATGATATCCAGGGGATCGATGACATTATTTTTGCTTTTGCTCATTTTCTGCCCCTTTTCGTCCCGGATAAGTCCGTTAATTAACACCTCCCGGAAGGGAATATCTTTACCAAAATGGACGCCCATCATAATCATTCGTGCCACCCAGAAGAATATAATATCAAAACCTGTGGCCATCAGGTCGGTGGGGTAAAACTCCTTGAAATCCCTGGAATCATCCTGCCATCCCAATGTGGTGAAAGGCCAAAGAGCAGAGGAAAACCAGGTATCCAGCACATCCGGGTCCTGGAAGATATCGGTTGAGTTACATTTGATACATTTTTCCGGTGGTTCTTCTTCCACCATCAGGTGGTTACAGGCATTGCAATAATATGCCGGGATACGGTGTCCCCACCATAACTGGCGTGAAATGCACCAGTCCTGGATATTGTACATCCACCTGAAATACTCTTTTTTCCATTTTTCAGGAATAAAGTTTATTTCTTTTTTCTCTACAACATCGATGGCAGGTTTGGCGATCCTGAGGGTTTTTAAAAACCACTGTTTTGAGACAGAGGGTTCCACCATGGTTTCACAGCGTTGGCAGTGTCCCACATTATGGATGTATTCTTCTTGTTTTTCTATGAGGTTAAGTGCCATTAAATCCTGCACCACCTGTTTCCTGCATTCTTCACGACTCAGGCCCCTGTATTTTTGGGGGGCATTATCAGTCATTTTGGCATATGTATCGATGACAATGATTTTTTCCAGGTTGTGTTTCAAAGAGATTTTAAAATCCACCGGGTCGTGGGCAGGAGTAATCTTAACAGCACCGGTTCCGAACTCCTTACTGACATCCTCGTCTGCGATAAGTTTTATGGTTCTGCCGGAGAGGGGAAGCTCTAACTTTTGACCGATCAGGTCTTTGTATCTTTCATCTTCCGGATTCACCGCCACCGCCACATCCCCCAGCATGGTCTCCGGTCGGGTAGTAGCCACCGTGATATATTTATCTTTATAATTATCATCATCAGGATTAGCGAAGGGGTATTTAATATAGGTTAATTTTCCCTGAACCTCTTTGTGGTTCACCTCCAGGTCGGAGAGGACGGTTTTGCATGAGGGGCATCCATTGACCATATAGGTCCCCTGGTAGATTTCGCCTTCCCTGAATAATTGGACAAAGACTTTGGTCACTACTTTTTGCATTTTTTCACTGAGGGTAAATTTCATGCGGCTCCAATCCAGTGCCAGGCCCAGTTTGTTAACTTGTTGGATAATTCGTTTTTCTGATTTTTCCTTCCAATCCCAGACTACTTTTAGAAAGCCGTCTCTTCCCAGGTCTTCCTTTGTCACATTTTTTTCTTTTTTTAAGCTATTCTCCACCACCATTTGGGTAGCAATTCCTGCGTGGTCCACCCCTGGAAGCCACAGGGTGTTAAATCCCTGCATTTTTTTTCTTCGAATAATAATATCCGGTACTGTAAAGGTGAGAGCATGGCCCATGTGAAGGACGCCGGTCACATTGGGCGGTGGCAAGATCATTGAAAAGGGAGGTTTTTTCGACCCATTCTCTGCTTTGAATAAGTCATTTTCTCTCCAGGTTTCATACCAGTTTTTTTCAGTCTCTTCGTGATTGTAGGCTTTTTCCATAAAGATATCGTTCACTCTTCAAACTCCGCATTTAACGTTTCGTGCTTTATTCGTTTTCGTATTTATTTAGACGATTTAGATACTTCTGCTTTTATATCCTCAATCTCTTTTGTTATTATTTTTTCCGCCAGGGGCGGAACAATTTCCCATAACATTTCTTTTATGGCAGCAGATAGTTTGTCTTCAATCCGATTTAATACTTCTTCTTTTTGAACCGAAGGCATCTCTTTCTTCACTTTTTCCAGCTGTTCGGCAAACCCTATTTTTTCTTCACCTGGAGGTATTTCTGGTTCTATTTTTAAGGATGGTTTCTCAGGTTCAGTCGGAGGAGGGGGCACTTCATACTCCATAACCGGGGATTCCTCTGGCTGCATGTATTCTAATGGAGGTGGGGTTTCCATTGGAGGTATTTCTACCATCGGTTCCTTTGGTTCGATATCCTCTGCCTTTGCAGCAGGAGGAATTTCAAGGGGGGGTGGTTCTTCTTGTTCTTCAAATGGGGATGGTGGGTGATAAGCAGGACCTTCGTCGGGAGTTTCTTCGTCTTTGGCCCAGAGGTCTAAAGAGGGCTTCTCTATTTTTCGAGTGGTTGGAGATTCCGGGATATCAGGCCCCAGCTCCATCTCTTTTTCAATTTCATCGCTTTTGAGGTCTGGAATTTCTTTGACTTCCGGCTCAACCTCTTGATCAATCTTAATGGAATCAAGATCAGGGATTTCCGCTACTTCTTCCTCTTTGGATTTGTCAACAGGAAGCATATCTTCCTTCTGAGGAGCACTCGCAGGTCTCTCGAAGAATTCGGAAACCAAATCGGATTTCGGTTCCGATTCTACTTCCGATTTTTCATCCTTAGCAAAGGGTTCCTTGAAGAATTCTTTTCCCCGTTTTCCGAGTTGTTGTTTTATATACATTTCTTCTTGGGTTAAAGAGCCAATTTCCAGCTCTCTTTCCTGCTCTTCTATATTCTTTTTAATAGCCAATTCTTCCTCAGTTAAGCTACCTTCATCCGGCATTTCATCTTTGAAGGGGTTATCGATATCTTCCCCATTCTCAGTGGTGGGGGCCAGTGTGTCCCTCTCCGGCTGAGCACGAGTAATCTCCTCAGAAGGTAATACCTCTTCATCCGGATATGCAGGGGGTTCTTCCCCGGCACCAGTGGTCACAATGTGAGATGAGTCTATTTCCTGTTTAATATCTGCAAAATTGATTTCTTCCTCAGCTTCCGGCATACTGTCAATCTCTGGGATATCTTCTGGAATAGAGGAGGGAACTTTTTCCACGTCTAATGGCGATGATGGAGGTACTGCTCCCGGTGTCTCGTGTAAAAGCTTTTTTATGGTTGATACAAGCGCATTTGAGTCAAAGGGTTTGGTAATAATGTCAACAAAACGCAATCCTTTTAAAAGATTCTCGTCCACCGGCTCAAAACCACCCTTCAATAGGAATACATGTGTGTGTTTCAGGCTTTCAGTGTTATTGATAAATTTACATACCTCATAACCGTTAAATTCTGGGAATTTTATATCAACAAGAACGATCGCCGGCTCCAATTCCAGTAACTTTTCTCGGAGATTCAAACTATTTTCAAAACTAGCCAGTTCAATTCCTTCTTCTTCTGAAAAAGATAACTCAACGATTCTGCGGATGGTGTAGCTACTATCTGCCAGCACAATAGTCTTTTTACTCATATATCCTCCTTTCTATTCTTCCTTTTTACATTTTTTTTATATTAATGTCAAGATATAAGATTGATTTATTTTATTTTTTATAGATTTTTTTTAAAAAAAAAGAGGAATTTGTTGAAAATCACTTGACTTTCTATGAAAAATGATGTAATAATAAAAAGAAATGAAAAAAAGGAATTATTTCGTCAACATCGTTAGTGACGACCCCAAGTATTCTCCAAAGGATTTTAAAATTTCTTCAAAACAGGTCAGGAATTCGATCATTGCTTTTTCTGTATTATTAGGGCTTTTTGCATTTTTCTTCTATGGTTTTTTAACGACTTCGCTTGATAAAGAAAAAACGAAACGATTGGAGAAGGAAAATATCAAGTTAGAGGAAGTCATTGCAGAATTAACCGCCAGTAATAAATCACTCGGTGAAAGTTTGGAACAGATGAAAGACTTTAAAGAAAGAATAATGGTAGCCGCTGGTTTAAAGTCTCCCTATGCATTAAAGGAAGTAGGTAAAGGAGGTACAGAGACCGAAGGTCCAATTGAGAATGTTTCTACTAATACCATTGAATCACCAGCGGGGAAAAGCGCAGCTCAAACAAAAAACCAGACGTACAACAATATAGTCACCACTGCGAAACGGATTTCCCAGGAGTCTAAAGAGATAGAAAAAGCCTTAAAATATGTAAAGAGTCATATCGATGAGCAGAAAGCGAAGCTTGCTGCCACTCCGTCATTGTGGCCCACCAGGGGATACTTAACCGATGCGTTCGGTTGGAGAACAAATCCCATTACCGGAAAAAGGCAATTTCATACCGGTCAGGATATCGCCACTCAATTGGGCAATAAAATCATTGCCACTGCTGATGGCTTTGTTCTTATCACCGAACATACACCTATCCTGGGTAAGATCATACATATTGATCATGGGCATGGATTCGCAACCCGGTATGGACACCTGGCCTCTTTTAATGTAAAAGAGGGCGACAGGGTAAAAAGGGGACAGGTTATCGGCTTTGTCGGAAGTACCGGTCGAAGTACCGCCCCTCATATTCACTACGAAGTGATTTACATGGGAAAAAACGAAAATCCCGTGCATTATATTATCGATTAGTATAACGATCAAAAAAAACCAGGTTAAGGTTGAAGGCCTGTTTAAGGAGAAAAAGGGTAAAGGTATATCCAAACCTTAACCTGAATTCTTATAAGCTCTTTTCAACATAAGTCACTAAATTTCAATATTAATCAGCAATTGTACTTTTGGCTTTTTATGAACAGGCAAACACAAAATTCAGGCCGAGCCCCTACGATGGCATAAAAAGCGGTACCGGACGTAGGGATTCGGCCTACATTTCATTTTCGCCCTGACAGTGGGTAAAATTAGAATTGCTGAATATTTATTTGTCTAATTATTGATTTTATGATAAATTAGTAAAGTGTAGGAATATGGAATGAAATAATGAGTAAATTAAAAAATAAATTAGATTATTTAAACAAAAATAAAAATAAAGACAAAATAAAAAAACGATGGGAAACCATCGATTCCCAGCAGGGACTATCCACAAGACAAAAGCTGGAAAAACTGGTAAACCTCAGCCTAAAACGAGAGGAGAGGACCGAGGAAGGGAAACCTATTTTACAAAATGATATCCTGGAAAATGGGGGCAGGGGATTTATTATTCGCGAATTTTCTTACCCCCTGGACGCCGTTTACGGGAAATTTGCGTTGGAAGAATGGAAACATGTCACTTCAAACCATCTGGCAATCATTTCCGGTGAGGAAGCATTTTTAAGGGTTTCTCCCTTGAAGCTCCTCTTTTTTGATACTGAAACCACTGGAATTTCAGGCGGTACCGGCACTATTCCCTTTATGTTAGGAATTGGTTTTTTTGAAGAAGACCATTTCAGGGTAAAAATATTCATCTTAAATGATCTGAATCGGGAAGATGAATTTTTAGAAGAGGTGGATCGGTTCCTTCAAAATTATGAGTTTTCCGCTACTGTCACCTACAATGGAAAGAGCTTTGACTTTCCTTTAATGGAAGCGAGGTATATTCTACAGAGAAAACGCTTTCCTCTTTTAAAACTGCCTCATCTGGATTTTCTTTTCCCGGCCCGAACGCTTTGGAAGTACACCTACGAGTCCCGGAAGCTGAGCCATTTGGGTGATATTTTGCTGGGGATTTCCAGGGATGAAGATGTGGATGTCAGCCAGATTCCTACGATGTATTTTAACTATTTAAGGAGCCGTTCGTTTGTTTTAATTCAAAGGATCGTTGAGCACAATGCACTGGACCTGGTGGGATTGGCTGGACTCCTTTTGCTGGGAATTAAATATCTGGAGGATATCTCTTTTACTCATGATGAAGGCGAAATACTGGGCACAGCGAAATTGTTTGAGAAATATGGGGATTTTACAGAAGCGGATCGACTGTACAACATTCTAAAGCAAAGTGCTGTAAGAGACGATGTGATGGAAAAAGCTGTAAAAGGTTTGGCCATCATTATGAAGAAGAAAAAGCTCTTCGGAGAAGCGGCGGAATTGTGGGAGATGCTGTCCGGCCACAGTGACCGTCTCGCGCTGAGGGAATTGTCTGTCCACCTGGAACACCGAGAGAAGAATTATATGAAGGCACTTGAATGGGTTCGCGAGGGATTGAAGATCATCGATTTAACCGAGACCCAGCGGCAGGATTTTGAGAAGCGATACAAACGCCTAAATAGGAAAATTGAAGCGTTGGAAAAAGAAGAATAGTTTTTTTTGTGGTCCTGAATTTTGACAAAGTATTTTTGATGATTTATAATTAAATTCACTATATCCTAATGCGGGAGGTGTTGTTATGGATTTAAAAGAGATCCGAAAACAAATTGATCGGCTCGACTGCCAGATTGTGAAAATATTGAATCAGCGCATGGAACTAACGTTGAGAACGACACAATTTAAACCTGGAATACAAGACAAAAAGAGAGAAAAGGAAATACTCGATAATGCTGCGCAGATGCCTGTAAGGTTTATCAGCAAAGCCTTCATAAAAAAAATTTTAAAAGATATAATGGCGGAAAGCAGGCGACTGCAAGCCATGGGGCCTAAATTGGTAGGCTTCCAGGGAGAGCATGGTGCCAATACAGAAGTAGCTGTAAGAGCCTATGACCCTGCGCTGGTCCCCATTCCCTGCATGAAAATCACTGATGTTTTTGATGGTGTTAAGAAAGGTTATTTTTATTACGGTATGGTGCCGGTGGAAAATTCCCTGGAAGGCGCAGTACCTGGAGTCGATAACCTGTTAATTGAGAAAGACCTTAATATCTATGGGGAAGTGAAATTACGTATTAATCATGCACTTTTAACTCTGCCGGAAACCGATTTTAGAGGGATAAAAGTCGTATATTCGCATCCCCAGGCGCTTGCCCAGTGCAGCAGGTTTATCAGAGAGAATCACCTGGAGGCCCATCCTTTTTACAATACTGCCGGTGCTGCCAAGATGCTTGCAAACACCATGCCCCGGGCTTCTGCTGCCATTGCCAGTAAACTTTGCGCTGAGATATACGATCTCAAAATTGTTAAAGAAAATATTGGAGATGACGCTTCCAATTTTACTCGATTTGTACTTCTCTCAAAGGAAAAAAATATCACGGAAGGCAATAAATGTTCCGTTTTATTCGTCATCCATCATGAAAGCGGTGCACTTTACAATGTACTGAAATTATTTGCCGATGCCGGCATTAACTTCACCAGGATTGAATCGCATCCGTCACCAACAGACCCGGCAACCGCTGCTTTCCTGATAGACTTTTATGGTTCAATCAATGATGAGACAGTTGCTGAGACACTGGAAGCCCTGGAGAAGAAATCCATCATGTACAAACTACTGGGCTGTTACCAAGAGGCATCAATAATAAGCGATTAGTCGCTTACCAAAAATTATCTACCAACATAATGTAGATATTTTTATTTCCGCTATGGCTGACCATTTGTGTGAAACGCTTTAAATTACAAATCCCAAAATACAAATTACATGCTACTCTGCGAAGTAGCCACGCTACGTAGCACGAGAGCAAATTACAAATTCCAATGACCAAAATTACAAACATTTTAACAGAGATTCTATTGCACGTGATGTACTTATTATCAAAATAAGCTTTTCTTTTTAGCCTTAAAAGGTCTTGTTTTTAATTTGTAATTTGTGACTTGGAACTTGTTTGTGATTTGTTTTTTGTAATTTTTAAAAATCGACATGTTTCCAACAGTGGACGTTGGCCGCTAAAAAACCTTGACAATAAATGATAAATGGGGTATAGTTGTATTTTATCAATTTTACAGAATAAGGATGGTGATAAATCGTGGCGTATGTGGAAGTAAATGCCGGTGAGTCGTTTGAAAGTGCTTTAAGACGGTTTAAGCGAAAAGTGCAGCAGGAAGCGATTATAAAAGAGATCAAAAAGCATTCTGTTTACCTGAAACCAGGAGAAAAGAAACGATTAAAGATTGCCCAGGCTCAGAAGAGAATGCGCAAACGGATGAGACGCGAAATCTCAGATTTATAAGCTGTAGGGAAAATCCAAACGGGGCGTAGCGCAGCCTGGTAGCGCATCGGTTTTGGGAACCGAGGGTCGGAGGTTCAAATCCTCTCGCCCCGATTTTACAAATCTTAAAAGGTGATAATATATAGGTACGCACCCGTAGCTCAATGGATAGAGCAACTGACTTCTAATCAGTAGGTTAGGGGTTCGAGTCCCTTCGGGTGCGTTTCCCTTCCCCCATTAAGAATTATTTATTAACAATTGATTATTGACAATTTAACTCATTAAATCTCTAATAATCAACAATCAATAATTAAAACATTTGTCGCATGTCCCCTATTTTGTTACTACAAATGCGTCCAATTTTATGTCCTCAAATTTATCTGGTAAGGTAAAATTCTTTTATTTGCCATTTGACATCCATTTATTGGAAGCGGGAGGAATAGATTCGGACGCGATAAATCGCGTCCCTACAAGAACAAGAACGTATATGACCATAAATAAATTTTAAACCAAACACATAATATATTCAATAACCCCCTGAAACCATTAATTTTTTTAATGTAAACATGCCAAAAAATTAATTTTTTTAATTTTAAAATTAAAAAAATTAATATTTCAGGGTGAAATTCTTAATATTTTTAATCATCATTTGGAATCTGGAATGATATTCTTGATTGGCACCTTTTTTGGGCACCTTTTTTTCCTTTTCCTTTGCCTTTAAAACCAATGGGAAGACCCGTCAAGTATCCAGATTCCGAAGAGGAAAAGGAACGATTTAGAGAATACCAAAAAAAGGGATTCTCATTAAGACAAATAGAGGAGGCAGAGGGTCTTAAAAAAGACGTGATTGCTGAAAAATTTAAGAGATATAAATTAAGATAAAAGAGCAGTTTACCTAATAAAGATTTCCGGTTATTACAATGGGTGTTATTTTTAGCTTTGTACATCCCATGCAAATGAAGTTCCCTCTGATAAAAATGAGAGTGTTTTAAATCTGTTGGATATGAATATTTTAAAAATTGACTTTACAAGATAATTTCAATTCGGTATTATAGGTTTTTATCGGCTTTTAGCGCTTACAATGTTTGATACCTTACCTTCAAAACTATCAAATCACATTTTTCTGAGTTATTTTCCTAACGGGAGTGCAAATTTGATTTTTCCCTTAATTGCGATTGGAGATAGAATTATATAACCTTCTAAGGTCTCCCATCCCGGACAGCAGACCCCAAACTCATAACGTCCCCATGGGAGGAATGAAAACTTGAACCGTCCCTTTTTGTCTGTAGTAGTGCGGTAGATACGAGAATTTTTAATTCGTTTTAGAGAGACGACAGCTCCCGGAAGTGGAAATGCGAGCCCAGGGGGACCTTTGACTACAACTCCTGATACTTTCCAAAGACGAAAGCTTCCGATTCTGATTACTTGAAATGGTGATTGTTTGCATTTAATCCACTTCCAGTTTCGAGGAATTGGCTGTTTTGTAATTTCTGGTTTATGATGTTGGCATCCACAAAGAATGAAAAGGACAAAAATGACAAACCCTACAGCCCGAATTACCATTTTTACTCTTATCATGAATATTTTCCTAAAGGTTTTTGTTCAGATTCTATCAAATTATAATTATTTTTTCAAGTCAATTTTTAAAATATTTATAGGTAATAAATTAAATACGTCCATAGATGTTTTTGCATATAAAAACCTCTCGAATAAAATCGGAGGTTTAGAATCCCATAAGCTTACTTTTGAGGAAAATGCGATTTATTATACGCTTATAAAAATAAAATTATCCCGATACTTTACTTGACTTTTTTTCCCGTTACCGGTATTATAGAAAACGAGATAGGGGCTGCAAAAAAGGATGGCAGCCTCTTTTTAGGGAAGCAGGCTTGCTTCGGATAACTAAATTTATGTAAACGAATCTGCGACAGCACCCACTTTATCTGGATGACATTAAAGCGGATTCCAATAATACAAAAAAGGGGACAATCACCAAAAGAAGCTACATTTATTTCCTTTGCACATTTCCCTACCTTCTATTAAAACCTTACATTCAAAATGTTGAAAAAAGTAGAAATAAAAAAATTCCAGGATTGTTTTTTACTTTCGGAGCCTTGACATGATTTAAATTATCTGGTATTTTTAATGTGTAAAAAAATTGCAAAATTGATGAAAGATGTAAAAAAAAATATAAAAAAGGGAGTAAAAAAATGAGAAAAATAACAATTTTAATTTTATCGGTTTTATTTTTTATACCCAATTTATACGGATATTTTTCTAATAATAGGTCGTGTAGTGCATTTATGAATCAGTGCGAAGGGGAAGGAGATAAAAGTCCGGTACTGGGACAACTGATTATTGAAGGGGCCAGCTTTTTTTTGCAGTCAAATAGCGATTATCAGTTATTTTTGAAAAAAATAGAGCTTTCGGATATTTACGGCCTGAATCATGTTGAGTTACAGAATATTATCGATAAAGTCATAGAAAACATTGAATTTACAAACCTCAAATATTATGAGATATGGCAAACCTCAAAGATTCTTGACTATGATCCCACTGTTCTGGAAAAACTCAGTCAATTTGATTATTTCAGTTACCAGGTAAACAATAATTTAAATACTTCGATATTTCAACAAGTAACATCCCTGTTAAAGTCTGGTGATATAAGGTGCGTATATGAAAAGTTTTATATGGAAACCGGCGAAATCCTGAACGGTTTGAACCTCATCAAAATAAGTATAGAATCAAACACCATCCCTGAAATAGCAAAATGTTGGCGGCTTAATCAACTGTACCTTGAGTTGGCACTTTTTGGGCAATATGTATCGGAGGTTTTTTTTGCGATAGAAAAATAAGAATATGAGGAAAAGGATGATTTTTAAATCAGCTTTCTTCTTTGAATTAAAAAAGCGGCTGCGAAAAAGAGACATAATAATATTTTTTATCATTGCTGTTATTGTCCTCCTTATTATTCAGGACGGTAAAAACAATTATTTAAACGTCCTAGAAAATAGAAACATTTTCCAGGAAGCGGAAGCCACCGAAGTAAGTAAATATGTGCTATATCGACAATATGGCTCTTTTGGTATAAAATTAATGTTCGTCCCTTCACCTTATAGCATTCTTTTCAAAGATTATGCTTTTGACGGGTTGTTATCAAGTATAAATATAGCTGAGAGGCTGAATATTTATAAGCCCGTCAAAGGTAAAAGTTTTTTTAATGAACGGTCTGGTTTCATGAGTTTTGCTGGTATTATACTGCTGTTTGGAATATTAGGGAGTCTTCTTTATGGATATGACACAATAAAGAATAAGGATTGTTTAGATTTCCTTTGCAGTATTACCAATTCTAAAAAGATTTTTCTTGCTGTCATTGTTTCCAGGATTATTATTTTAAACCTGGCCTTTCTGCTTTTACTGAGCATTCCCATTTTATCGCTTTTACTCGATAATATCAACCTGTTTCAACCACCTCTTTTCTCCATCGTGTTAGTGCTTATCTTAGAGATTACGTTCTTTTCCGCCGTAGGCGGTGTTATTGGGACCCTAAAAAAATCAATAAGAGGCATTATTTTTGCCGCTGTTTATTTCTTATTCGCTGTGTTCGTTCCCTTTCTGGCAGACAAAGGGGATGAAATTAATGCTGCTGGTATTGAGCCGCTGTTTAAATTTGAATTGGATTCGATAAAAATCATCAGGACAATAGATAAGAAATTGATAAACAAATTTGGCTCGCTTAAAAGTAATGAGGCTGTTCCAAAAGAAATTATAAAAGCCGTAAAAGACGCCGTAGAAAATGAACATGAAAAGATTAGGGAGAGAGAAAGCCGAATGAAAAAATATATGTTAAAGAAAATCAAGCAACGCCAAAAGATATCAGCACTTATTCCTGTTATCTTTCCGATTTCAGTAAATAGGGAGGTGAGCAGTAACGGGGGTTTAAGCTTCATAGATTTTTACTCATTTGGCATACAGCGAAAAATGGAATTTATTGACTTTTATGTCGAAAAACGATTTTTAGGCAAAAACAAACCTGAAAAAATCGGTCAGGTTGAGAGTTTTGTTAAGACCGATGAGAATTTATTTTATGCTAAAAGTCACTTACCAGAAAATTTTTCACTTGGTATTGGGCTAAGATTTTGTTATATCTTTGTTTTTCTTATTATCCTTTATAAAATTCATATAAAAGAGACTAAAGAAGCAATCAAAAAAGCTCAAATAGATTTTAAAGAGGGTCAAAACAGTATTTTTGTTTTGTGTAAAGATAACCAGATAAAAAATGAAATTTTCAGGTATTATGAACAGCAGAACGCGATCTGTCTTGACAAGATAAATACAAAAGATTTTCGGTTTTACGGTATCGGTCTGGAATATATGTTTAACTACTTTTGCAGCATATCAGGAGTCGATAAAGAGATTGCGAGTGAAAATTTGGCGTTACTGGGTATCACTGATTTAAAGAGAGAATCTCACGAGCATGATACAATATTAAAAATCTACGCTGCAATAAAAATCACCGCTGATAGTGAATTTATCGTACTGAACGATTTTTTAAAAAAAGAATCAAGAAAGCTTGAAGAGAATGTTTTTGAATTACTCACAAACCTTGAAATGGAAGGGAAAAAAATAATTTACTTAAGCACAGAGATGTATTATACTAAAGTTTCTATGGACAAAAAGATTAAAGTTGAAAATACGGTCACTTTTCCTTTGTTCATGGATAAAATTACTGTGCGTTAGAAATTCCCTGATTGTCAATAAAAGGTTTCCACTTGTAGAGAAAATCATGAACCACATGATTAAAAAAAGTTTCATTTCCAAACATGTATTGAATTAATGTTTTGATGATATCTGCTCTATCATTAACTCTATTATTCCTACTTATATTAATCCTTTTTATATTTTGGACTTTCCCATTTTTCTCAACAATAGAGCCGGTAAAATGAATCTCTGAATCTTTTGTAAAAATTAAATCAAACGTTCTCTCCTCAAAAGTAATATTATTCCACATATGTGGCGTATAAAGATCGGTTTCAGTCTCCACAATAAAATCAATCACATATCCTGGAATAAATTCATAAGCATTACAATCTGAATCTGGAATCGAAGGAATCCAGACGGTTTCCCCAAACAGTATTAATTCAAATTCAAGTTTCTTGCCGAAAAGAGGAGCTTTTATGGTTTCTTTTGGAATAAATTGTTCTAACTCATCCAAGTAAGTGGCCGGGTCTGCACTTATTATTTCCTTTAACTCTCCTAATTTGTGATAAATGATTTTTTTTAAAACTGGATGTTTCATAAGTTCCCTTAACTCCCTTAACATTTTTTTCTCATCCATTGTTATCCTCCTCGTTATTATCATTATCTTTTTTAACTTCATTTTTGATTTTTATTTTTTTCGCCATGTAGGTAAGGTAAAATTCGAGGACAGCGTGTTTGACTCGCCTGTGTTCCTGCATATTTTCCAGCATTTCCCGAATATCCTCGTTATACTCTCCAAAAGTCCCTAATGATTCCATACCGCCTTGACCGGTAAGCAGCCAATCAATTGAAATGTGGAGAGTCTCTTTGATTTTCAACAGGGTGTCTATTTTTGGCATAACGTATCCACTTTCCATTCGTGATATGTTTGATCGGTTCATCCCTAAAATACCGGCAAGATCCTTTTGTTTTAATCCCCTCGCTTCTCTTGCCTTTTTTATCCTTTCGCCTACTTCGTTTTCCTTTTTAGTCATACTTGACATCCTCTAAAATATTGCATATAATGCAACTATGTTGCCAAAAACAAACAACAACGTGCAAAATTATGCACTCAAGCTGTGTAAAAACAATACTATAAACTTTTTAAAAAAAAATTTCAAGAGGGAGGAGTAAAAATGTTAAAAAAAAGGAAACATCTTGACCTGCAATTAAAGGTTATTCAATTAAAAGAAGAAAAGACACCGATACCGAAAGTATCTAGACTATCCAATTCTGTACTTTATTCACTGTTTAGAGTCTTTATATTTGCAGATAAAGGGCAATTTCGGTGATGCTAAATAGTTAAAGAAAAAACCAGAGCCAATGGCTAGCGCTCAATCCTATTAACTAACAATTATATATTAACAATTGATTATTGAGAATTTAACACATTAAAGTTTTAATCATAAACAATCAATTTTATTTATAAAAAAGGCTTTCATTTTGAACGCCTATCTGCCGGAACCTCACAATTCTCTAATAAATTAATTCCGGGTATTCAATTCATCCGATTCCCACTTTAGCGTGAAATTCTTAATATTTTTAATCATCATTTGGAATCAGGAATGATAGTCTTGACTATTACCTTTTTAGCCCAAACTCAGGAACAATATATACAAGTATTTCATTCTTGCTCAAATCACCATTTTTGTCCTTTACAACAAACACCAGCCTGTATTCACCAAGGAATCCAGGCACAGGTACCCAATGGAATTTACCATTCTTAATGCTGGAGCCAATTGGTAAAGGTCTTAGATTCTCATCCACTATTATATACCCGGTTACTTCACATCCCAAATCAGCCAATTGTATTTCAATTTTCTCCAGTTCTTTTATGTAAATCCTGGCAGTGCCTTTGTAATTGGGAGTGATTACCCGGGATTCAATGGGTTTGCCATACCCCTGTCTAACTTTAATTGGATTTGAAACGTTCACAGGCAATGCCGATATCTGCGGCAGATCAAACCGAATCATCCGGTTATTCGCACTTTTTGGTCTACTGACCCCGGTATTCTGAATTAAAAAAAACCTGCTGCCAATGCCATCAACATTACCCGCATTGTCTTGAGCCGTCCAGTAAATCGTATGTACACCGTTGGTATAGGCAGTGGTGTCAATGTCAAAATAGCCACCCGCACCATCTTTGTTTGCGTACCCGGGGAATAGGGCTGCGATATCCGATCTGTAATTATTGTAAGTCGGATGTCCGAGATTCATTCCATCCACGTATACATGAATGGTCGAACCATCCGTTGGTATCGAATTTGGCATAGGAGTCAATACCCACCCATGATTCCTGGAGCTGCTGCCATTTGCAGTTCCTCCCTGCCTGGGTGTGTCGATCGCTCCAAACGGTTTTACCGCATTGGCATTGTCAACGATGATTGTTTTCGTTCCCAATGTGACCTGATGGCCTTCAACGTCTGCAGCGATCGCATGTATTAAATAGGTCCCGTTTCCTCCATTGGGTAAGAAATTAGTAAGCATCATGTAACCCCACCCGGCCCGGTAGTTTTGCGGGTAATCGGGATAGGCCTGTTCAATATCGCTCCGTGCACCTTCTACGAATATGGCATCCCCCACATAATCGGAGCCATTATATATTTTTACACTTTCAACACCGATATCATCCAGAACCCACCCGGTGACGGCAATACTGCTGCTGACAGTGGAACCGTGAATGGGAGTGGCAAAATCGCCGAATGGCTGGCTCGAGGCATTTCCGCTGTATACTTTTACCGTTACACCAATGGTCTGCGGCGAGTTGGATGCTCTGGGGTCTGTTATAGTAATATGACCGGTGTGTGTCCCGATACCTAACTGGCTGCTGTCCATAGAAACGTAAAGGGTTCCGCCGCTTTCCCCCACTGTAGGGGTAATACTGAGCCAGGGGGAATCATCAACGGCTGTCCATGTTAGTGTACCTCCACCATTGTTGCTAATCAAAACGGTTTGGGAATCCGTGCTCATTCCATTGATAACAGCACCGAAATTCAACTTCGTCCGGTTTAAACATATTGACGGTTGACTGCCGGGAGATGAATGCAAGAGAACAATGCCGCTTTCAGAGGGCAGTGTCACACTTGTAACAGTGCTGCCGTCATTAAACGAAGTATCATAAATGCCGTCGATCTTCCTGAATGTACCGTTTAAATGAACCGTTTTCGACGAATCCGTCGGGTTAACCAGGACCATGCCGTTCTCAAAATCCCGGCGCCAGACTCTCTCGGCAGATGTATCGTTATCATTGACCAACAGGTTCTTTAGATAAGTACTGTTGTTGTCAACATCATAGGCCTCTGAAGAGGGAGTACCCAGGTACCCTTTACAGGAGAGGGATTTAACGGCTTTGCCGGTATATATATTGACGGAGTATTCATCGTACCAACGGGCAGACTCGTAAGTACCATGGTTAGTATAACAAAAATAGCCGTCAAACATTAATGTTGAACAAAGAGCAAAACGCATGAATTGATAGTCGTTTGGTTCACCATTGGCCATTATCATGGATAATTTCGGGTTTATTGACACCAGGTGCATGGTGTAATGGCCCTTCATAACACTATGCCAATCAAAGCCCGTGATTCCCGGAGAATCCCCACCCAGGAAATCTTCCACCATGCGTCCGTTCATCACATTGGGATAGGTGTCAGCAAATACCCAGCCGCCGTTTCCCGTAACCAGTGTGCCCGAAGGAAACGTGCTGCCGCTGTTTGCTAACAGCGTCTGCGTACCCTGGCCCCATAGGGAATCAATTTTACTGTCCGAATCCGCGACACCGTCATTGTCGATATCCATTGCTGCGCTGGGACTGCCACTATGGTTAACCCAGGCAATCGTGTCATTGATCCAATCGTAAAAAATACCGTCACCCAGACCGGTAGAAATCACACGGGTATTTAAATAAGCAGGCATATAAGCGTTTACCCCGGTCGAAAGATTCAACAACCGGGTCCAGAAACCGCTGTACAACTCAAATAGCAGGTATTGATCCCCATTGATATCTTTCATATACCACCCGTCCTCCAGGCCTGCAATAAACCCGCTGTTTATCACGGCTGTATTGCCGGGAATTATGTCCGCGGCAGAGAAGTAGAAGACTATAACGGCATAGGGATTTATGGAACGAATGCGCCCCGTTTCATCCAGGTATTCGGGATTATTGACAGAGACTTCCGCATCCAATACCAATAAATCCCAATTGGCTGTCTCATCGATTAGGGCTGCAGAAGGTGTGTAATTCTGGATTTGATTAAAAAGCTTCGGATAGGAATGATGATTGATCCTTTGATTTAAATCATACCCCTCACCGTCCAAAGAGAGGAATGAACATAAAAAGATTACCACCAAAACACGTAACACCATTTTATTAGAAAAATTATTCTGACTCAACGTTCACCTCCTCTTTTTTGGTACCATCTCCCTTTCTCATCTTGAAGCCAATGCCCTGGAGGTGCAACCTTCGCAATCTGGATTGCCCGCCTTCGACCGACTACATTTACATCTATCCCGTGTTTTTTAGCAATATGGGTGTAGATTTTTAATCGATCCGCATTCTCTTCATCTACCACTTTCCTGTTTTCTCTGGAAGGGATTCTGAAAACAATAAATCCCTTATTGTTCTCACCAAGAATGCCCTTGTCTTTCATTTTATCCAGTATGGGTTTCCTTTTCAAGAACCTGGCCTTAAGCTCAGCCCTTTGCGCATAGTCAGATACTGTACCAATGAACATTCCAATCAATACAAATAAAATGATTAATTTGATCCTCATTTTTCTTTTCCCTCCGATTTTTTGTCTTCATTCTCCAAAGATGTTGATGCCTTGTCAATATCTCCAAAGAAATCTTCGAGTTCTCTGTCGATTTTTAGTTTTATCTCAACTGTCACGTGGATCGGCTTAATGGTCATTTCGTGCTTCACTTTGATGCATCCCAAAAAAGAGACCAGGAATAAGCCGATGACCAAAAAAATTAAAACCATGTTTTTCATTTTACCCTCCTTTTTATTAATAAGAGCCCACAGAATACACAGAAAGACACAGAAAAAATACATGGAGACCATTTCACAAAGAGTTCTGTGTCCTTCCGTGTATTCTGTGTTTTCTGTGGGCCCTTCTTTTTTCATTTTTTTCATTAAACTTTTGACATTACCTCCTTTTGTTTACAAATTTCAGGAATGGTTCGGTTTTTAAAAGCCTTTTTATATCTATATCGAGGAAGCGCAGTTCCAACAGCAAACCTTTTAAAATAACGCTTCCCTTACCTTCTGGATGGCGTACAAAATCTTTTTTCTTTGAATCGTAAATGAGAGGCAATTTCCGGTTAGGAAAACCGTCAAGATATACGAAAAGGTTTAAATGATCATTTTTTGTATTTAATTCAATTTTAATTGAATTGTATAAAAAATCTTTCATCGCCTCTTCAACGATCACAACACCACCTGAAATCTGTTTACTATTCTCGATCTTAATATTTCCTTTTGCACCCGGTTTTGAATAGAGATACCCCTCATTAAACTCCAGGTTTCCTCCCCGTACACGCAGTGGAATAATACCGTTCAATTCCCCGTCACCTGAAGCAATTTCCTCTCCCATCAATAGATTTAACATCTCATTAAAATCAATCCTGTCACAGTTGATGGTAAGATCAAAATCCTTTTTGTTTGGATTGTAGCAGAAAGAATGGATTATAATTTTGCCTTTACACCATCTAAATTCTCCTTTCTCAACACATATAGTCTCGGAATCTTCCAGTCCGAAGGAAACAGCTCCCTCTTTAATGAGAATATCCTGCCAGCCCAACCGTTGGAATTGAAGCTTCTGGGAAGGAGGTGTGGATAGTTCGAAAAGATTATTTACATTCATTTCCAGTTCGATTCCATCAACAAATAATTTTTGAGGCTCAATGGAAAGGGCACCTTTTTTTATTATTAGCTTTGCCTGACTCTCCTGGATATTATTTTTATAAGATATTTTCCCATTTAAAACCATTTCTCCTGAGGCCCTCACCCCTTTCAGATTTGGATGTAATGGCCCAAGACCAGTGCTGGAAGGAATTGTTGTAAAAGGTATCTCAAAATCCATCCCAAGATCAACCCCTGCATCTGACAATGCACAAACACCGGAAATCTCCATTATTATATTTCCTATGGGAAAAGGAACCATACCGGAAAATCGAACCCCCTCCCCTATTTGCTGTATCTTTCCTGAAATGTTTTTTATTTCTATTCCAGAAACATTCAAAGCATTAATATTAAACGAGCCAGCTTTTTCCTTTGTTTGTGAACTTCTTTTACTTTCGGGCCATTCCCAAAACAAAGCAGCATCCATCCCTTTGGCACTTATCCCATTTTCTTTCATTATTGTGGAAGACAAAATATTGACTGAACCCTTTGCCTGGAAATTTCCCGAAGAATGATATTGAATGCTGGTTTTACTCAGTATTTTCTCTGAAAAAAAGTGGATATCTTTCAAAGAACCCTTAAAATTCTGAGATTTTAGGTCTACAGAAGCTGTTATGTTCTCACCCTCACCTTTTGCTGAAAGTGTAACTTTAAGGTCTTTAATAAAGGACTTCAAAGAATTTGAATCCATTTTAAAGGAAAACGGTTGATGTGCGGTTCCAATGAATTTCCAAATCGGTTTTTCCCTGGAAGCAGGCAGGTATGCTGAAAAGTCTCCTTGAACCTCCACCGGGTGCATGATTTGTACTCCTTTTGTAAAAGATAACACAGTCTTTTTCGGTATTTTCAAATTATACCTCCCATCGATACCCGTATGAGAAGGAGAATAAGAAATAATACCTTTAATACGATGAACGTTTAATTCAAAAGGCTCGGCTATTCGTAACGGAGATACTGAAAAAGACAAATGGTTCACTGCCTTTCCTTTCACACGCACACCAAAAGGTTGAAGGATTCTATAGTTTTGAATTGAGAGATTTCTGAATGTTGCACTCAAGTTAATATCAAAGGGTTCAAATTGTTCGGAAAACTTGAGTGCCAAATCAAAATCCCCTTCAGCGTGAGCCAAAGAATGATCGGTTTCCATATTTGAAGATGAAACAATTAACTTTGCGTTAGGGATCGTCCAATTCTTTAATTGACCTTCCGCTGAAAATGTTATGTTTCCTGAGAAAAGGAGATCCGTTCGAATATTCAAGGTCTCCAAAAGGTTTCCAGGCCGGATTGATTTGGAGGAAATGCGGAATATGCCATCTCCTTTATTGGCATCCAGGTCTGCGTGGACCCAAATGGTGTCTCCAAAAGGTCTCAGGGTTAAGGCAATGTGATAAGACCCTGGCTTTTTTCCTCTGGTTATCTTCCCATCAATGGGTACCTTTATCTGCCTGGATAATCGATTGATTAAAATGAAGGAAGAATCAATGATAAACTCCTCTATCTGTAGGGGCAATTCTTTTCTACCACTGGAATTTTTCCCTTTTAAAGGAGGAAAACCCCTGACCATAAATTCTTCCTTCCCTTCTTTTTGATCCAGGTTTATTTTTACCCCGGAAACAACAAGCCTTCCAATCTTGCCTTTTAAAACAGACAATGGAGAAAAATCTGCTAAAACTGAGGAAATTTCCAAATCCGGCGTATCTGGATTCCCCACCTTAAAATCCCGGATATCCAGGGTGGTTATAGAGACATCTCGAACCTGTAAATTGGGTTGAATAAATCCAAATGCCAGTGCTTTTTTTTTAATAAAATGTTCTGCCAGACCATTTCTAAAAAGAAAGATCGAAAAGATTAATACAAAAACCACAAGAACAAAAACGATTATTATTCGTTTAACGTTTCGTTTCTTTCCCATAGAAACAACCTTTTAAAAAATGCATTTTTTTCTGTTTAAAAAAAGGAACAGGTATTATATAACCAACCGGGCTTTTTCCCTTCTACTTCGCTGGTGTTTTTTGCCCTTGCCCTGATGAAAATATAGTGCCCTAAATCGTATTCCCTATTTTTCATCGTATTTATCAATTTCATAATCTGTTTAAGGTATGTTTTATCAAATTCTTTATTTCGATCGACATTTGAGGTGAATCCATCTTCAAATTCAAAGCCGGCATGTTTCAAAAGTAAAAACAGCTCGTTCCTGGTGTACTCCCTGTTATGTCTTCCATAAATGCCATGTCTTGAATAGGGGTCATAAATATTACCACCAACGATCAATTTGATTATATTTTCGATCCTGCAGACGTTAGGTGTGGTTAAAACCAGGTAACCATTGGGTTTTAATATTCTTTTTATTTCCAACACGGCTTTTAACGGATCGCTGGCCAGGTGTTCAATCACTTCACAAAAGAGCACGACATCAAAAAAGTTGTCCTGGTAAGGGAAATGATAATTTTCAATATTAAAGTGTTTAAACCTGAATTCGATCTCTTCTTCATTATCGATATGAACAACTTTTTGGATTCTATCTGCATCTGAATTTTCTCCAATAAAATAGTTGGTACAATAGAGGTTATATTCTGTATATTTCTTAATGATTAAGGACATATAATAAGGATTTGACCCTATTTCTAATAAATTTCCTTCTCCCTGGGGTAAGATAGAATAGGTATATAAAATTCTTAAAAGGTGCTCTTTTAAATAATATTGCATTTCTTCTCTATTTCCATCTTCTACACAAAAAGGGCGTAAGTATTTATAGATAGAATCCTCGGTTTCTCCTTCCGGGAGCCTCAGATGAGGATGAAAAAAGCTGTATTTTTTATTCATCATTTTTTCGAATTAAAAAGGCCCGGGTGGGCCATACTGGTTAGCCACTCTCTTCTACATCTACAGGGCTTCATGGATGTAAACCATAAAATATTCACCAACAGCCTCCTTGAAAAGAAAACCGGGTTGTATACATTCTTTCAAAGTTATATTCTACAAAAAATAGAGGTATATTGCAATAAAGCTTTCAATATTAATTTTTAATTAAAAATTCTATTGAAATAACTCAATATTTCATTTAAAATATACCTGACAGAAACAATGAAATTCATAACGAGCTCGTTTTTCAAAAAATACCTACTTCCCGGATTTGTATTCCAATCAGTCGTTATCGCAGGAGGTTATGGAACAGGCCGCGAATTAGTCGAGTATTTTCTTAATTATGGACCCCTGGGAGGTCTTCTTGGAATGCTTATTACAACCACCATATGGTCGATATTATTAGTTGTAACGTTTGAATTCTCGCGAAAATTCCAGGCATATGATTATCGGACATTTTTTTATAAACTGCTGGGCCCCTTTTGGTTTATTTTTGACATTCTTTATTTTATTACATTGTTTATTGTACTGGCAGTCATCGGTTCAGCTGCTGGTGTTTTAATCAGGGATAACTTCGGAATTCCATATATCATTGGGGTAATGATAATGTTAGCCGCAATAGGGTTTCTGACATTTAAAGGAAGTCATTTGATTGAAAGATTCCTTTCCAGTTGGTCGATTTTGCTCTACATTCTTTATGGGCTTTTTCTTATTGCTGCTCTTCTTAAATTCGGTCCGCAAATCCAGAAAACCCTTTCAAGCGGAATTATCCTTTCAAAATGGTCTTTGGGAGGGTTTAAATATGCCTTTTACAATTTGGGAGTGATTCCTGTTATTCTATTCTGTCTCAGCTATATAGAAACAAGAAAAGAAGCTGTTTCCGCAGGCCTGCTTGGGGGTTTGATTGGTATTATGCCGGGTTTTCTTTTCTACATTGCAGTTGTCAGTTTTTACCCTGCTGTATTGAGTGAGGAAATTCCTGCTGTATTTATCTTACAAAAAATTGGCTCTCCTTTATTACTAATCTCTTTCCAGATTATTCTTTTCGGTACCCTGATCGAAACAGGCACGGGCCTTATTCATGCTGTTAACGAAAGAATACAATCCGCACTCCGCGCCAAAGGAAAAGAACTTCCTCAATGGCAAAGACCCCTTGTAGCTATCGTTCTTCTTTTGATAGGTCTGGGGCTTTCAACGTTTGGTTTGATTGATTTGATTGCAAAGGGATTCGGAAGTCTTAGCTGGGGTTTCTTTTTTATTTTTGTCATTCCGATTATGAGCATAGGCGTATATAAAATAATGCGCCGCAGGAATTCCAGGAGATGATTTTATCATTTAAAATTGTAAAATGGACAAAATAAAAGGAATGGGAAAATGGGGACAGGCAAGATAGATAAACACTGTAAAAGCTTTTGTTTATTTTCAATATGATGTATAATTCATTTTTGATGATTAAAATAAAAGGAGAAGTTTAATGTCATTTAATTTTGCATCCATGAAAAAAAGAATTTTTCTTATTTTTTGCTTGTGTCTGATACCGCTTACCCTTACCTCTATTCAAGGTTCGGATAAGGTTAAGGATCATGTTAAATTCGATGTCTATTTTGAGAATAAAACCATGAGACTCGATTATTTCCATTCCGGTAATTCAAATGAGGAACATTTTGCAAAGGATAGAATCGTATCGGATGGAAAATGGGGAGGAAGCAAAACCATCCTCATCGATGAATTGAACCTGGGTTCGTACCAGTTTGAAGTTATAGATAAAGAGAGCCACGTTCTTCTTTACTCAGAGGGTTTTGCCAGTATATACGGTGAATGGGAAACAACGGCTGAGGCAAAACAACAGTGGGGTACTTTCCATGAATCCATACGGTTTCCCTGGCCAAAAAAGAATGTTTGGATGGTATTAAAAAAAAGAGATAAGCAAAATAAATTTGTAAAGATATGGGATACTGAAGTGAATCCAGCCTCACGACAGGTAACGCCTGCCGATATCATCAATACCAACAAAATAATTACCCTAATGGAAAACGGTCCTGCTGAAAAAAAGGTGGATATCGTTGTTTTAGGGGACGGTTATAAAAAAGAAGAAATGGATAAATTCCATAAAGATGCCAAACGTCTTATCTCTGTACTTTTTAGTGTTGAGCCATATAGATCGAGAAAATCGGATTTTAATATCCGGGCGATCGAAACACCTTCCCCGGTCTCCGGGGTGAGCCGCCCCCATCCCGGTATTTTTAAACGCACTCCTTTATCAGTTCATTACAGTAGTTTCGATTCGGAGAGATATGCACTGACTTATGACAATAGAAGAGTTCGTGACATTGCTTCGGCTGTTCCGTATGAATTTACTATCATTTTAATCAATGAAAGAACTTACGGCGGCGGCGGTATATATCGATTATATGCCACGTTGGCGGCTGACAATGCATTCTCCGATTACCTCATTATCCATGAGATGGGGCATCACCTTGCCGGGTTGGCTGATGAATATTACACTTCCCAGGTTTCATACGAAATTGACAGCAATATAACTGTAGAACCCTGGGAACTCAATATTACCGCTCTCCTGGATAAAGATAAATTTAAATGGAAAGACCTTGTTAAACCCGGGACTCCTATTCCAACACCGTGGGATAAAGAAGCGTTTGATCAATTTAGTATTTCTATCCAAAAAGAGAGACAGAGATTAAGAAAAGCAAAGGCAAAGGAAGAGGAATTGGAAAAACTGTTTCAAAGACAAAGAAAAAAGGAGTCTGAAATGATTTCCAGGATGAAATATGCAAATCAAGTAGGGGCCTTTGAGGGAGCTGGTTACCTGTCCAAAGGATTGTATCGGTCATCGATTAATTGTATCATGTTCACCAGGGATTTAACATTCTGCCCGGTATGTCAACGTTCCATCGGCCGTGTTATTGACCAATATACCAAATAAGAGAGGATTTTGTCTTAAATATGATTTTTGCACATTTGCAGATCGTTTATCTGTTTACGTTTTTACGTTTATCCGTTTACGTTTACTAATTTGTATTTGGTCCATTTTTTAGCAATCCTCTCCACAGCATCCAATGAAGCTTGAATTTCATCTTCCGTATGAGCCGCAGAAATGGCCCCATAGCCATGAAAGATGTAAAAACCTTCATCAAGCATAGACAGCTTAAAAATTTTTTCCCTTAACTCGAAATCACATACTTCAGGATTCCAAACCTCTTCTGGATAGATGATCCGTTCAACATTTTTTTTGACAAAATGGACCCCCACAATCGAGCTGTTTTTAGTGATTGTATCGTCACCTCCGGTACATTTTACAAAAAATCCGTACGTTGAGAAGATCTCTTCAATCTCTTTCCTTACTTTCGCTCCCAATAACCCAATTTTCGGGTATATCTCTTTCTCATGTTCTATAAGGTATTTAAGAAACGTTACACCAGCTAACATCGAAGCCGGATGAGCGGAAAATGTTCCTCCCTCAAATTTTACTATTCGCTCAAATCCTATCTCTGGATTGCACAATTCCATCAACTCACCTTTTCCTGCCACAGCGCTGACCGGCATCCCACCGCCGATGGCTTTCCCAAAAACAGATAAGTCTGGTTTGATCCCATATAAACTCTGGACCCCACCTGCATGAAATCGAAACCCTGATACAACTTCATCAAAAATCAGAACAGCATTATATTGATTGGTTAATTCCCTTGCTTTTTTCAGATATTCCTTTTGTGCAAATATAAACCCCCCGGCCCCAATAAAGGGTTCGATGATCAAGCAGGCGGTACGCTCCCCAAATGTGTTAAATTTTTCTTTTAGATCCTCAACATCGTTAAATTTAGTCATAATCGTTGTCGAATCAAGCTCAGAAGAAAGCCCGGCCGATTCAATTTGATTCAACCCATTTTTATAGACTGAAATTCCTTTTAAGACAAAGGGTTGAGCGCCATGCCACCCTCCTCCGACTTTCATAACCAACTCTCTTTTGGTAAAAGCCTTCGCCAGCAATATGGCATACATCGTTGATAGAGTTCCACTTGTGGTAAAACGAATCTTATCGCCACCTATTCGCTTGAGGATTAATTCTGCCAATTCTTTTTGATAGTGACTCGGAAAGCCAGTGGCCAATCCCTGACCCTGTTGAAAATAATCAAGTAAAACATCGAGAACGACCCTGGGATTATGCCCCAGAACATTACCAAAATGCCCCTGCCAAAAATCGATGTATGTATTGCCGTCAATGTCTGTGACTTTTGAACCGTTGCTGTGTACATCATAAAAAGGAAAAGGAGCGAAGAGCCTGATATTATGACTCCCTCCTTTGATTTGGAACTGGTTGGCCTTTTTGAAACGTTCTTCAGACTTTCGGTGCTTCAGCTTATAATTTTCGATTAACTCGCCCAGCAATTTTTTTTTATCCATAACAGAATATTAGAAAAAATATAAATGAAAGTCAATATGTTAATCCAGATTCAATACCTTGAAATGGTGGATTTTGATTTAGACGCACAAAGGTCTTGAATATTTTTTATTAATCGGATAGAATTCACCAATGAATTGGTTTTTTTCATTACCTGTCACTTTCCTGGCGCTGATAATCCTCCTCTACTATCTCACCAAAAAAAGTGAGACTTTTCGAAAAGTAAAACCCCTAATCACCTCTCTCTTCATATTATTTTTTCTAAGTTTAATCATTTCGATTCTTAAACTCGACATGGTTTCAAACGTATTTCATTCGGAAGAGCTACTCAATATCCTCCATTTAGTCACCCTTTTTTTAATCCTGGTTTTTTCGGTAAAATTCATCAGTTTTCTCCTTTTTGATTTTTTATTTTCTCACAAGCAGGCCATCAAATACCCCCGGTTGATTCGAGATATCGTGGTCATCATATTGTACACCATTGGGATTCTATTAATTGCCAGGTATCATTTGAATATTCGAGTGACAGAGGTATTGGCATCGGCAGCTGTATTAACTGTCGTGATTGGTCTGGCGCTTCAGGATATCCTGGGTGACCTGTTTTCCGGTATTGCTTTAAACCTCGAGGAATCCTTAAAAATTGGCGACTGGGTGAAGGTTGCCGAATACGATGGTCGCATCGAGCAGTTCCGGTGGCGCTCTATTAAAATCAGGACCATCGATAACGTGCTGGTGGTGATTCCCAATCAAATCGCAGCTAAACAGGCTGTAAAAAATTTCGGGCATGCCGGTGAATACTTTGCTTTGCGCTTACAAATCGGAGTCAGTTACGAAAACAACCCCGACCTGGTGATAAGTACAATTCTTGAGGCCCTGGATTCCATCGATTTGGTATTGAAAAAACCGGCACCACAAGTAATCGTGGATCGATTCGATGATTTTGCCATTGTTTACGAACTTAAATACTATTTTGAAGATTATTCAAAGAAAAACATCATCCACAGCGAAATCAACAGGAAAACCTGGTATGCTTTTAAACGAAAAAACATAAAAATTCCGTTCCCTATCCGAGATGTCTACCTAAAAAAAGCAGTTGAAGAAAAAATAACTGACGAGGATATCATTCGTATCCTTAAAAGTAATGAAGTATTGGCCACTATCGCTGAGAGTCAGTTGAAAAACCTGTTGGAAGATATTGAAATAAAAGTCTACGGTGAGGGAGAGGTGCTAATCACAGAGGGAGAAGTGGGCCTCTATTTTTTCCACATTTTATCCGGGGAAGTTGAGGTTCTGAAAAAGAATAAAGTGATAAAAGCATTGGGAACCAATGATTATTTCGGCGAATTCTCCCTTTTTACCGGTGAGAAGACCACTGCGGATGTAAGAGTTTCAAAAGAATGTAAAGTCCTTAGAATCTCATCGGGAAAATTCCGGGATACAGTGAAGATGAATAAAAATATGGCCCAGAAATTATCCGAAGTCATTGCCATACGAAAGGAAAAATTGAAGGAATTTGAAAAAGAAGAATCCAAAATCGATCCCCTAACGATTAAAAAAGAATCTGCCAATATTTTCCTTCGCATCAAAAAATATTTTTCCTTTTAGGCAGTTTTAATGGCAATGCTGTTTCTACATAGGTTTTATGTTTAGAATTCATACGGATCATTCGTTATAATTGTAATTACTTTTTTTTTCATTGATACCTCCTATCTGGCGTTTGTCAATGGTAGGGGGATTTTCAGTTTCCCAAAATTCAAAATGCTGATTTGATGGGGGTTTCCGGTTTTTTAGTAATGGTTTTACCTCAAAACACGTAGGTACACGATATTGAAA
>Ga0180438_10001413_pt1 | contig 42774 bp, 37 predicted proteins | sample SS_ome_12_FD_132455 | JGI IMG/M metagenome (GOLD analysis project Ga0180438, IMG submission 132455) | Hypersaline lake sediment archaeal communities from the Salton Sea, California, USA - SS_3_D_2 metaG | ecosystem: Environmental > Aquatic > Non-marine Saline and Alkaline > Hypersaline >...
CGCTTTGTGCAGCTGCGCACCCTCCAAATTCGCTCCCGAGAGATCCGCCTTGAGCAGCAGCGCCACGCGTAAGTCCGCGCCAGCCAGGTCGGCGTCCGGAAGGCCCGCCTCGATCAGATCGGGCACGACGCCTGGACTCCTCTGCCGCCACTCGTTCCAGGCGGCGGCGCCCTGCCGGATTACCGCGAGATGTCGCTCGTTCGCCATGGACCCCAATCTGGCAGGGAGACGCGCCAGCCGAAACCCATGAGTCGGGTCCCCTCCAAAAAAGAGGGGGCAGCCGGGAAGCCACCCCCTATTCGAGACCCGAAGGCCTCGCCGAGCCGACTAGCCGTCTTCCGCCTCCAACACGACGAAATGCTGCCTACTGTCAAATGCTCTCCACTTGCCGGTCGCCGAGTCGATCGCAACGCCGACGACTCCGGCGAAGATATCGAGCACGACCCAACCGGCCTGGACGTGTGTCGTCAGCGTGACGGTAGCAGGCTCGTAGCCAGCTTTCCTGAACGTGACCGTGTAGGCCTTCTCCGGCCGCAGGTGCAGCGTCACCGGAGTGTGGCCCATACCCTGGCCGTTGACGATGACCTCAGCGCCACTGGGCTCAGAACCGAACTCCACCACATCGGGGCCGGGGCTGAGTATCGTCGCACACCCCGTCGACGCGGCTGCGGCCACCGCGAGAGCCAACTGCACTAACCTCGTTCCCGTCATGGCCCTTCCTCCGGTCGACCCTGGGTGCACCCATCCTTCTTGACGGCCACCTCAGCTCGGACGAGCGGACTGCAATCTCGCGGAAGGGCAAACTTGATGCCGCGCCCGTTGCGGCGCGAAGCACAGTGGTGCCGCGCCTTTCTCCATCGTGTGTGATCGACGGATCGTGTCAGTAGGAGACGGTGGGTGTGCACAAGGTGCACGGCCCGACACACGGGAGTCACGCTTTGCCTGCTCTCACCGCACGCCGATGCCTGGAATGGAATCGTGCGACTGGTTCCTGGTCGTCTTGTCGAACGAGTCGTCAGAAGTTGCTTGCCGCCTGGAGCACCGGCCGGCAGGCGACCGTCACGCCAAGCTCGGGTGAGTATCTACGCGTGTCGGACTTCCTGGTTGCCAGGCAGGTCCTGGAGTCAGTCAGCTGGTTGGACGCCGTCGAACACGCGGAGACGCTGCAGGTCGGAGGCTATAGCGGATGGCAGCTTCCCATAGTGGACCAGCTGTGGGCCATCGTGGACTTGGAGGAGGAGCCCTTCGAGGAGACGCGCTACCACACCCGGGAGCAGTGTGGTAGCAAAGAGGCCTACCACATGAACATCGGAAGCGGACGCCTGAACGTAGCGCCCAAGACCCACAGCCGGGCGATGAGCGCAGTATTCGTCAGAGAGATCCCGGAGGAAACCGCCTCACCGTAGTACCGGCTGACCTCCCTCGAGAGGCAAACCGCCCCATCACAGGATTATCGGATCTGCAGTGTGTAGGGCCCCTGCTCGGAGTAGTCGTAGCCCGAGATGGCGATGAAGTAATCGACGCCCGAGGACAGCGTGTAGGTGATCAGCGCGTTCAGATCGCTGGCGTCCCGATCGTCGTTCTCCACCAGGAACTGGACGACCACCTCCTGCGTGTCCGGATCGTAGGACACGAGCCGCAACAGCGTGAGCCAGTTGTCGAAATCCGAATTCACATCGAACGTCACCGACTCACGGGTCTCTACGCGCACGCGGTAGACCTCGTAGTAACCGACCCCTTCGGGATCCACATCCTGGGCGTCGCAATCGTCGTCGGTGACGTCCCCCGAGACCGCGTCCCCTTTCGTCACGTCACCGCGCCAGCACACCTGCGCCAGTAGCTCGGCCGGCAACTCGGGGAACAGGTCACCCACCACGCCTTGTATGCCGCTGCCATCACCGCCACAGCCGCCGACCATCGTCGCGGCAAATGCGAGCACCAGAGTGAAAGCGCAGAATCTAGGCATATACGTTCTCCATCGTGAGTCGGGCTGCGGTGCGCAGCGCGATGCAGCGTCCCTCTCGGCGAGGACGCTCGCAGACGAGATTTCACGTGATCCCTATTCCCGTGTGGCTAATTATTGGGCGCCTGCTACGACCGGGCAAGTAGAGACAGTGATCCGCCCCACACCCTCTCCCCCTGACCCGCACCTCTGGTGCGGGGCCCGGACACGCTAGCGGTTCCCGGGGAAGGTAATGGGAATCTGCATCCACATAGGAACGGCTACGCCGTTACGGTAGGCGGGAGTGAACAGAAACTCGCGGACGGCGCGCAGCGCTGCCGAGTCGAGCGCCCCGCGCCCGGAGCTTCTTACGATCCTGGCGTTCTGCACGCGACCGCTCGTATCGATGAGCACCGAGACGTGTACGGTGCCGCCGATTCCCGCCTCCTGAAGATGTCTCGGGTAGTGGCTGAGAATGATGTCCCAGATTCGCCATGGCTCCCTGAGCTGGGGCCCGACCGTGTGTGGTGCCTCGAAGGTAATCGGGAAGTCGACCCAGGCAGCGACGGGGACGCCGTCACGTTGGGCCGGGATGAACTCGAGCTCGCGCACCGTGCTGAGCGCTGCGAGGTCGAGCGCCTGGTGGCCCGAGCTCTCGCGGATTTGGGCGTCGGTTACACGACCGTCCGTACCGACAAGCGCCCAGACGCGTACCGTGCCGCCGACCTGGGTGTTCCTCAGATTCTCCGGGTAATTCCTGGCTATGAGCTGCCCGAACCTGGCTCGGTCCCTGACCTCGGGCTGCGCCGCCGTCATCGACGGGTCGGAGGCGGGCGCACTGATATCTGCCCCGCGCTCGACCAGCAGCGTCATCACCTCGGAATGGCCACCGCTTGCCGCCGCCGCTACCGGAGATAGGCCGTTCCGGCTCGTCGCGTTCGCGTCGGCACCCCCGTCGAGCAGCGCACTCACGACTTCCAGATTCCCGTATCGCGCCGCGACGATCAACGCCGTGAGTGCGGAATCACCGTCCGGCGTACGCATGCTCCTCGCGTCGGGGACGGCGCCGTGCTCCAACAACACCCGCACCACCTCGGCACGACCACTCATGGCCGCGCCGATCAATGGCGTCCAGCCCACGTCGTTCGACGCATTCACGTCTGCACCGTACTCCAGCAACAGCGCAACCACATCCGGATGACCACCCAACGCTGCATACAGCAAGGGAGTCCAACCGTCTTCGTTCCTCGCGTTCACGTCGACGCCCCCGTCGAGCAGCGCCCTCACGTCGTCCACACGCCCCTCGCCGGCCGCCGCCAGCAATGCAGCCACGTCCTCCTGCTGGACGGGGGTCCCGCGTGCCACCCCAACGCCCAACAGCGCCAGCAGTACTGCGGCAATCGAGAGCGTCTTCATCCCGCGCATGATCGGACTTCTCCGACGGCGTCGCGCGCACGCCTCGAGGTTTCGGCTGGAGGGAAGCTCGTGGTACGGCCGGAACAGCTGGACACGACTGCGGGCCAGCTCGGCGTAGGGTTGGCCACCTGAAGTACTGCCACGGCCGAGGTCCCCTCTACCGGCAGGACTCTACTGCACGACCACCTCAGCCCACTCCCGGTACTCTGACTATGTGGCCGCAGCCGGGGCGAGGCAAGTGAAACCGAGATCTCACGCGGAGGTAATGGCGGGAGCGTGTGGGAATCGAACCCACCAAGCGGTTTTTGGACCGCCTAGCTGGTTTTGAAGACCAGTCGAGCCACCAGGCCCGATCCGCCCCCATGATTGTGCAGCAATGACTTACGGGAACCCGTCATTCTCTTCCCTGCCCTGTCTTACCCGTGTCTTACCCGTAACCCGGCCACTTCTCGTTTCTTTGGCTCGGCGTCCAGCGCCCCGGCCAGTCGTTCGACGGCCCTGACCTTCCGGACACCGTTGGAGATGTCGTATCGGGTGAAGATGCTCCGAGTCTCCATGCCCAGCAACTCCATGGCGTCGGTCTCGGGCACGCCGAACTCAGCCATGCGGCTCGCAGCGAACCGTCGGAGATCGTGCACGTGAAGCTCGGGCCGGCCAGCGGCGTTAGCAGCGTTCTTGAAGGCATTATCGGGGAACCTGATGGGCCGCCCGTCAGGGTATGGGAACATCCAGCGGACGACCTGGGCAGTGCGGCGTTCCACGCGATCGACGTAGTCACGCTGCGCGTCGAGTATGCAGGCAACATCGCCGACCACAGGGTACCGATACGGCTCCTTGTTCTTCGACGACCCGCGGTCGAGATGGAGCCAGCGCTGGCCGCTGGCGTCGGTCCTAATGTGCGCCCACATCCGCGTGAGGATCGCCCGCTTCCGCCAGCCTGTGCACGCAGCGAGCGCGACCCACCCCCTGTGATGCTCGGGCAGGGCCTCGATCAGCGCCGTAAGCTCTCCCTCGCTTTCCAGTGTCACGTCGCGCGCGGTGGGTTCCTCGAGCATTGGGACGTAGGGAACGCCCCGGAGTCTGCCATAACGGTGCGCGAGGCGCAGCATGCGGCGCAGGTATGAGACCTCCCGGTTCACCGTCCCGGCGGCGGCGCCGACCTCCTGACGTTGACGCTGATAGGTCCGTATGGCATCGGGTGTGATGTTTACGGCCCGAAAGTCGCCGAAGAATGCTTCGAGATGATGAAGTGCGTATTCGAGCCGCTTCGTGGAACGGTTCCTCCGGGCCACGTAATCGTCTTTGATCAAGGCGACCAGGTCGGCCCATCTGACCTTTCTCTGGTCTGCGGGCTCGAGCCCGGCGCGCATCTCCCCCAGCCGACGCTCTGCTTCAGCCTCGGCCTTCTTTCTTGTGCTCTGCCCGGTACTGAATCGCCGATCGCGCCCGTTCACGCCGGCTTGGCACCACCAGACCTTGCACGTCTTCTTGCGCCCCTTCCGGTCTCTGTAGGTGGGTTTGTAGAGTCTCATAGCGAGTTTCCCCTTTCGCGTGAGGCGTCTTCGATCCGTGCCGCGCTTTCGGCTAGGTTGTCGCTCATCTCACGCAACGCCCGTACAACCTTCGCCGTCGCCTCGGGGCTGAGGTTGAGCTTGCCGTCTCGCACGAGTATGAGCGTCGAGTGTGGCAGCTCTGCCACTCGTGCTAGCTGCCGGATGCTGACTGGCAGGTTGCAGAGCGCGGCTCTAAGCGCCTTCCTCACCGGGTCCATGACCATGCGCGGAATTGTCCCTAAACCAAAATGGTTTACATCGAGGACAAATACAAGCTTCAGGCACGCCGCCGTTCGAGGAACCGCCGAAGCTTCGCCTCGGGGAACCGCACGGCACCGCCATCGGCAAGTGAGACTGCGCCGAGCTTCTTCTTGTTCCGGTACACCCACGTCACATCCACCCCTAGCAACTCGGCCACCTCCTCGGCCTTGAAATGCCGGAGCCCGTTGTCGCCAGCCGGGGCTATGGGTCCACGGGCCCGGAGCGCAACTATCGCCTGGGCGCGCGCAAGTTCTCCCACTGCCTCCTCCATCTCAGCGTCTGGGATGCGCTCAATCAGTGCCTTTAGTTCCGCCGGCCAAGTGCTCACACCACCACCCTCAGCAGCCGACGGCCTCGCTGGTGACCGTCGGCCCGCGTCCGCCAGAGCCCCCGAAGGTTACGAGGATCGCTCACAGCCTCCATCTCCGCCCGCGTGCGGCTCCACCGCACGACACACGACGCATTCTGCGTCCCAGAAGCTCATTCCTTCGCGTCCTCCAGCGGTCCTACAGCCACAGCCCGCGAAACGCGGATAGAACTGTCAGAATCCTCTTCATTCGTGCAGGTGCTCGGGGAAGACGCGGCGAGGAGGGTTTCCTCTCGCGCCTGCAACATACGTTGTACGCGACGCGCCTTATCCACACTGGTCAGGCGTAAACGCGTCCGGACATATGCTTTGATGGCTGCTGCAGCAGCAGAGAAGTCAGATGCGGGTGCGACAAAGTTGGCCTCGGTATCGCAATCCGTCAGCAGCTCCCATTGGGGGTGTTCTCTTCTGGTCTTCTTCACTCGATATGCTGTGGGTCCGCACACATTCACGCCAATCCTCCCACAACCATAGGGATAGAGCTCACCCCACCGTCCGGGAATCACCGGCTCTCTCAGGCCGGGCGCTTCATCGTTCCACCGGCAGTGCAACTTGCCGGGGTCGAGCCCACATTGGGCCTCGAACTCGCGTGCGGCTGCTGCGATGTACAGTCCCTTTCCCCCCGTCATCTCGGACCCCCGAACGTTGCAGTCGCCGTCCCCTCCAACCCAAAGTACACGCCACATAAGTGCCCCACGCTCGACGCAGCTCGAACCGGCCGGTCCCACTCGCGGCGGCTGAGCTTCGAGAGGTCGAAGTCGTTGCCCAGAAGCCGCCGCCAGAGTCCGACTTGCCCATCGTCCTCCCCCCTCGACCCGAAATCGAGCTTCTCTTGTGCTAGAGCCCTCCTGTTTTCAGCAACCCCTGAAGGACTACGAGGTTCGCTCACGGTTTCCGAGCTCTCTGCCGTGTGGCTCCCACGGCTCGATCGCCACTGCCCCAGCCGTCAGCATGATGCTTTGATGGCGATGCACAGACACGGGGAGTTACGACGGCCTGGTTGTTCCCGGAAGGTCTGACTGCGCAGCCGGGGAGGTCGAGTATGCTGTTCGAGTGGTGTGAGTTGTTCCCTTCTATAAGGGAACGGGAACAACTCAGGTACCCCCCGATAAGCTCTTCCCGGAAGGACTCGGAACACCGGGAAGGGCTCGGTTCCTCGTTACGCCAATTTCCAGATCTTCGCATTGCGCGGTCCCGCCTCCCAATTAGCAGTGCCCGCTTCCTTCAGACGATTCAGAGCAGTGATAAGGTCTACTCTCCGTACTTTCACACGATCCAAGAGCTGGCTCACATTCAGACCATCGCCCGAGTGCTCAAGCGCGTCGCTCACATTACTCATCACTTGCCGAATCCTTGCCTCATCGAGCCCACCATCGCGGCATAGCAACATAGCTCTGTCTCCATCGATTCGACGCTCAACAGTGAACGTCTCGAAGGGTGCTCCTTCACGCTGCTTCTCGCAGCTCACTTCACAGATGTTGGGTGCGTTCCTCTTCGTGTTGACCGTAATGATCGCATCTGCCCAGCCGGAAAGAACAGTTGAGCCTCGCATGATGGGTCCGGTTTCGCGGTTCTTCTCGATTCCGGGTTTCCGTGAGTGATGGATTACCACGATTGCCGCCCCCTGCACGTGTTGCTTGACTTCGTCGATCTGCGCGACGAAGCGGCTCATATCGGCAGTGGAGTTTTCGTTTCCGCAGTGGATTCGGTAGAGAGAATCGAACACGACGAGTTTGGGGCGCGGGAATAGTGACTCCAGGTTGGCGATCAGGTCCCGCCGGTGCTCATCGTCGTCTAAGTGGAATCCCTGAGCGGCCAGGCCGACGACCATCTCGGCGCCTAAGACGTCGGGTTCCACCCCCCGGCCTCGCATGAGCTTCCGCAATCTCGCGTAGAGACTGCCCGGACAACCCTCCTCGGAAATCAGCACTGAGGTACCCGCCTCATTCACCTCGAACCGGCCAAGTGCACGGCCTCCAGTGGCGATCGCTATAGCCAGGTCGCACGCCAGCCAGGTCTTCCCAGCACCGGGTGGGCCCTGGATGAAGCCTGCGTGCCCTTCAATCCACAGACCGGCCCCGGGGTTGGGTTGCAGCAGCAGCCAAGGTGGTTCGGGGGGCGGATTCTCGCACCAGCCCTTGAGGTCAAACCACCGTAAACTAGGCTGACTCGCCGTGCAGTGATTTTCTGCGGCCAATTGTGTCGCCTGAATGGTTGAGCTGCCCGTACCTCAGTAGCTCCTCAACAGCCCACCTGGGAATCCGGACAGATCTCTCGCCTAGCTTTATCGACGGAAGCCGACCAGCCCTGCGCATCCGATCGATTGTCTCCTTGCTACAACCTAGCAGTCGCGCCGCCTCTACTCGCGTGAGAGTTTCGCAAGCCACAAGAGCACACCTCGTGATCACGTTTCGTGCTGAGGACGGACACGAATTGCCGCCCTCTGACCACAACAGTACATTTCTGTAGCCTCTCTCTGAACATGTGACATATCGTGTCACTCGTGTGACCACATGTGTGAGAAGCTCGCGGTTAGCCGCTGGCACAGCCAACATTTCGTGTGACAGTCCGTATGCGACCCCTGCAAGTATGGCTGCCGACTCTCTCGACCAGCTTGGCCGACCGTGCCGTATTCGCGGCCGTGCGCACGGCCTTTCAAGCGTGGAACGGCGAGAGCATCGTCTGGCTGCTTCCTGGGCTTGGTGGGCCCACCCAGTGGACGGAGAGAGAGTCCCAGAGAGTGCTAGCAGTGCCTGCCGCGCACGTTGAGCGAGTATATGTGTACCATGTTGGCGAGAACGGCTGGGTGTGGGGTCCCGAATCGATGAATCGCTTCCCTGGTGGCCGGGTCGAAGGGCTCCTAGACACGTGGATTAATCTCTGGGAGGAGAAGGGCTGTACCTTTGCCCCTATGTCAGATTCATACGTCATGGATGTGCCAGCAGTGGAGGACGGCTCTTTGCAGATGGAGGGACAAACTGTACCAACGTCTACACCGGTGGGAGACGATAGTACCCCTGCTCAGTGCGCCCTCTATCGGCGGATGGCTGTCCCAGTCCGCCAGAAGTTCTTTCATCTTAGCCTCCTGCCGTACAGCCTTGGCGTTCAATTACCTGAACGGCTTGCAGGGTTGTGCCCGGTTGGTGGGAGCATTTACGAGATTGTAGCACAAAAGAAGACGAAGCAAATAGCCAGCCAAAGTGTCACCGACGTAGACCGAGCCGTATGGCAAGCAAAGGACTTCGCACCACCATACGTGACGGAAGGGCGCGCGACGCGCGAGGCGCTTTGGCTGTGGCCGCTCTTCATGGCGAGCCAGGCAGCCGGGCTCGACGGTGGAGCGGTCGTTCTCGACGAGATCGAGATTCGGTTCGGTTTAAGGTTCAGGGACCTGGACGCAGCCAAACAGACTGATGCTTGGCGCCGAACAATGGCACGACCGGAGCCGGTGCGAAGGGTTTGGGGGCCGATCGGGTTATTCGCTGCACTACTGCTTGAGAGACTGGAAGCAGGCCAGGCCTTTCGGGTCTGTGAACGGTGCGGTCGTGTGATTTCTGGTACCCGCAAGAAGCGGTTCTGTGGCCCGAGAGACTCTGCGGCGTGCTACCGCCAGCGACGCGCAGAAGATCAGCGGCGATCACGCAAGATTCGCGGGAAACAGCTAGGGCGATAGCTCCCTCCTAGGGATGTCACCACTCGCCCGCTTTTTTTGGCCCGCTTTTTTCGGAGTGTTTGCTCGTCGCTAAGCTGTTCAAGGCTGGCGGTCACCCTCACCGAAGTAGAGCCGAATCGTTCCCGTTACGGGCTCCACGATCTGCTCAACCTCAGGCACGAGACCCATAGTACGGATGAGAGCGAAGACTCGAACGTCCAGATCCGGATAGGCTTCCGCCACAAGACTGGCGCAGGCTAGGAGAGTGCTTCCTTTTGTCACGAAATCATCCACGACAACGATGCGAGAACCGCCCACAAGCTCCGATTCTACAACCATCGTGTCATAGTGTTGCTGGGCCGTTGGGCGCTGACCTGGCTGAGCGTAAGCAGCCTTTCGCACTGGCTCCGTCCGCACCAGAGCGGGCACTACCTCGTGGCCAAGTCCAACGCGCACCAGCTCGTCACAGATGCGACGCGGGGGCCAAAGTGACCCCGGAAGCAGAGGAGCGCTTCGAGGTGCAGGTATTAGCGTCGCGGTGGGCCCCAGGAACTGTCGTAACCCCGTATCCTGGAAATCCTCCGCTAGGCGGTCTATGACTTGCCGCACTGTGTCTTCCCGCCAGTGCTTCACAGCATCTCGGAACTGGCGCGATGTCCTTGAGAAGTCAGACGTGCCGCGGGGCGAGTAGACCAGGTAGGACCCGTACTCAACGCTAGAAAGTAACGGGCTCACCGCGGCTGCGCTCCGGGATCTCCTCTAGGAAGAGTTCTAGGTTATCCCGCGACAGTACCTGTGCACCATAGCGAATCATCTCGGAAGGCCAAGACAGAGTCGTGTCCGTAGCGACCGACTCCATCAAGAACAGCAATCTCCCGAGCCGGAGTGCCTCCCAACCCTGGTGAAGCGTGCCACTCTTCTCCCCCGCCGCTACAATAACGGTGGCATCTGTTAAGAGCGCCATCGTTCGGTTTCGCATCGGCCAATTCCGCTTCTGGGACGGGTAGCCTGGAGGGAACTGAGAAACTGCGAGATGCTCCCACATAATGAGGCGCTGAAGTTCGCCGTTTTGTTTGGGATAGACCTTATCCAAGGGTGTCCCAAGAACAGCTATCGTTCGGCCGCCCTCCCTGATCGCGGTCTCATGAGCTGCGGTGTCGATACCTTTGGCCAGACCGCTCACGACGGTGATCCCGTGTGCGGCAAGTGACGTCACCAAAAGGCGCGTTCGGGAAAGGCTATCGGCGGAGGCACTGCGTGAGCCAACAACAGAAACCCTAGATCCTCTCTGGAGAAGCTCAACAGCGCCAGCGAGATAGAGCCTAGAGGGAGCGTTTCTCCGCTCCACGTCGTTCAGCGGTCCCAGAAGCTCCTCGGGGGTATACTCGAGAGAATCCATGCTAAGCCCATGCCATGACGTGAATAGCCGATCCGCTGGGGGTGACCACATGCTGAATCTTCGGTAATTATTCGGTCTCCGTCCCGAATACGCAAGCCCGTGTCAACGGCGGCTGAATATGTCTCACTTCAGGGGTGACGAGCCCTTAGGCCGTTTGGGTCTCCTTTCGCTTTCTGGGTCTTTGAGGTGATTCGTTTTCGTCCGAGGTCGGGGCTTGAAGCGCCTGCCAGAGCTCGCTGTGCTGGCGCATACGGTAGCTGTTGCCCCGGATGTTGACGATGTGGCAGTGATGCAGGAGCCGGTCGACTAGCGCCGCGGCCATGACTTCGTCGCCGAAGATCTCGCCCCACTCCTCGAAGCCTTTGTTCGAGGTGAGCACGGTGGAAGCGCGCTCGTATCGCCGGCTCATGAGCTGAAAGAAAACCATGGCGCCGGTCTGAGTGATCGGCAGATAACCGATCTCGTCGACGATCAGCCGCGAGGGGTGCGTGAGCACTTTCAGTCGCTGAGGGAAACGTCCCACGGCCCTAGCCTCTTCGAGAGAAGCGATAAGGTCGGCCAAGGTGCCGAAGTAGACGCGGCGGCCGCTCTGGGCCGCGTGGATGGCGAGGCTGATGGCGAGGATGCTTCTATGTCTGTCAAGTGGCCATGCTTGACACCTCGAGAAGACGGAAGATGCGGCGGGCGAGATACCGCTTGAGGCACCGCTTGATCTCCTTCGGACTCCGGCCTTCCGCTTTGCGGCGCTCGTAATACGCCTTCGTCTCATCATGGTGGAAGAGGCGGGAAAGCACGATCTGGTGGAGGGCACAGTTCACATGCCGATCTCCGCAGCGATTAAGCCGGTGACGAGTCACCTGCCCGGAAGAGGCAGGGATCGGAGCGACGCCAGCCATCTGGGCAAACGCCGCCTCCGAGCGTACTCGACCGGGGTGAGACCAGGCAATGACGAGCTCCGCGGCCGTCAGTGGTCCTACACCGACTTCTTTCAGCAGCTGAGGCGCGATCTCCTGGACGAGGAGCTCGATGGCCGAAGCGTGGTCCTCGGCTTCTGCCTCCAGCCAGAGGATTCGACGGGCGGTTGCACGAATCGCGGCAATCGTCGCCCGGTGTTCAGGTGAGTGGTTTATGGTCGTGCGTAGGCGGGCGCACTTCGGGGCAAGTCGGACATCGCTCAGGTTGCGGAGCTGATCCCGCAGACCGGTGGGCGCCGTGACGATCAACGACTTTAGATGGCAGATGGCTACGCTCTTGGCACGTACTGTGGTCGTCCGGGTCCGGACCAGAACCCGCAGTGCTTCCCGCAGCCCCCGCCTCCGTGGCTGAGACAGGTGCGGGCGTGCCATGGCTTCCCGGGCCGCGCGTACGGCATCAAGATCGTCGGCCTTCGCTCCATTCCGACGGGCGGGCCGCGCCGGTCGATCGATCTCGCCGACGGTCTCTCCGCTCTCCAGGAGGAACGTGGTGAGCCCACGACCAAAGCTCCCCGTTCCCTCGATGGCCCAGAGCCGGGGTTTATTGCCTACGCGATCCGCAAACGCGAGCAGCTTTTTGTGACCGAAGGCGTCGGCGGGCACTGTCAGCGTCTCCAACTCGGCTCCGGCCCTCGATACCACGGCCGCGGTGTAGGATCCGGTCTACAACTCCGTGCATAAGATTCTGATTAATCCGATCTACGCTGGCACCCACGCGTACGGGCGGACGACCACCAGGACGTCCATCGTGGGCGGGCGCGCGCAGAAGCGGTCGGGGAAGCGAGTTCCGCAGGAGAACTGGAACGTATTGATCCCCGGACACCATGAGGGATATATCAGCTGGGAGCGCTTCCAAGAAAACCAGCGCCGGATCGCCGAAAACGTGCACATGAAAGGTCGAATGAGCCGCGGCGCCCCTCGGCGCGGCGGTGCCTTGCTCGCCAGCCTACTTCGCTGCCGGCGTTGCGGCCGAAAGCTTCACGTCAGCTACAGCGGCCAGCCTTGCTCCAGGTAGTGTTTGAGCAGCACGCGTCGCTCCCATCCGATCACTGGTGCCTCCCCCGTCAGAGTGGAGACACCAAACTGCAGGATCGGCCGACCGACTGCTCAGCTCAGCAGCCGGCGGCTCACGAACGTGAGTGGGACATTTTCGGCCGCCATATCTGGGAAATGTTCAATCGGCGCTAACAGCCCGACGATTCTTTGCTCGATATCGCAGACGCGTCGGTAGAACTCCGATGAGCTCGCGGGGCACTCCGGGCAGCCCTGTGATTTGGCCACTTACTAAATCGCGATCCCTCCTCCGGCGCCAAGCCCACAGCACCAGCAAGAGACCCGGCTCCCCTCGGAGGGTGCCCGGTCTACTGTCGGAGGAGGCCTCCACGAACGTTGAACCCACGGATGAGCGCCGCATTTGCCTGTGCCCGCTTCGAGAGCCGACGCTTGAACCACGCGCAGCACCCGCTGGAGAAGGCACGCAGCACCCGGCAGAGGTGATTGGAGCTGCAAAGATGTGGCCAGGTCGATGAAGCCGTCGCAGGTACTCGGGAACAAAACAGCCTAGTTGGCCATCACGAACTCGAAGAGTCGGGCAGCAGCGAGCCAGTCTCCCGAGCGAACCAGGCCGCAGCTTTTGCCAGGATCTCTCGCTCCATCCGGAGCCGCTTGTTCTCCCGGCGCAGGCGCTTCACTTCCTCGCGCTCCCGCGTGGTCAGACCGTCCTCACGACGGCCCTCATCCAGGTCGGCCTGCCGGATCCAGTTGCGGATCGTTTGCCCCGAGGGCTCGAATTCGCGGGCCAGTTCCTCCGATGATCGTCCCGCCCGCACCAGCTCGACCATCTGTCACCGGAACTCCGGTCGGAACGGCGGGGGGGCCGGAGGGGCGACACTACTGGATACCGCTGAGTTCTCTGGCCTAGCGTCTGGGAGATGCTCTGCGGCAGCAAGGGGATCATGCTTCCACGGGCTCGCAGTGGACTCTCTCCCTAAGCTTGTTTCTTGACCCTTGCTGTGATCAGTGCTGCCAACAGACATCCCCATCCAGCCAAGTTTGCGAGGTTCAACCAGTGATCGATATCCCTCAGGCGGCCGAGCCCCCAGAAGTTCCGGTGAAGCTCGTAGATGATCCCTGTTGCTGCCCACACGCCGAAGGCAATGGCGCCCAGTACGGCGCTTGGCGAGCCGCGGAATCGTGCAATGATGACAATACCACACGCGATTGGGCCCAGAATGTACCCGAAGTTAATTAGTGTGTCGAGCATCTAGAGCCTCCGTTAGAGATGCGCGTTCGATCAACCCCCGTTCCACAACACCTGACAATTACTCACCGCCCGATAGACGGTCAATTAGGATAATCCCTGCCCTGCCTCTCTCGATCCTTTGATAGCACCATGAACCTCCGTCGCAGCTCCAGACGCCAAGCGAGCCAATTACTGACGAACGTGCCTGTTGGCAACTGACCGGCTCTGTGCTCGGCTGACGAGCGCGGTCTCACTTTCGGTTCCTGATGCACCGCACTCGCAACGTGCCCTCGCTGATGTTATACGTCGTCCCCTTATCTATCAGTCCACGCTGGCCGCCGTCGTGAGAGTCTCGGAAACTCAGTACCCACACGTAAGAGCCAGAGGTTTCCGTGGAACTCCAGTACACGGCATCTGCCAAACCCGGGACAGCTTGCCTGCAATCGTACAGCACTGCCAACTCTTCGATTGACGGCAGCTCCCAATCATCGTACCCGTGACCGCTTAAATGCTTGCATGCATCAACGGCCGCGTACCAATGGGACGGAGCCAAGTCGGTCGGGTAGACGTCAAATACCACGGGCCCATCGCTCAGTGTGGTAATCGTGGGTCGACTTGGTTCGCCGGGCCAATCGGGCCGATCGACACGGGTCGGTCGGCGCCTCAGTCGTCGCATCCCTATACCCATGCTCCACACAGAATACCCACCGGCGTGGCGAGCCCTAACATAATTGTGCTCATCGATCGTCACAGGTGCGCCATCAGAATAGTAATCGCTGTAGTGTCGCTGTTTGACTGCATCAATGATCACTTTATCGGTGAGAGGTCCGTACGGCTGTGACGAGAGCGGGATCCATATTGCAACCAATTCCGCATTGTCCAAAATCTCCCCCTCCTCGATCACGCGTTGCCATTGTTCACGCATTGGTGTTCGGACTGTAATCGTAAGAGGTGCGTACCGAGTAAGGTCGTAGCTCTCCCGAAAAATGATTACAGCTAACCCCTCTTGGTCGGTAGATATGCTGGCGATACGTCGATCCACATAGTCCCCGACGACAACCTCGGCTGCACGGACAGGACTTCCATCGTCTGGATCGACCACTTGAAAGCGGATTAGGAGATATGCATCACCTTCAAGCCGATCATCCCCCAGCACCAAACTGGACCTGCTGAGATCGGCATTTTGCGCAGAGACGGTGTCCACCGTTAATGACGAACTGATAATCACTGCGAGGAAAATGGATGATGCTGATAAGATAGAGCACACGAATTCTCTGGTGTTGGTTTTCAGTCTTGATGGCACCTGCAGGATAGCTTTCCCATCATGCCTGCAGCACTCCATAGTCATATAAGATTCCTGCGGGTTCATATCAATCCGATCTGATGTCGACTGCATACCTCTTGTCCCCTACTTGAACGGTCACCTCAATCACTTTCAGCCTGATCACACGGGCGCCGTGATGAGTGTATCCATATCGAATGAAGCTTCTTCGTCGTGTACCTTCATATTCGCACTTGATCCGAACTTGCAGGTCTGTCTCAGCCTGCCTGACGCGCCGGGCCTCGTCTCTGTTAGCGATCCTCAGTGTGAGGTTGAACTGCTTTGCCAGAGAGACTACTAGTCCTGATGCTCCACGATGAACTGTGCGAACGTCGAGATCCTCGGCCGTGATACTCCAGCGGTCACTTTCGATGAACAGGCCCCCGCTGGCTTCATGTAAGGACTTCGGTCGAGTGCCCCCATTATACACTTCTAATCTGATGGGGAATCCTTCGTCCTCGAAGGAATATTGGCCCAGCGTTGGGCGTAGAGTCAGTAGAACCATTCTCGGCGCCGAACGGAGTAACGAGTCGTACGCCTGAACGCGCTGTTCGAATTCCCCGCTTGTCTCAAACTCGCCACGAGTCGGTCGCGGCAGTAGTTTTCTTGGTTCGGCGCGAAGCGACAAGCACTCAAGCAACAAACCGCCGAACCAGTAGACCTCACCATTCAATTCGAACTGGCAATCAGCCTGGAGAAGATTGTCGGTATGTATAGGTTGTCTCATGCGAGTGCCGACGAAGGGGATAGCCTTCGAGGGGGGAAGTTGCAATCTTCGTGTAGCTTCTAGGAGACCCGAGTCTGGATAGTCTCGTAGATATTCGAACAGGTAAAAGATTTCGTCTTCGCTGAGTCCCGTGAGGAAAATGCCGCGCAAATCCTCATCAACGACTTGTGCGGCAATAGCGATTCCGTCCCACGGATCTAGACTAACCACCCAATCGTCCCCGCCTTGTGTCAGGCCGGGTCCGAAGTCCGTTTCTAGACCACCTGGTCTTGAAACAGAAGTTATCAGCGAAGGGCTCTCTCGATGCAAACGAACTTCATTAACCCGGATTTGTCCTCGCCAACTCTGCAGTTGCGTCAGCTCAGGGGGCTGAGGACGTCTTCTCAGACTCTCCAGGTCAACAGAAATGCCCCATTGACCGATTATCGGGACTCTCTCCCAAATGGGAGAGGACGATCCCCAAGTAGCGGCCCAACCAACTGGGGCGTCACTAGAAAGTGCTGCTGTTGCCGGACCACGAGTTAGCTGCCACGCCACACGGTCTGTTTCACGTGTGCGAGGCTGACTTGTAACGAAATAGACTTGGCCGCCCGGTGCATCGCCCAGCGCCACGAGTTTCTCGTCAGTGAGGAGTTCTTGTGGAACCCACTCGGTGGTCGCGAGTATGACTCCGCGCACAACTTGATCCTCAAGAGCGCCCTGCAAACTCACGATCATGTCGTCCACGCTTGCCCACCCATAAAAGTGAGGCCCTTCGACTTTCAACTCACTGAAGTTGAGCTGCCGTGACCTTCCATCGGGCTCTGTGGCCGTGAGCGATCCGCCGATTGCGCCATCGGCTAGTTCGTAAGTGGAGAAAGCCCACTCCCAGTCTAGGAAAAGGGCTACATCACCGCTGTCCATGACTGTCGAAGGCATGTACTCGGCCAAAAACTCAGATATTCTTTCAAAATCCACGCGTAGTGTCCACGAACCATCCGCGAAGTGAGACTTGAAATCCGATTCTGGAGCGATCGGAGGCTCAAGCAGTGTGTCTTGCGCAGGCAACGTATCGGCTTGCATGGGTGAATGCGTAACGGATAGTTGACCGCCGGCCTGACGGGATTCGCCGCAGCAAAAAATGGCCGAAGCCACGCCTACGAGGCATAGACCCCTCGTGATGGGACGGGTACGGACGATGGCGTTCCGTTTATCGGGACGCCAAGCTCTTGCTTTATTCAACATCTCTATTTATCTCCAGCACCTGAGCGGAAACCAACAAGACAGCGAATGTGTTGACTGTCGGCCTATGCCCTGGAGGCTCAGCCGTGGAAATGTGCGGCGAGGGGCGGGAATTGATGGTTTGAGTCTTACTATATATTACGAAACGCCGGTGGCTGAGACAAGCACATCTGACTGCGGCGAGCTAGTCAGGACGTTAGGCAGTGTCGGCCGTGCAAACGCCATACGCCTCCCCCGAGCACCCCGTGATCCAAAGGTCGTCGCAGCTTGCCAAACCGATCACGACGTAGCCCGTCTCGATGTCGTAGCACAACTTTCACGACGGAGCTAAGCCGAGACAGTTGGCAGCGGCGCCGCCGTTCGCCGCAACCCAAGGGGCGGGACTGGTCGGCCAGCGGACAGTCAGTCCGTTGCCCGGTGCTCTGCTTCGCTTTCGAAAACCGGTTCGGTCCAATACGCAAGGGATTTTGAGTGCGACTGATACCGATCACCATAGCACACCACCACCAACCACCGCCAGATGAACCCACACGACAACACGCCTTTCGGTGATCTCTACCACCGGCGGCCAGGGGGCACACTTGGCCGTTTCTGGTGCTGGCGGGGGCAGACAGGGGGCACACTCAAGGTAACGGGGATTGATCCGAACCGATGCGCATGGAAGGACGACCAGGCATCGTTCGATGTAACGCGGTTCCTTTGCCATCAGTCGTCGTGGGGACTAGCTTTCGGGGTACGCCCGCACTTACAGTGACCGTTGTTGGTCAGCCAAATCCCAACAGAACTGCTTTCCATGCTAGTTGTTCTGGACGCTAACACGCTGGTCGCGGATTTCCGTCTTCAGGGTACACACTTCGGACTCCTCCTAGATACCAAGAAGCGGTTGGGTATGAAACTGTGTGTCCCCGAAGTGGTCCTTGAGGAAACTGTCAACAAGTTCCGCGAGCGCGTTGAAGACCATCTGCAAGCCGTGGCGCGGAATGTAGGCGAACTTGGGAAGCTGGTTTCCCTTGAGTCGAAGGGGTTGGTTGGGGATCTCCCCGACTCGGACCAAGTCGTGAAGGATTACCGCCTGCAATTGCAAGAATTGTTCAAGACCCATTCGATCAAGGTCTTGCCTGTGCCACAAGTTGAACATTCGGACATCATCGCTCGTGACCTACTCCGAAAGAAACCATTCGGGGGGCGTTCAGGATATCGCGACTATCTGATCTGGGAAAGCATTCTCCAGCTACTGCGTCTTGCGCGCGACGACTTGGTCTATGTCACCGAGAACAAGAAGGACTTTGCCAAAGAGGGGGAGATCCATCCCGACCTCATAGCAGACCTCGAAGCGAGACAGCTGCAATCTCACCGTGTATCCCTCTCAGTAGGGCTAAGAGCGTTCAACGAACGATATGTAATCCCATACCTGACAAGAGTGGAAGACTTGAAGGAAGAACTGGATCAGCGAGGTGTTGGGCCGTTGGACCTGCACGAATGGGTTAGCCGAAATTGTGAGGAGCTACTCGATCGGGAGGATCTACTGGTGGTAGGGGTAGGTGTTCCACCAGGCGTGGGCTCGGCCGGCCCGCCACGTCTTCGGCAAGCCCCTGAGATTCAAGTCCAGGATGTCTATGAAGTGGAGCCGGGTTCCTACCTGGCGCGCCTGGAAGTCATCCTCGATGTCGAATTCTCGATAGATTTTGACTGGGAAGACTATGAGAGCTCAGAAGAGGTACGGGCGTTCCTCGGACCGGCAGATGAGCCCTTTAGTAGCGCATTTTCCGATTTTGACAATGAGTTCAAGCTCGAGTTAGAACTCCGAATCGAGGGTCGGCCACCTTCGGCAACGGCCTACGAGATCCACAAGATCTCGGCGCGTTACCTCTACTTATCTTGACTCAGTCCCCGTATTCGAACCCCAAGATGTCGAGGGAAACAGCTAACCAGCGGGGTACAGGGTAAGCTCCGACGGGGCTTGGGTCCGGATAGTCGTAATCCGCCTCCCACTCGGCAAAATCGTACACAATGTCTGCAGCTTCGTCCGCCGTGGGCACCACTACGAGCGTATGCTTCGGGTCAAGGTTTAGCGCCTGCGCCTTGATGCGCCATTCCCTCTCCCAGGAATGGTCAATACCCTGCTCGGGATCATATGGGACGAAACGATACCTGAGCGATTCGGGATACTCATCGAGCGCGTCCGGTTTGTCATAGATAACAGGCCTGCCGCCCTGACTAAACAACCACTCCTTGTTCACGGCGATGCCATACGGCTCGTACCGGGGCCGCTCATCCTTGGAAGCGGCAAGCTCATTCAGCCGGAAGACGGTACTGAACTCGTGCAGCGGTGCCTCTGTGAAGCACACGCAATCTTCGCCCGAGCGAATCCAAGCCGACGTCCCGATGAGTTTCGCCTCGTGCAGGATCTTCCTTAGGACGCCCGCGGCCGTCCCCTGCCAGGAACTTGTGCCGCCGCCTGGCAACGAGACGGTCACGAAAGCGTCCTCTGACGGCCGAGTGAAATGGAATAACAGGTTGCCGATGTCCCGGCGAACTAAGCGAATCCTGCGGGCAAGCTCCTGAGGTAGGTCAGGCAGTCGATTTGATTCCATTGCCTAAGAATGGTACCTCGCTCACCCGTCAACAACCAGGGGCTGGTGCGCGACATTTCCCCTGGATCGCCCCTACTAGCTGTCGGCCAAATCCGCTAAGGCATTCCGCTTCCTCAACTTAGGGCTCGCCTTATCCGCGGATCGAGGCAAGAGTGCTCTCCCCGCCGGCCCTCACCGATCTCGTCGATCGTTGTACATACGAGCCTTGGATGAGGGGCGAAGCCACAAACGTGAACCACAACCAGGAGGGCACAATGGAACGCAAACGGACCGCCAAGAAGGGCGCCGCCAAGCGGTCGAGGAAGGGGAACGCGAAAGGCGCCAGCTCGAAGCGGTTGAAGAAGGCCACGTGCGCGAAGCGGCGACCTGACATTGCACCGCGCAGGCGAGAGCGCGGTGAGGCCGCGCTGGCCCTTCGCAAGAAGGGGATGTCGTGGGCGGCCCTAGGCGCCAAGTTGGGCGTCAGCGGGTCCTACGCCAGGAACACCGCCGCCCACATCGTCGGGGGGACGGCCAACCTGCCGCCGCTCGCCAACTGAACCAACACACCCATCGAACTGGGGCTACGGGGGTCGTCACCGCATGTGTGCGGTGCGACCCCCGGCGCCAGCCCGGGGCAACCTGCTTTCTCCTAGGTTCTCGCCCAAGCGCTAGCACCACCACCATCTGTGCGTTGACCCCCGAGCCATAGGCGTAGATCTTTTCACTAGCGTACGTGGGAATGGGGTAATAGCATCGCCGACAGAAGAACGGCGACAGTAGACATGGAGCCAAGATGCCTAGGTTCAGCAGAGAGGTGGAGCGGCTGGACAACAGTTGGCAAGGTGGTGACTGGCCAAAGTGGTTGGACTGGATCGAAATAGAGGGTTTACGCGGTTGGGACCGCCAGCGGCTCGACTTTCGGTTTCCTCTAACCGCTCTCGTTGGTGAGAATGGAAGTGGAAAGAGTACGGTTCTCCAGGCAGTGGCCTCGGTTTTCCGGGCTCCACAGGGTACACGATCCTATTATGCGTCTGTCTTCTGCCCGTCAACCGCGTGGGAGGATGTAAGTGGGGTCGTACTTCGTTATTCAGTTCGCCAAGGAAACGACACCATCGTGGGCAGTGTGCGAAAACCAACGGCACGGTGGCGTGGAAACCCGGACCGACCGGTACGGCATGTACAATATATCGACCTTCGGCGAACCCAGCCGCTAATTGCCAAGGTAGGTTACTCGAAACTCACGAAAAGCGGCGTGCACGAAGTTGAGGTCCGAGATTTTGATGACGATCAACTTCAACGATTGTCCAGCGTGCTGGGACGCAGGTACGCGACTGCAGGGCATTCTCGCACGAATGTAGATCAGCGGAGGTGGGTTCCTGTAACCGAGACCGATGGCAGAAAGTACTCGGGGTTCCATCAGGGAGCGGGCGAGACTGCAGTTGTTGACCTCTTGCGTGTTCCCGTGCCTGATACTGCTCTCGTGCTAATAGATGAGATCGAAACGTCACTTCACCCGAGGGCTCAGCGGCGCCTTATCCGAGATCTCGCGTCTCTAGCACGGCGGAAACAGCTCCAAGTCATTCTGACCACGCACTCGCCGTATGTCCTGGAGGAACTGCCCCCACAAGCTCGAATGCAGATTCTCCTATCTAGCGGGGGGCGGGAGGTGGTGACTGGAGTGAGCGCGGAGTTCGCGATGACCAGGATGGATGTGGAACCACATCCCGAACTTGAAATCTACGTAGAGGACGAGATGTCCAAGCTCTGGCTGGTGGAAATTGTAGCCAGGCACTGTCCCGGCGACCTACGCCGCATCGAGATCACTCCCTACGGAAGCGCGCAAGTGGGTAAAGCACTCGGTAGTATGGTTGCCCAAGCTCGCTTTGCCAGGCCGACACTCGTGCTGCTCGACGGAGACCAGGATCCTGCTGACGGCTGCTTTCTCCTGCCCGGCAATGAAGCGCCTGAGCGTGTGGTATTCACAGAGCTTAGCGGCGCTAACTGGCCCAATGTTGCCGATCACCTTAGCCGTTCGCACGCAGAGTTGGTGAATGCTTGCCAGCGGGCGATGACGAACCACCATCACCACGACTGGGTCCGCGAGGTAGGTGATGCAATGCTTGTCGGTGGCCACGATCTCTGGCGCGCTATGGTGATCTCCTGGGTTGAGGCATGCGGGGATTCCGTGGATTTTCAACCCTTGATCGACGCCATCCAAGAGAAACTCGCGGGCGACTGAGGCGCCTTATGAGCTACGCGAGGAACTGCGCTGCCGACTACGCCGGCGGGAAGTCGAAGCTGCCGCCGCTCAAGACCAAGTGAGCTAACGGCTCACCATCGGGGCGGCACGGGCCGCGGGTCCTCCGACTCGCGGCCCGTTCGTTTGTCGGGGTTGTTGAATGGCCGCGGTGCTTTCCCCCCACGGCCACTAAGCTTCCCAGCACGGGGATGCTCGACGGAGCCAAACAGAACGTGATGCGCTGGGCTGCCGTGATCGGCTCGACAGTGAAGCAACAGTCGGCCCGCGTGTGGGCCTCCATTCAGCGGTTTGTGGGCGAGTACGTCGAGAACGTGCGGCGCAAGTGCGCCGAGTTCGGCCACGTAAAGGTCATACAGGACGGCATACTCTACACGCTCTTGCGACGCACCTTCGGGGCCCTTTCCATTCTGCCCATTCTGGTTCACGAACTCTTCAAACTGCTCGTCCGACGAGTAGCAGGCCGGTCCCGATGGATTCGGCGGCTTCTCGTTTTCAACGGTGACGCAAGCGACGAGACGATAAAGTACGTGGCGATTGAGTGGTACGTGATCCTATTCGCCTTGGCAAACTGGCTCGTGCTGAGACGTTTGGCCGGTCCGTTATCTACTCCCGGCTTGGTGGCACTCACCCTTGTTCCCATTTTCCGTCTGGGTGACACTCTCCATTTCTTGTTTGAGCGCCATCTCCCGCACGTCCGCCAGAAGCTCTCGGTGGGCCGGTCGTTGGTGTTGTTGGGCGTGAACTATCTCGAAATCCTCTTGATCTTCGCATCCTTGTACATCGCGAACTCTCGCATACCCTGCGGCCACTCCGTAGGGCGAATCCCCCAGCCGCTTGAAGCGTTCGTGGCGAGCGCGGGTGTTGTGGTTGGCAAGTTCGACCACGATCCATCGAGGAGAGCCGTAGTGCCGAACGGATTGCTCGTCGGCATCGAGTTCGCGGTGGGGCTGTTCGTTCTGATAGTCGTACTCGTGCGAATCCTCGAGTTTCGGAAATCAACCGAACTCACCTGGAGCACGTGGCTCGCGTGGGACGAGCTGGCAACTGCCACAGTCCCTAAGGGACCGGGGGTCTATGAGGTCAGGCGTGCTGACGCCGAGGAGCGGCTAACCATCGAGAAGGCGACGAACCTCCGGCGCAGGATCGTGCGCGGGCTGGTGATGGGCAAGCTCCCCCACAGCGCCGGTAAGCGAATCCGGGCCGACGAGCGCGTCGGCGAGTACGTGGTCCGGTGGGCCGAAACGGATCGACCCGCGGCCGCAGAGGAAGAGCTGCACCGCCGGCACGTCCAGCACTTCGGCAGCCTGCCGCAGTACACCCAGCGCACCTGACGGAGTCAGAGTAAGAGGGCAAGCAACAAACCGCCAATCACCGTCACAACAACGCCGACGACGATCGGCCTACCATACCGATCCCAAAAACCGAGTTCAGCGTTCGCTTTTGGGAGACTGCCGGGTAAACCCGTCTCATTCTGGCGTTCTTGCGATGGTTCGGGCAACACCTCATCTAGGTGCGCCTCCTTTTCCGCTTTCGAGTGTGGCGTTTCCTGCCATTCTCTCGCAACAACTCGTAGCGCACTCAATGCCAGCTCTCTTGATTTGTAGAAGTCATCGGCAATATCTCCGACAATCTCGAGATGCCTCGCCTCCTTGATCAGGTCCAGGGCCTTCGACTGCGGCTTTGCGAACGTTTGCACGGCCATCTCTGCTTTGGTCAACCACTCAATCCACTTCTCCTTCGAGTACTCGAAGGTGGGGTCATCGTCATAGTGCGCCCTGGCTCGCCGGTAGGTGAAGTCCTGACCGGCAGCGATCAGTTCGTCCAGGTAACCAAGGTCTCCGTCCATTGGGCGCAAAATAGCAAATCGACTTCTACTCGCTTTGCCGACGCAATGTCGGACAGGCCAGCCTTTGCCCTTCCCGCCCCTCGATCCCTGCTCAAACTGGCCCACGTCGCCATTCTCGCCGCGGTTTGCTAGTCCAACGTGCCCCCGAAACCGACGCCACTGGTGGCCTTTCGGCCCGCTGGGCCCCCGATGTGCCCCCTCAAATGGCCGCCCAAATCCGGTGCATGCCGAGGTGGCAAGAAGTAGAACTCATAGCAACGGGAGGATCCGGAATCAGGGGGCAATGGTATGAGCGCAGCAGCGGACTCGGAGTCCGCTGCCATGGAAGGGTGATCCCCTCTCTCTTCCAGAAGCCAAACCAAGATGTAGGCGGCTGCACAGGTGGCTCGGAACTCCTGCCGCTCCTTTTCACCAGCGGCGCCAACGTCCCTGAGGTCCCGTCTCATCCATCCGTCCTCGCTGAATTCTCTTATCCGGGTCTGCACAGCCGCGCTCGCTCATGCCGACCAGCTCCTCGACCGCGGCCTGAGCCTTGGCCATCGGGACCTCCTAAAGTACTTCGCCCAGGGTCGGACCTTGCCGAGCGATCAAATTGGCTATGGGCCGTCAGTCCAAGCACATCCTCGATCTGGCCCGCTGCCCGCATCACTCGGTACACGTCGATCTGATCGATACACGTGTGCGCATTCACGAAGTCAGACAAGTACGAATGCGACTTTGACTTCACACCGTTTCGTTCGCACACGAGGTAGGCAACCGACTCGGCCTCCAGCTCTTGCTGCGGATATGCAAGGCCAGGTCGATTAGGGACTTTGAGCTTTCTGTCTGGCCCGAGGTGTCCGAGAAAAAGGTGCCCTAGTTCATGCGCGAGCGTGGCGAACTTCACGGCTGGATCATGGTTGCGGTTAATGTGCACCCGATATTCGGCGCCCTCCTCGTTGCTCTTCGCAGGCCTAACCACGCGGATGTAACCCGCCCTGTTGTCGCCCGCATCGACCCAATGCCAATCGATGTTCTTCTTCTTTAGCAGCCGTTCGAATGATCTCAGCCTGGCCTCGTCGATCTCACCGCGGGCAAAGAAGCTCCTCACATCTTCAGGAAGTGGCTTGCCCTTCGTGTCCATGACATCATAGACCAGTGCGACCGGCCCAAATGGCCAGAGGATCAATAGCGGCCGCGCCCCTTCCCTAGGCCAACGGCCGAACCGCTCGCGCCAGTCGCGCAGCGAGGCGGCGTAGCTCAGGCCAGGCTTCTGTAGCTGGAGCAGCATCGCGTTGAACGGCGCGAAGTTGCGCAGGCGAACAACAAAATCGAGCAGGTCCTTGTAGTCCTTGCTCGTCGTGTACAGCCGCGAGTCCGCTAGGAGCCGATCCAGCAAGGACCGAGCGGCTTCGGTCTCAAATAGGTCCTGCTGACTTGCTGCATAGTCGGCTGTGTGGTCGCTCACGAGGCACGCTCCTTTGGTGATCGATGAACACCACGGGTCCGCAGCGCTGCCGTTGATCCACGAGGGTGGTGAAGTATCGATCGACCATGAGGGACTAAGGCTCGATTGCCGGTGCCCTTTTCGACATGAGAGAAAGAATAGTCCAGATAACTGATGTACCGATAGACGGTAGTATTTCAGCTTCCTCGCAATGCCCCCGGAATTCTCTCGGGGTCCCACATCGAATGTGTACCTCCAGCCGGTGTGCTGAAGTGTCTGCCGGCTATTGCCCGCTCTGTGAGCGAGGCACTACTCTTCGCCAAAGTAATCTGAGTCGACGCGCTTCACGGCATAGCTGGCCGTTGGGGTCACACCGATTCCGTGCTCGTACATCAGCGCAGCCAGTTGCTCGCCGTCGATGAGCACAATGCGCTTGTCGATCCGCTCTACGTAGTCGCGCGCCTCGCCGGAAAACGTGGAGGTGGTCAGGAAGACCCCCTTCCGAGCACGCACGCCCTCAAGGCTCCCGGCAAAGGATTGAACTTCGGGGCGGCCGACGGTCCTGTCGGTCCATCGTTTCGCCTGCACGTGAATCGCGTCGAGACCAAGACGGTCTTCCTTGATGATCCCGTCAATACCTTCGTCCCCAGACCTTCCGATCGCTTGTCCAGCATCCTTCAGTGAACCGCCATATCCCATACTGACGAGGAGCTCAACTACTAGCCGCTCGAAGAACTCCGGTGGCGCGGATCTCACCTGCTCAAGCAGGTCCGCCTCGATCGCGGACCTGAGCCTCCGGAAGGCGGTTTCCAAGGACTCCTCTGGAGTCTCTATGCTTCTCTCTTCCTCTTCTTCTTCTCTTGTGCGCTCGGCCGAGGTGGCGCCTGACCGATCAAGGAAGTCACGGAACTCCTGAAACTGCTCAAGAACCGAGTTGTCGACTCGATCAGGGTGGTTCTGCAGTAGAGATTGTCCGCGGGCAGTGATCTCATAGATCCCGCGCTTGGGCCTGTCGAGGGCGCCAGCATGCTTCAGGTATGTTAAGGCCCAGCTCACCCTATCATGGAAAAGCGGCTTCTGGCCACTAGGCACCAATTCGCGAAGGTCTTCAGTGGAGAGTTGCAGGTTCTCGGCAACACGGTCTCTGATCTCACGTACTGCGTGGGCTTGCCCGTCGCTCAACGCGATAAGTACTGGTCGCATGAGGGACTGATAGTCAGGGATGGTCATACAACGACACCAGCGTTAAAGGAACGCTTGTCAGGGCCCAATGGCATCTTTCGTGCGGCACAGGGCTTGCCCTATCGAGGATTGCTGCGCTCCGGGCTATTCCCTGTCATCCGTACCGGCATGCTCATCTGTGGGTGTCTCGGCGGCATCTAGCCGAATCGAGTCGCCGCTAGGGTACTTGACCGAAGCTGCAGGACTTTCGTCGAACCACGAACTGTCGTCCGCCAGCGCTCGAGCTTTCTCTTTCCCCTCCAGAACACGCGCCAATCGCCGGAAATGCCTGATCATCTCGTCCCGATCCGCCAGATGACTCGCTGGAATCTCGATAACGAAGTAACCGCGGCTGCGAAGCTCGTCGCGGATCGTGCGGTCTCTGCGTTGGGTCTTCTCGTTGCCGTGGATATGCCTACTAAGGCCATCGAGATAAAGGCAGACGCCGGGATCGTCCTCATCGTCGCCAGCGAAGAAAACATCGGGCGTCGTCGATCCCAACGGTCGGCCGAGCTGGATCTGCTGCTGCCACTTCCCGGAAGGTAGGGCTGCAGCGTGCAGTAACCGCCTGAGACGTTCCTCCGCCTCGTTGACGGGCATCTCGTCGCCCCGTGGCCGTTCCTGTGGAAGTTTCTCTAGGATACTGTGGGCGAACGTCAGCGCGCTTCCCCACTCCCGCAGGCGCCCGATCGCACGGTGACGATTGAGGAAGCGGTGGACATAGGCATTGCGATAGGTCTGCAGACAGTCGATGCAGGAGCGCTCGCACGCGGACTCGCACTGCTCCAGGAGTTCGAGGGCGGCCGCGATCACTTCGCCCCAGCGGTCGCAGAGCTGCTCCAGGAGGCCGGAGCCGCCCGGCATCGGGTCGTAGAGAAGTGCGTCAGCCTCGTCACTGCCAGCGTAGCCGATCACGAGCGTCTCGAGATCCTCCCGGTCCATCTCCAAGACGTGATTCATCCCAACGCGCAGCGCCTCTAGCAGCGAGTGCGCCTCCTCACGGTCTGCGCAACGCGGGATCGATAGGGCGTCGGCGACGATATCGGTGTAGAATCCGACCCATTGGATAGGCTTGCCGGTGCGCTCAAGCTGGGTCTGCTCAAAGTTCTCCAACTCTGCCCTGCTGGCCAGCGGTGAGCGACTCTGCCCAGTGACCAGGCTCATGGGGTAGCCTAAGGTCCCCTCACCCACTTTGTAGGCCGTTCCGAGATTGACTAGCCGGAGATGGACTCCGCGGCGGAAGATCAGGTCACGGCCGCCCCAGTCGAAGCGGTTCCCCTCTCCGTGTCGCTCCAGTTCGTAGCCCTCGATGGCCACCGGGAGCTGGAAGCGGTAGTCCTCGTCGTCGGTGATCCGAGAGACGTGGGTTAGGTCCACGTCGGTGATTGCCACGGCGGTGAGATCGGACGCGCTGAGCGTCGCGATTCCCTCTTCGTTAGCCGCACCGATCTCTGATAGCGCACCCTTCTCAAGGTCGACGCGCAGCTGTATCGGCTCGCTACGACTTTCCTCCACATCGAAATGGAAGTAGCGGGTGACGAACCGGTGCCCATTGGCGTAGATCAGATTCCCAGGCACGTATTCGCGCAGTGCCGTGGACGGCGCCCGCGGAAGCGTGAAGTCCGAGCCACCATCCAGGTGTCGCGGCATATGAGCCGTGGCCACCACCGCCCCCACTTCGAGACCGTAGCCCGGGAGGAAGCCCTCGACCGCCAAGACGCCGAAGGTGTTGGTCTCATCGTATCCCTCGGCCTCGTGCCGACCACGACGCTCCTGTCCTTTTAGCCGCCGCACGAGTCGATCGCAGCGGTGAAACAATTGCTCCTCATCAGGCTCCAGGACGCCACGTTCGCTCCGCTCCCGACTTAGACGGTTAATCTGGTTCATCGCCCAGTCGAGGCGGCGCTTAAGCGTGCGAATAACCTCTTCCAGGCGCGAGGCCGTTTCTAGCACAGTCTGGCGTAGACGCTCAGCGTCAACGACCGCAACATCCTCTGCTGGCCAGTCACGAGTGAACGTACGGGTGACGTAGCCAATCAAATCGGGCTCGTGCTTCCTGATCAGCAGTGCCAGCGGGGACACGTCGAACACCTCAGACCGCAAGCGCCCGTCGTCGTCGAACAGATAGTCCCGCACCCGGCGCGGGAAGACCATTTCGAGCGTATCGTCGATCTCCTGTCTGTCGAACTCGCTAAGCGGGCTGTTCGCAGCCGCAAGCTGGTGGAGGCGCGTGAGCACGGTAGCGCGCACATGCTTCTGCAGCATCACCTCGTTCTTAAGGTTGAAGCGGGGAGGCTCGACCCGCCCCCCAAGCAGCTTCAACGGCTCGGCGAAGTAGGCGCGATCGTGGGAGGTCGGGCGAGCATAGGTCAGGTTCACCGCCAAACGGTGGCGCCGGCCGGCGCGTCCGACACGCTGCCAGTAGTTGGCAGGTAGCGGCGGCACGTTCCGAAGCAGGACGGTATCGAGCCCCCCAATGTCTACACCCAATTCCAGCGTAGGAGTGCACACAAGCGTGTTGACCGCGTCCGAGTCGCCTTTGAAAAGCTGCTCCAGTCGCTCCCTCTCATGGCCGGGGACCTGCGCCGAGTGCTCCGCCGGCTTGATCATGCTGAAGCCCTGTTCCAGAGTGCGGAGATCGTAATCGTCCGGATCGTCGCGCTCGAAGCTCAACGTTCCATCACAAAGCCAGGCGATACACGCATCGTTCGGCATGGGGCGGACTTGGGTTCGGCGGCATCTGCCGCAACGCCAACGGCCCTCGTGAGGCGTAATCCGCAGCTTGTCGGAATCGATCTGTCTCACACCCGCGCAGTTAGGCAGCGCGTTGCCTCGGGCGCCGGTCAGCGTAACTGGCACTAGGATCTCCAACTCCCTTGCCAGCAGGTACCACAGCTCCTCCAAGAACGCTGGGACGAAGTCCTTCTCGACCCCAAAAGCCACAGCTGCCTTACGCTCGACGGTCTGCCCGCGCTCGCTCAGCCACTGCTTCACCCACCTGTGGTCGTCGGTCGCGCCTCGCTGCAACTTCAGGCCCTTGGGCACACCGGGAAGCTTGGGCAGATACCCGCGCTGTATCTCGCGATCACCCTCCATCCAGTAGTGCGAGAAAACCTGTCCCTCGCGGTCTAGCACGAAGAACTTGCGGCGATGCACGTCCAGGAGCGCCGCGATCCCATCCGTCAGTCTTTCCGGCGTCGTTCCGATCCGCTCCGACCACTGGTGAACGAACGGTAGATCCGGAACCAGGCCTAGGTACTCCATCCGCATCCGGCCCCAAGGCTCTAAACCCACCCGTTGCTTCACGCCCGTGGTGATTTCACGGAGCGTCAGGACGCGGAGAAAGTAGCGACGCTCCTCCGCGTGCACAGTGCCCGCGTCCTCGCGCCGCGCTACCGCCCAGACCTCGGGAACCAAAGCCCTCGACAGAGACTCGTCACTCTCAAGGATGCGATCCAAATGTGCGGCAAGGTCACCTACCGAGACCGGCCCCTGCCGGATCCGGTCATACATAAGGGAACGGAGCCTGAAGCGCCGAGAATGATCCCGCATCCACCCGGCCTGGAACGCCGCTTCCTGCCGGTTATCCGTGAAGACAAGCAATCGTTTCCGGTCGGCGTAGTGCACCATGTTCTGGGCAAGCACGTGGACGTCCGAGACGGAGACGGCGCGCACCCGCCGGGCAGGCTCGCGGTAATAGCCGCCGCGGCTAGCGCCCGGTGCCCGACAGGACAGGCACGACGTGAGGTAGCCTGGGTGCTTCTCATGGCGCCGGATCGCCAGCAAACGGACCAGCGGGCTGGCCCGACCGCAGGCGTCGCACCTCTCGAGCATCTGCGGGTGCAGACCTCCGCAGTATCGACAGAAGAAGACCGGAAGCGTTCGGGCAGGCTCTTCTGATTCTTCCTCATCATCCTCCGCGGAGACCAGTTGATCGAGCAAGATCAAACGGACACCGCCTTCCGCTGCCTCCAGCGATCGCCACACACGTCGTTCGCCTACAGCGTCACCGCCCTCGAGTCCTGAAGCTCCGAAGTGCAGGTCGGCGAGATAGTGTATGAAGTAGTGTTGCCCGCACGTCGTACAGGTGGCCACCTCCAGATCGAATAGCCCGTCCTCGCCTTCGGCCGCCGCCTCTTCGCGGCCGGAAAGCCACAGGCGCGGCCCGTCCTGGTCCTCCGGGAAAGAGACCACCGCAGAGCCGACACCCGACACGAATCCGTGGACAACCGATCTCATCAACGGGCGGTCGCCCCGCCGCGCGGCAACGCCGAGCGCGAGCCAGGTGAGTGTCTCGGCTTCGCTGACCGGACGGCCCATACCCTCGGAAACGCGATCCGCTAGTACGCGCAGCGGCACCGGATCCCGAAGCTCCCGAGCAAGCTGGTAGCAAAGCTCGTTGTGGCTGAGAGCCTCGTACAGGTCTTCTTGCCACGAGGAAGTGTCGATAGACAGGCCGGCGAAACCCTCGACCGCCCCCCTTAAGGTCGTCGCATCCTCGGGCGCGCTGTCGAGCGCTTCGAGGATTTGGTCGAGATGCTCGACACTCGAGCCCGCGGGCTCCGAAGGTGTTGCCCGATCCGAGGGCCACGTTTCTTCTTCGAACTCCTCTGTCACAAGCTCCACGTTGTCCGCATTCACTCCGAAGAAGCGCCCCGCGAAGTCCTTCGCGCTCTCACCGCTTCCCAACTCGTCGACCAGCGTTGCAGACGTTCCAATGCAGACCGTGTCCGCTGCTTCCTTATCGCAGTACGCTCGAAGACGCCGAATGAGACACGCGGTCTCCGCGCCGTCCGCGCCGCCGTAGGTGTGGGCCTCGTCGAAGACGATGAATCGGAGGTTCGCCCCAGCGAACAGGCTGGCGTCCACCTGGCGCGTGAGCAGAAGCTCAAGCTGCTTCACGTTCGTCAAGAGAATGCGGGGCTGTTCGCCAGCCGTCCGCATCTGTTCCCGCGATACGCGTTCCTCGGGCGGATCCACCGATGTGCCGCGCTTCTCTTCACGAGCGCGGCGGAAGGCTGCTTCGTAGTCCGCTTTCGAGGCCCCCGGCCTCAGCCGTTCGCCCGTAACATCGGCCGTTCGTTCCGGGGTTTTCCCCACATACATGCCGAAGGGAATGCCGGTGCCAGCCAGGAGCGAGCGGAGCCTTCCAAGCTGGTCCTCGGCCAAGGCGTTCATGGGATAGACGAAGACAGCAACGATGCCTGCTGACGCGTTCTCGTCGCGGAGGCGCAGGCATTGGCTGATGGCTGGATAGAGAAAGCACTCGGTCTTTCCGGAACCGGTTCCGGTGGACATCAGGGTGGTCCGGCCAGAGACGATCGCTCGAATCGCTCGTTCCTGGTGACCCCAGAGAGCTGGGAACGGGGCGACGTTCTCCATAAAGGGATGCAGAGACCCGTCAGCGACGAGATCGGCTATCTTTGCGCCCGCACGGAATGGGCGCGACAGGCTGATGTACGGACCTTTCAGAAGTGGGGTACGGCGAGTCTCGCTGAGCGAGAGAAGGTCGCGCATCTGCCGCAGCAGACGTTCGTCGGCGAATGGATAGGCCGTCACTTGGTACCTGAGGAAATCTCCGACGACGCGCTCAGTATATGTGATTGGGTTAAGTGACATAATGACTAGCCAACCGTGCAATTCCGAGGACTGTTTAGCCGATTCACTCTGGTGTGATGCTCACGACTCGAATAGCTCACCTTGCTCAGCATTCGTCGGCTCGGCTCTGGAGCCGTAGCCTTCCCGGGGACCTTCGGCCACTTTAGGAAGGTAGGAAAGTCTGTCAGAATGCTCCTCAAATGACAGTCGTACGTAGTCGGGTGAGATAGAACCCGCATCCGCCCAAGCCTGGTGCCATCCATCCTCGGGAGACCACGAAATCCGCGCCGATGGCGAAAGCGTCTCCGACCGCACACCCTCACGGAATGCGTCCGAGAAACCCGCCATTCCATGCTGGTGAAGTGCCCGGTAAGCTTCAACAGCGAGTTGAGGTGCCCGAGAGGAATGAGGCGCATCCGAGTCGACGCGCCAAAATCCTATTGGGTCTGTGGGGTCATCCCTTAGTATGAACTCGAGTGCTTCTATGTCTACATCAAACACAAGGGCGGCGAGAGCATCAATCTCAGCACGAATCAAAGCTCGGTCTCTTGTTTCAAGCGCCCAAACGGAAGAGCCAATGGCCTCCGGCCCCAAGAAGGGCCCAGTCAAAGACTCGACTCTCTTCTCAATTGATTGGATGACATTCACGTCAACTCGGGGGAGAGGAAGCAACTCGTAGCATGTCGACAGATGACCGTTGCCCCGCATCCGGGTAACGTAGTCGAACACGAGACTGTTCAGAACACCGATCAACCAGAGAGGGATGCCGGCCTTCTCATCAATAGCCCGAAGCGTATAGGTCGTCAGAGAGGCGGATGGAAGAACCGTCGAAATCATGCTTCTTTCGTTAGTGGGCGCGGCTATTTCCCTGAAGACGATGCGAGGCCTTAGAAACGCAGCGGGATCGACTTGTCCGCCTCGTCCACCTTTCTTCTCAAACCACTTCTTAATATTGTCACCCGTCATTACGATTTGCGGTTCCGCCCAAGTGTTGTCGTACAGATGTACATTCTTCCCTTCAATAACGGGGTGAAGATCGCGCACAAACAGCCAAGCACGGGTTCGCGGGTCTCGGAAGTCAGGCTTAGGTGCTTCTGCGCGCAGGCCATTCACATCCTTTTTCGACAGGAAATAGGAGGAATCGTTCGTCTTATCGACTTCCCTGAGAACCGCTCTAGAATCGCTGGCACAGAAATCACCGAGCGTGGTACCGCCACTGTACATTGAGAGAGCGAATCGCCTATCGGTGGAGCTACGTATCTCCAAAAACGTGAGAACCTCACGACTAAATACCCTTAGATCCTTGAGGTGGATCTGGTTCACGTGCTGTTCGGCATCCTCCCAATCCGACAGGGCACGACGCATAAACGTGGCCCTGAGCGCTTCCGTGTGGCCTGCGCCCTTCTCCACGATGACGGGACAGAACTTGAACGAACGGTGAATGTCGAAGATTGCCTCCCGATTCTCGAAACCGAATAGCCATTCCCAGCGACAACGTTCAAGCAGTAACCTCCGTAGCTCCACAGTGCCTTTATCCGTATATAGTCCGGAAGGGATTATTAATCCCAAGCGGCCGCTGCTGCTCAGCAGCGCGTGTGCCTGCTCCAGGAAAAGCTTGTAGGTGTTGATGTCCGCAGAGCCTTGGTTGCGGAAGGGATGCTCGGGATCCCCGAACGTTCGCCGGCCCCGCCTTCGCCGTCGCCACTCGTCATGCAGTTGGTTGTTTGCCTTTCCGCGCTTAATAGAAAAGTCACCACCCTCGCCAGTGGGATCTCCGAAGGGCCACGCCACATGCTTGAGGAAGTTTGACAGCGCCTTGAACCGAGATTGGTAGCGAAGCCAAGCCTCTTCATCGCGCCGGCTGCTCTCGAAAAGCTCCGTCTGCTTCCGCAGCGCTTCCTGTTTCCCGTATGTTCTGTAAAGCGGATCGAGGTTCGAAAAGAATTCCTTGGAGTTCGGTTTTTGGATGTCCCACGGTGGATTGCCCACGATTGCATCGAAGCCGGATCGCTCACTGATGAAGACGTCAGGGAACTCCAGCTCCCAGTGGAAGAAGCGTTCTTCGCCCTGCAAGCGCATTACGACCCCAAGCGTATCACTGCTCGCATTTGCCAGATCCGCCGGCAACGGCGCCGCCTCCAGCTCGTCGGGTGGCCAGAACCAAACAGCACACCAGGTGTCGAAGGCCTGTTTCAGCCGATCGAGGGCCGGGCTGCCAAGTATCTTGTGTTCATAAACCCTGCGACGTTCTTCAGCCTGGTCCGGTCGCAGTGCGTGCATGTTCTCGAGCGCCACCATCGCCTCGTCATGAATATTCTCGGGTGCCTCGCCCTCCACCTGCTCCAGCAACTGCCCCTGACCAGCGATCCACTCCGCCAGCTTCTCTTTGAGTGGACCGTTCCTGAAGCTCTTGAGGCGACCGGTCCAATCGCCCTTCTCGAAGTGGACCCCGTTGGAGTGACCTTTATCTCCGCCCTCACGCTCGAAGGCGAGTGCTGGATAGTCACGGAAGCGATCGAACCAGCAGCCGACGAGAGAGTTACCACACTTGATCTTGTGGTCGAGAAAGGAGAACGGCAGCTCGCGATCCATGGTCTCGACCCAGAGCGAAAGTCGGCAGAGCTCAACCGCGAGGGGGTCCAGGTCGACGCCGTAGATGCAGCGCTCGACGACGTAGCGCTTGAGCCGTGCACGGAGCCGTTCTTCGAACTCGTCCGAGTCGACGGGACACGGTAGCACTTCCTCCGCCAATGTGTCTCCGCCAGGGTCGCCCAATGCCAGAGTGACCAGCGTGCTAGCGCCTTGCGCAGCTATGCGATCATGGGCATGCAGGCTCTCGGCGAGGGCCTCAGTAAGGAATCTGAGGGCCGCGACCAGAAACGATCCTGACCCGCAGGCGGGATCGCATACCTGCAGCGCCAGAATCTCCTCTGGCTGTCGGACAGACCACACCACAGGGCCGACAGCTGCTTCAGAGCCTTTCTTCTCCTCTTCATCAGCCCTTTCGTACGCCAGCGGTCTCAGGGTACGCTGGGCTGTGGGGACGGCCAGCCCCGGCCGTGTGTAGAAGGTCCCAGAACCCTTTCGAGTTCCTCCGTAGCGAACGAGATACCACTCGCCGGGCAAGAAGACCCGGTCGACGAGCCGCCTTGCATTGACGTCTACCTCTGCCTCGAAGCCCTGGAGCTTCTCCTTAGACTTTGAGCGCGGCTTGCTGACCAGCTTCCCGGCGACTACCGCGCGGCGGGCCCACTCGCTCGCTCGTGCGCGGGCAACCTGGCGAGCGTCTTCCTCCTCTTCAACATCGGTCGGTGGCTCTTCCTCAACCTCCTCCGCTTCGTCATCCGCCAAATCCGACAGTTCTTCCTCAACTTCCTCGTCGTCCTCTTTCTCTTCTTCACCTGCATCCTCGGTCAGGGTCGGACCCTTCGAGCGCGTCTTGAACTTGTCTAACAGCTTCTCGACGTCCTTGTCCTCCATCGCCTCGAGCCGAGAAACCGGGAGTGCAGGCTGATCGCCCAGATTCAAGAAAACCACCGTCTCGCCCTCCGGCACGCGCCGGAGCTGGTAATCGAGAAGCCCCTCGTACAGAATGCCGATGTACTCGGATGAGAGGTCCGAGAAGTCCACGGGGGCGTCCACCCAAGTCGAGGCCCGACCATGACGGACCCGGACTTTGCTCTGAGTCAGGCGGCGTAGGATTTCGTAGATCGCATGATCGGAGGGCGCCTTCTCCCGGTTCTCGAACACCATCAGTGCCCGGCGAACGGGATCTTCCGACTCGACAGACCCGGGCTCGAAGAGTCCGCCGCCGTAGCGGTGGACCGGTAGCGACGGGTGCGGAGAACCGAAGTAGACTAGACGAAAGAGGCCGAGAATCCTGGGCCAGGCGCCGAAGCGGTGCCGGAGCCGTTCCGCGCCGGATCCACCGCCTATGCGATCGAGCTCTTCCCGCAGACCCTGTAAACCATAAGAGCCGTGGTAGACAGGATTGTCCCGGGGAAGAAGGTCACGAGCCTCGGAAAACAGGATCACCACCATGCGCATGATGATCCGCGTCGCGGCCAGATAGATGTGGTTCGGCTCGACACCCTGATCGAGTCCCTCGAGGGCACTGCCATGCTCGCGAATGAGACGTTCCACGGCCAGCCGTACGTTCTCGCCGAGTACCGACGAGAGCTCGGCCTGACCCTTTCGCGAGGCTTCGATGGCGTCCAGTAGCTTTGAGCGCACGTCTGCGCTCGGCGGCTCCACGGCATCCCGCGATAGAAGGGCGCGCAGTGCAGTCACCTGTGGGCCCGGCTCGCCTTCCTCGAACCAGAGGGCCGTGTCCCACTCGGCGAAGGAACTGTGGTCGAGGCCGGCGTAGATCAGCCGCCACTGTTGACCGTTGGTTAGTAAGGCGATCTTGCGGTCGGCGTTGCGGAGCCACTCGACGACTCGAGCTGCGCGACGTCGGCTGCGCCCGATGCCGAGGCGCTTGTAGGTGTCAAAGAAGACCGGCAGCTCTGCGCCCTGGGCACCGAGCCAAACCCGGCGAGGCCGTATCGCCTCACCAGTGATCGCCCGGCGAGTCCATTCTGTTGAGACATCGCTCGCCTTGAGCCAGCGGCCGGTTTCGGGGTCGAGCGGTTTCCCCAAGCCGAGGACCCGCTCGAGCACGGTGTCCATTAGGGCGGAGACTTCGTCTCCATCGCCGGCCGCCGAACGCGTCACATCACGCCGCAGACGAACAGCTAGGTGGTGAGGTAGAGGGTCGAGGCGCTCGGGGAAATGCTCGCGCAGGCGAGACGGTGCGATAAGCATCCCGCCATGCTTTAGAGAGGCCCACCAATCGTAGCTGCCGTTAACACTCATAGTCGAAGTTAAGCTTCAGATCCGCTTGGTCAGTCCACCGCGTTCGGCAAACGCAGCTCGACAGCCACTGGGAATACCTGGACGTCGCCGCGAAGCGCGTATCGTCGCGGCAGGATATGCTGCAGCACGCGCTGCCGTTCGATATTGAGCTGCCCGCGCAGCTCCTCGTAGTGCGAGGTCCGTCGACGAATCTCCGCCTCCCTTTCGGCGATGGAGCGCTCTAGCTCCTCCAGGTGACGGCCGGGGTCGAACAGGACACCCTGCTCCGCCTCCACCTTCAGCGACTGGATCTCGCGCTCCAGCCGCTTGATAGTATTGGTCTGGATCAAAGTCGAAAGCTCCCCGTGGCGCGCCTGGTAGCGTTCCTGCTCTTCTTTCTGGGCCGCCGTTTTCTCCTTCTCCAAGAGCGTTTCGATCTGTTCTGTGAGCGATTCCTTCATCGAGCTCAGAAGCTCGCGAATATCGACCGCGACGCCATCCCACACCTCCCGAGCACGCTCGATCTGATCGCGTGTCGGCATTCCGGAACTCTCCGCCCGCAACCGGTGCGAGGGCACATGCGGAAGCGGTTCCTTGAGAGTGCCATCGACAATCGGGATGCGGATCGTGCGTACCCAGTGGTGGAAGGTTTCGCGGAGTTGGTTCACCGCAAGTTGCTCGACGGTCAGCAGAAGGAGCGCGTCCCAACCCGGCGTCACATCGCCGGCTTTGACGCACCAGCGGGTCGCGTGGAATCCACCGCCGTCGCCTGGAAATCTGGCTCGGGCGAACAGGTTGAGGGCGCGATGGAAGAGCGGATGGCCAAGGTGGAGCAGGCGAGTGTCAGGCAGCGGCCGGAAAACCGGCCGGCCGTTAATGTCGTTCACCAACTTGGCGGCATCGAATAGGACGAGCGGCAATGCCCCGAGACCTGCACCGTTACCGACCCGAAGTGTGTCGTCTATCAGGCTGTTCCACTCGGGCGGGATGGGCTGCCGTAATCGGAAGCGACCACGGGCGTCGGGTCCCTCGAGCCGCGGCCGTCCGTGCCCAAGGCCGAGCGCGACGTCGAGGGCCGTGCGCAACGCTTCGGGATCCAAGTCCACCTCGTCCGCTAGTGCCCTCAACTTCTGTTCCTCGTCCTTTCCGAGTGGCACATCCTGTTGCGTCGGTAGCTCGGCTCGGCCCCGAGCGCGCTCGATCCCCTCCTCCAGCTCCTTCTTCACGGCGCCCTCGTCCTCACCGCTGATCAGCCGCCGCTCGACGGCGCGGTCGAACACGTCGCCCATCGAGCCAAGGTCCTCGCGAATCGTGTTCACTTTGCCGGCCACATAACTCAAGAACGAGAGATCGGCATCATCGCCGGTGTCGAAGTGATGAACGACCACATCCCGGGCCTGACCGTGGCGATCGAGTCGACCGTTCCGCTGCTCCAGCCGTGCTGGATTCCAGGGAATGTCGAAGTGGAAAACGAAACGGGCCGTCTCCTGAAGGTTCAGGCCCTCGGATGCAGCATCGGTGGCAACCAGAATACGAACGGGATCGGCAGGATCGTTAAACGCTCGCTTGATCTCATCTCGTTCCGGATCGTCCATGCCACCGAAGAGGACCTTGATGGCACCTTCCTCGGGATACGACTCCTTCAGTCTGGTCTCGACATAGTCCAGAGTTGTCTTGTACTCCGTGAACACCACCAAACGCTCGTCATCTCTAAACGCGCCGCCCTTTCGCAGGATCTTTTCTACGGTCTCGCGAAGCTTCTCAAGGCGAGAATCTTCGGAGGGCCTGCGCTCCGCCGAAGCCTCGGCTGCGTCATTCAGGCTGAGTGATTCTAGGGAACGCTCAATGGCCGCGATCTCGGATTGCAGCTCTGAGAGGAGCGGCTTCAGCCACGCTCCTACGGTGCGCGCAGCATGAGCAGTGCGACCCTCGGCTTCAAGGTCGTCGTCGAGCTCTTCCTTGGCAGCTCGTTCCGCGGCCGAGACCTCCTGCGTGCTGGCGTCCTCCTCCGTGCGTGTGCCCTCCATGTAGCGATGCCAAGAATCGGCGAAGGCCACCGGGCACGACAGGAGGCGCTTACCCAGAATCTCCACCGCAAACGATCCAGCCCGTTCCTCCGACTTGCCTCTTGCCGCTACTAGCGATCGAACCTTGCGCCGAAAATCACTGAAGGCGGCCGAGAGGACCTGCTCCGCCACACCCAGTGTCAGCGGCTCCGCCTGGAGGAATCGCTCGGAGAAACGCGGCGGCTCAGCAGCCGCGTTGATCTCGCGTTTGAGCCGCCGCACTACGATCTGCTCGACACGGCTGCGCTCCGCTGATGTGAGAGCTTCGCTCTTCCTTGAGAAGCGAACCGGGTCCAGCATCTCAAGGAGACCGGTGAAGCTTCGGGTATGACCGTTGTGAGGCGTGGCAGTCAGGAAGAGCCGGTGCTCGAAGATCGGCGCGATCTGACCCAGCATCTGACAGAGGTCGCTATCATCGCCGAAGGTACCGGGGGCGAGGTTGTGCGCCTCGTCCACGATCAGCAGGTCCCACGGTAGGTGCGGCGAGTCCGGTTTAGCAGGCGACGCTGCCAGGAACTGCTCAAGTACGTCAGCCTGCTTCAGGTAGTAGTAAGACGTGATAATTCTGGGATACGTGCGCCATGGGTTGGCGTCGAAGCCTAGCCGCTTTTGAAGCGCGTGCGTGGAGGCGCGATCTACCACGTCGAAGTTCAGCGAGAACTTTCGCCGCATCTCGTCCTGCCACTGCGTTCGCAGCGCCGCAGGGCAGGCTATGAGCACGCGTCGCACGCGCCGGCGCAGCAGCAACTCGGACAGGATCAGGCCTGCCTCGATCGTCTTTCCCAGCCCGACGTCGTCTGCCAACAGCAGCGAGACGCGCGGCATGCGTAGCGCCTTCAGCAACGGCACCAGCTGGTAGTCCTCGACCTGGATTGCGCCGTGGAACGGCGCCGACATGGGGAGCCGATCAAGTGGTCCTGCCTCATCCGGGTCCAGAAACGGCTGAAGCGCAGACCAGCGCGCCGCCCGCACCATGGCGTCAAACTCTTCGGGATCCATGGGGTCGGTGCGATCCGGGGCGGGTAGCGCGGTCGGCTCGAGAAGCCTGGCGTCCGCCTCGCGCTCCCAGACGAGGATGTCCTGTCCGGAGCCGTCGGCGTCCAGATACTCGACCTCTACGACGTGGACACGGCCTTCGTCGGCTCCGTCGTGCGGCTCAACAGACGTAATGAGCCCGCGCCGGTTACGGACCGTGGCCAACATTCCGGGGCGAGGTGGTAAGGTCGACATTTCGGTGCGGTGTTCCCTCACAAGGCTTCTACTATTTGACCTATTGGACTGAATAGCCATGCACTAGCTGATAGCGAGGCGAAGATCGTGGCATAGTATGATCACAGCATAGGCGGGCGGAAACTGACCCGCGACGTGCTTTCCAAGGCCCCTCTTCCGTGAGCCTTCACAGACAGTCGACTCTCTCGATCTATGAGACCGGACCGGTGTGTCAGGACGCCGGCCTCTAAGCTGCAAACTACGGAGCGGCACCGACACTCGGGCTCCATTCCGATCGCGGGCTGGCGGCACTGGGTGGGGGGGAGGCTTCGCTTGATCTCGCCGGATCTGTCACGACCTCGTGTCCGGGGCAAACCTCTGTTCATGATAGGACCTGTGTGCAAGATTGTAAACTCGGTCGCGCCCATCACGATGCAGCAGGTTCCCAGCGACAGGAGTTCCTGACCTTTTCCCAAGCCATTTCCCGAGCGTAGGTAGGCCGTCGCAGTCCAAATCCCGGGGTGAGCGCGGTAGCTGAGCCTCGCCACTAACGGAGTGTCGCTATGGGGGCGTTCGTCGACCCGCGGACAGAGCCAGCCCCGCCCCCGCGCAGGAGGCGGGCGGCAGCAACGGCGGACCCAGAATCGCTGGCGGAGCTCCACCAGCTCTGCCGGGAAGGCCGCGTCTACGATGTTGAACGGTGGATCAAGGCGGCGCGGCCACTTCAGATCGAGGAGGACGGTTCCCCGAAGAGCAGGCGTGCTACTTCGGCCCTCAGAATCGCCCTCGAAGCGCGGAGCCACTCCCTAGTACACCTTCTGCTATGCAACGGTTACGACCCGAACCTCGAGCCCAACTCCCCGCTCGACCTCGCCCTCCAGGCTCGGCGATGGGACCTCCTCGACCTGCTCCTGGAGTGGGGCACTGATCCACACCGCGTGGATCTGGAGGATCTCTTTGGCACCTATAACTCGAAGCTGTTCGAGCGGTTCCGAGCGCTGGGTGTCGACATGACCTCAGGCCATGCGTTGGGGGAGACCCTAGCATACCACACCAGCAACAAACCGCTCTTCGGATTCGCGAAGCGGCACCGCAGGAGCAACGCCCGGATCCAGGCACAGCTGAACACCGCCTTGGCATATCATGCCGGCGAGGGGAATGAGAAGGGCGTTGCGCTGTGTCTCTGGGCGGGTGCCGACGCCCATGCCCCGGCTCGCAGCCTGCGATTCGGCCGGGGCTACGAGGAGGAGGAGGACGACGACGAGGCCCAACGAGATGAGCACATTGGCTTCAGCGCGGTTTACGAGGCCTGCTTGCACGGCGACGCCAGCATTCTCGAACGCCTCGGTCCGGATCCGGCGCGAGATGACTACGAAGAGCTCTACTGTGCCTCCGGCAACGGCGTCGTGATCGAGGCGCTCGCCGCCCGGGCCCTTCCCCAAAACGTGGGGGCGGTGATCAGCTCCCACATTTCCTGGCTCTCCCTGAGACTCGGCGACGAGTGGCGGGCTCTTCACACCCTTGAGCGCCTATTTGAGGTTGGCGCACGCTGGGAGAGCGCTTCAGCCTACGAGATCGCTAGTATCCGCCGGCAGTTGGTCAAGACGTCCAACCGTGTCTTCATCGACGTCATGAAGCTGCTCGCGAAGGACGCGCATTGCTCCCCAGAAGTCTTGAAGGAGCTGGGCCGAACGCCGGCCATCCGCGCACGAATGAAGGAGGTCGGCTTCTTCCCTCGATCGCCTGAAGAGCAGCCCAGCAGGTTCGAGCGCCCCCGTCCCCGTCCGACTCGGTCGCGAGAGGTCCTAGCCAAGTTTGGTGTGGGGGTGCCCAAGCCGCCGAAGACGGCCAAGACGCCGCCTCCGCTTCCGCGCACGGTGCGTATAGGGGCCCGGCGCGCGGGCGGGCAGGAGATTCGGCTCGACCGAGCAGGCTTGTACGAGCGCGTTTGGTCCGAGCCGGTGGCAAAGGTGGCAGAAAAGTGGGGGCTGTCGGGGCCCGGTCTCGCGGAGGGTTGCCGTCGCCTGAAGATCCCGCTGCCGCCGCGCGGGTACTGGGCCAAGCTGGGGGCTGGGCGGCGCGTCCGCCGGCCGCCCTTGCCCAAACTACCATCAGGCGAAGCCGAGGAGATTGTCATTTGGGCGCCGGAGTGAGGCTCGGGGCCAGGGGCGCGGAGTGGGGTGAGCGATCCCCTGCACCTACGGCGAGACCCCTTCTCACGAATTTCTTCGCCAGAACATGGCACACAGCAGCTGCCAGATGGTCCAGAAGTGGCATTAGAAGCACACACAAGAGCGGGCGAAAGGAGCACTGCAGACGGTAGCCAGGGTCTGGGCCGCACCGATCGGAACGATGACCAGCAGCGGCTAGCCGGCGCGAACGACACCGAGAGAGACCACATCCTGATTCGGACGAAGGCAAACAGCTTGGATGTTCGGGCTGGGTTTGCAGAATCGACTGAGCAGCCCTCCTCAACCATGGAGCCGGACTCCTGTTCTCCTCTTACGTGCTCGTTCAGCCCTCTCTTTTTTGGGCGTTGAGAGGCTGTCCGACAAACCTCTGCCGGTTGTGAAAGATGGCGCATGCGGGGGAGCGGTGCTAGCTTGAAATAGCTGCGGGTGAGGAGTTCTCCTGTGAGGTGGGGGTGGGGACGATGTCCTA
>Ga0180438_10001414_pt1 | contig 42764 bp, 29 predicted proteins | sample SS_ome_12_FD_132455 | JGI IMG/M metagenome (GOLD analysis project Ga0180438, IMG submission 132455) | Hypersaline lake sediment archaeal communities from the Salton Sea, California, USA - SS_3_D_2 metaG | ecosystem: Environmental > Aquatic > Non-marine Saline and Alkaline > Hypersaline >...
CAGCATGCCGGGGTTCAGGTAGCCGGCCCCGCAGTCGCCGGCGATGAACCAGTCATTGGCCGACTGGTGTGTGCGGGCAAAGTGCATCGCGTGCGGCGCGCGGCGATCGAGGTTCGGGTTGAATGCCCACGCGCACGGGATCCGCCCCCGCGCCGGGTCACGCCACCACAGCGGCACGTGGTAGTTCAGCCAGGCCGCCGAGTCGTAGTCGCCCATGTAGAACATCACGAACACGTAGGGCGCCACCCCGCCGTCGCCGTCGAGCAGGCCGCCCGAGCGCAGGGCCTCTGCCGTCGAGCGCGTGTTCTGCCTGTACTGCCGCTTCAGCGGGTGATGCTGATAGAACGACGCGTTGGCCATCCCGGAGTAGCCCAGCGCGTCGGCGTCCATGATCCCGCCGTAGCTGGAGATGATCTGCGCGTACTTCCACTCGCTGTCGACGCCGCCGTGCTTGGACCCGGCCCGACCGTGGCTGGTGTACTTCCACGCCCACGGCGTGAACCCGCCGATATGGAACACCCTCCCGCCGGCGAGCCGATGCATCGACCTCAGCAGCGTCCGCAGCGTGCGCACGTCCGTGCCCGGCCGCTGGGCGCGGTCATCCACGGGCGACTCCTCCTGCCAGACGTGCAGGTCGAAGAAGAACGCCCGCCGGGAGATGAAGAAGTCGTGATTGGTCAGCGTGCAGTTGGGCAGGGCGCTGACCGTCGGGTCGGTCAGCCAGTACGAGTCGATGTAGTACGCCATGTACTCCCGCGACGCCCGCCCGCTGTCGAGGTATCGACGGGCCGCCCAGAGGTGGGCGTCGCACTTCGCTGAGCCCGTCGAGGCGATCGGCGGCGTACCCGTACCGGGAATCGGCTTGCCCGCCTCGGCAGGGAACATCGGTTCGCCCTTGGGTCCGAACAGCCGCACGACGTCCCCCGTGAAAGCCAGGCCCGTCGCCATCACGCGGCCGTAGACCGAGTCGGCCGACCGATCGTGGCGAAGGCACACCCGGTCCTCGATGCCGGCAATCGTGCTGGCGAGATTGGACGTGGCGCGGACGTCCTCCTTGTAGACGACCAGGCCGCGCACGTCCTTCGCGAACACCCGCAGCAGCTCGATCGGCGAGCCGACCTTGACGATCGGCCGCCCCGCCAGCCAGTTGCCCTCCCGCCGCAGCTCGGCCAGCCAGAAGTCATCGGGGTGCTTCATGAATCGCACGAACAGCCGCGCCTCCCGCCGATTGACGATGCCCTGCACGCTGGCGACCATGTGCAGCGTATCCCACGCAAGGCGTGCCCGGGCCGGATCACGCAGGTCCAGCCCGTTCAGGGCCGTCAGGTCCAGCACGTGGATCGCCCCCGGCCTCGGCGCCTCCTGGCCTCGAGCGAGCAATGTCGCCCCGAAGGCCACAGTACAGGCGACCAGGACCGTCACACGCCGCGGGATCACTTCCGCGTCCATTCACCACCTCCCAACACGTCAGCACGCGGGTGCCCAGCGCTCGGGCGCTCGCCTGTGCCAAGGCACCATCTTAGCGGAGCGGAGGCCGGATGATGCACACAATCTCCCTCCATCGCATTGGTTGCGGCCGCCTCTCACAGCCGTCCGATGCGATATCTTCCCTATGGGCAGGGCGAATCGCCTCGGCGGCCCACAGAATAACCTTGATTATTAATGATGGCATCACTAGTATTCGTGCATGCGGTACAAAGAGAGAATCGTGTCGCGGAAGTTGCGCCGTATGGTCGAGCGCTTCCCGGTGGTCGTCGTGTCGGGGGCGCGGCAGGTGGGCAAGAGCACGCTGCTGGCCCACGTCTTCGCCGACCGGGACGTGGTGGTGTTCGACCCGGTCGTGGACGTGGGCAACGCGAGGCAGGACCCGGACCTGTTCCTGGACAACCATCCCACACCGGTCATCCTGGACGAGATCCAGTACGCCCCCGAGCTGATCGCGGCGATCAAGCGGCGCGTGGATCGCAGCCGGCAGCCGGGGCAGTACGTGTTGACCGGTTCTCAGCAGTGGTCTGTCCTCAAGTCGGCCAGCGAGTCGCTGGCGGGGCGGGCGGTGTTCCTGGACCTGGAAGGGTTCTGTCTGTCCGAGATCGCCGAGGCCACCTCGCCGGAGCACTGGCTTCAGCGGTACCTGGCCGATCCGGACCGCTTCGTGGCCGACCCTCCGGAGCGTTTGCCTTCGCCCCGGCCGGTGTATGAACAGCTTTGGCGAGGGTTCCTGCCCGAGGCGGACTCGCTGGAGGACGACTGGATCGGCGAGTTCTATCGGGCGTATCTGCGGACGTACATCGAGCGCGACGTCCGGCTGATATCGGGCGTGGGGGACTGGCAGCAGTTTGGGCGGTTCGTGCAATTGGCGGCGGCGCTGACGGCGCAGGAGATCAACTACTCGCAGCTCGGTCGGGAGATCGGCGTGGTGCCGCAGACGGCCCAGCGGTGGCTGGCGATGCTGAAGGCGACGTTCCAGTGGTTCGAGATCCCGGCCTACCACGGCAGCACGATCAAGCGGATCAGCAGCAAGCCGAAGGGCTTCATCGGCGAGACGGGCCTGGTGTGCAGCCTCCAGATGATCTCGACGCCCCAGACGCTCTCCGGGCATCCGCTGGTGGGGGCATTGTTCGAGACGGCCGTCGTCGCAGAGATCCGCAAGCTGGGCGGGACGCTGGCCACTCCGCCGAGCCTGTATCACTGGCGCAGCCACGGCGGAAGTGAAGTGGACCTGCTGCTGGAGCGCGACGGGCGGCTGCATCCGATCGAGGTGAAGCTGACGTCGAGGTCCACCCGGTCCGACGCACGGGGCATCGCGGCGCTGCGGGGCACCTACCCGAACCTGGACATCGCCCCCGGGCTGATCATCTCGCCAACCGAACGATTCCTGCGCCTCAGCGACACGGAATATGCCCTCCCTTGGGACTCGCGGTGAACCAGAAACGCCAACCAAGTGTCCTGATGGGAGAAAGGTCAACGTCCCTGGTCCGCAATCGGGAGAGACACGATGAACCGACGTGAATTCCTCAGATCGGTGGGGGCCGGTGCCTTGGCAGCGGTCGTGCCGAAGCGCATCCTGGCCGCGGATCGCCGGCGGCCCAACGTCGTGCTGTTCTTCATCGACGACATGGGGTGGAAGGACACCGGGTATGGCGGGTCGGACTTCTACGAGACGCCGAACATCGACCGGCTGGCGACCGAGGGCGTGGTGTTCACCAGCGCGTATGCCGCGGCGGGCAACTGCGCGCCGAGCCGGGCCTGCCTGATCTCCGGGCAGTACACGCCGCGGCACGGCGTCTATGCCGTCAACAGCACGAAGCGCGGGGCCGTCAACCGGATGCGGCTGGTCCCGATCCCCAACAGGACCGATCTGGCGCCGGAGAACGTCACGGTCGCCGAGGCGATGAAGGCGGCCGGCTACGCCACGGCGATGTTCGGCAAGTGGCACCTGGGCAAGAGCGGCCCGACGCTGCCGAAGAGCCAGGGCTTCGACGTGGACCTGTCCTTCAACCCGCCGAGCGGCGCCCAGTTCAAGAAGACCAACGACCCGAAGGGCATCTACAAGATTGCCGAGGCGGCCTGCCGGTTCATGGAGAACAACAGGGACCGCCCGTTCCTCGCATACCTGTCTCACCACGCCACGCACATGGCCATCCAGGCCCGCAAGGAGATGCACGAGAAGTTTGCCGCGAAGAAGGCGGGCGAGCTGCATCGGCACGCCGGCTTCGCCGCGATGAACGCCCAGATGGACGACGGCGTCGGCGTCGTGCTGCGGAAGCTGAAGGACCTGGGGCTCGAGAAAGACACGCTGGTGATCTTCACGTCAGACAACGGCGGGCTGCCGCAGTCCTCGCAGGCGCCGCTGCGCGGGTTCAAGGGCGTCTACTACGAGGGCGGCATCCGCGTGCCGATGATCGCCCGCTGGCCTGGCGTGGTCGAGCCCGGCTCGAAGTGCGACGTGCCCGTCCACAACGTGGACCTCTATCCGACGTGTCTCGCCGCGGCCGGCGCGGCGGCCCCGGCGGGCAAGCAGCTCGACGGCGAGAGCCTCCTGCCCCTGCTGAAAGGCGGTCGGCGGCTGAAGCGCGAAGCGATCTTCTGGCACTTCCCGGGCTATCTGGACCGGGCCAACTCCGGCTCGCGCGACCGTCAGTTCCGCACGCGCCCGGTCAGCGTCATCCGCAAGGGCGACTGGAAGCTGCACCTCTTCCACGAGGAGTGGGCTCTCGACGGCGGGCGGGAGAAGATCGACACGAACAACGCCGTCGAGCTCTACGACCTCGCCGGCGACGTCGGCGAACGCAAGGACCTCGCCGCCCGGCAGACCGACAAGCGCAACGAGTTGCTGGACGACCTGCTGGCCTGGCTGAAAAAGTCCGACGCCCCCCTGCCGACGCAGGCCAACCCCAGCTACGACCCCACCGCCCCGGCCGACACGAAGAAACGCGGCGGCCGGAGAAAACGCAAGAAGCAGAAGCCGCCCAAGTGACCCGTCATCCCGGATCGCGTCAGTCGCCCTCGATCTTGATGGCGACGGCGGTGTCGTTGTCGGCCGGCTTCTCGCGGCCGCCCTCGTGGGGCTGATCCGGGTCGGTTTTCGCTGCGCCTCGCCAAGGCGCCGCCCCCTACGCGCAGAAGCCTCGCAGGTAGGTTGCGCTTTGGCGGAGGGCGGCCTTGCGGGTCTCGAGCGTCGCTTCGTAGGCGCGGTCCTCGACCTCGATGCAGACGGGGCCGTCGTAGCCCGTCTCGCCCAGGACGGAGAAGAACCGCCCCCAGTCCACCTCCCCAAGGCCGGGCAGCTTCGGCGTGTGATACGCCAGCGGCAGCGCCAGGATGCCCACGTCGTCCAGGCGGTGGCGGTCGACGCGGACGTCCTTTGCGTGCGTGTGGGAGATTCGGCCGGCGAACTCACGGATCGGCGCGACCGGGTCCATGCCCTGCCAGACAAGATGCGACGGGTCGTAGTTCAGGCCGAAGTGCTCGTCGGGAATCGCCTCGAACATCCGCCGCCAGACGGCGGGGCAGTGCGCGAGGTTCTTCCCGCCGGGCCATTCGTCGGCGGTGAAGAGCATCGGGCAGTTCTCGATGCCGATGCGGACGCCCCGCTCGCCCGCGAAGGCCACGATCGGAGGCCAGACCTCCATGAACCGCGGCCAGTTGCCCTCGACGCTCTTGGCCGGATCGCGCCCGATGAACGTGTTCATTCGCCCCACGCCGAGCATCGCGGCGGCCTCGATCACCTTCTTGATGTGGTCGATGTAGACCTGCGCCTCGGCGGCGTCGGCGCAGAGGGCGTTGGGGTAGTAGCCCAACCCGCTGATCTCGACGCCCGCGGCGGCGGCGATGTCCGCGACCTCCTTCGACTCCGCCTCCCCGAATGTGCCCACGTCGACGTGGGTCACGCCCGCGTACCGCCGCTCGGCCTTGCCCTTCGGCCAGCACATCAGCTCGACGCAGTCGAAACCCTCCGCCGAGGCGAAGTCCATGACCTCCTTCAGCGAAAGCTCCGGCAGGATGGCACTGACGAATCCGAGTTGCATCTGACGTCTCCTTCACAGTTTGACCCACCCGCCCCGCTCGTGGCTGGCGAGAACCGCCTCGCAGAGCAGGATCTCGCGGTGGCCGTCCTCGAACGTCGGGAACGTCGCCGGCGCCGAGAAGTCCCCGGCCGCGATGTACCTGTAGAACGCGCGGAAGCACTGCTTGAACGTGTCGGCGTATCCCTCGTTGTGGCCGCCGGGAACGCTGATCGCCTCCCGCGCCGCCTCGGACATCAGCGACGGGTCGCGCAGCAGCAGCTCGTTGGCCGTCTCTCGGCGACCGATCCACAGCTCGTTGGGGCGCTCGCCGCTCCAGGCGATCGACTGCTTGCTGCCGGCGATCTCGAAGCGGATGCAGTTCTTCCGCCCGGCCGTCACCTGAGAGACCCACAGGCACCCCTTCGCCCCGCCGCGGTAGCGAAGCAGAATCGCGCCGTAGTCCTCCGTGGTGATCTCCACCGGCTCGGTCTCGACGTGCGTCTGCTCCTTGCTCTTGAACGTCTCGACCTCCCCCAGAGGCCGTCGGCGGACGGGGTGGACCGTGGTCAGGTCCGCGCAGACCGCCTCGACGTCCAGGCCGGTGATCGCGTGGACCAGGTCCAGCCAGTGCGTGCCGATGTCGGCCACCGCCCGAAGCGGCCCCCCCTCCTCGGCCAGGACGCGCCAGTTGTAATCCGTCTCCAGCAGCAGCCAGTCCTGGGCGTAGCTGCCGCAGACGTGGAAGACCTCGCCGATGCGCCCCTCGGCGACTCGCTGGCGGGCCTCGATGCAGGCCGGGTAGAAGCGGATGTTGTAGTTCACTCCCGCCGCCAGCCCGCTGGCGGCCGCCAGCTCGACAAGCTCGGCCGACTCCGTCGAGCTCATCGCCAGCGGCTTCTCGCAGAGGACGTGCTTGCCCGCCGCCAGCGCCTGCTTGGCCATCTCGTGGTGCAGGCGGTTCGGCGTGGCGATGTGGACGGCCTGGATGCCTTCGTCCCACAGCACCTCGTCGAAGCTCTGGTAGTACCTGGGGATCCCCAGCGACTCGGCGGCCTTTGCGGACTCGGCCTCGTCGACGCCGAGGATGCCCGCCACCGGCACGCCGGCCCGGCGGAGCCCCTCGGTATGCACGGGCCCCATGAAACCGGCCCCGACGACCGCGGCCTTGATGCTCCCGATCCCGTTCATCTTGCCGTACCTCGAAAAAGGGGACAGGCTACTTTTTCGGCGATGTCCGAGCAACGGTGGCCATTGGCGCCGCCACACTGCTCGCCCTTATCTGCCGACAGCCTAGCTACACCCCATCGCCGCGCAGGTCAAGTCCTGGGCCGACGAGGAGGGCACCCGGAGGCGGCCATCGTCCGTGGGCTTCCGGCGTATCGACGTGTCGGCAGCCGCGGAGAACGGGGACAGGCACCTGCGCTCCCGTGCTTCGCGGCGGTGCCGCTACGCCGTGGCAGGTCGCTTCGGAGCCAGTCCCCGTCTTCCCGGTCAGTCCTGCTGGGCGCGGCGGATGATCACCCTGGTCTTGCCGTCTTCGCTGGTCATGACGGACTCGCCGTCGGCGCTTCGCGTGCGGAGCATCGGCCGGCCGCCGACGTTGACGCCCACGCCGCCGACGCTGACGCCCACGCCGGGATAGACCCACCTCGTACCGTAGCTGTCACCGTACAGGTCGCGCATCATCCTGGTGCGCTCTTCCGTGTCGAGCTTGCCGTCCCCGTCGGCGTCGGCGTCCTTGCGCTTCTTCTGCCAGAAATCGCGCCACTCCTGCCCGCTGGTCTGTCCGTCTCCGTCGGCATCGGCGTCCTTGCGCATCTTCTGGTAGCGCTCGCGCATCTCGGCCGCTCGCTTCTGAGCCTGATCCCGCATGGCCTTGTACATCGCCTGGCGCTCGGCGTCGGACAGCTTGCCGTCGCCGTCAACGTCGTGCTTCTCGAGTTGCTCCTTGCGTCGTTGCTCGGCCTGCTCGCGCCACTTCCGTGTCCGTTCGGCCCGCCGGGCCTGCTCGGCCTCCATCGCCCCGCGTTCGGCCTCATTGAGCTTGCCGTCGCCGTCCTTGTCGTGGCGGCGGATCTGCCACTGCTCGCGCATCGCCTTGTACATCGCCTGGCGCTCCTCGTTGGAGAGGGTACCGTCCCGGTCGGCGTCATACTTCTCGAGCTGCTCCTTGCGCCGTTGCTCTGCCTGCTCCCGCCACTTCCGCCTCTGCTCGTCCCACCGGGCCTGCTCGGCGGCCATGGCCGCGCGCTCGGCCTCATCGAGCTTGCCGTCGCCGTCCTTGTCGTGGCGGCGAGTCATCCATTGCTCGCGCTGTGCCTTGTACATTGCCTGGCGCTCTTCGTTGGAGAGCTGCCCATCGCCGTCGGCGTCGTACTTCTTCGTATCCTCCGGCCTCGTGTAGCTCCAGCCGCCGGCGCCGCCCTGCCCCAACCGGCGGACGGTCAGGCCCTGCCCCGCGCCGCCGCCCGAAGACCATCGGCGAACAGACCCCGGCGATCCGGGGCTGCCGCTCTTGGCGACGGCCCCGCCCGGAATGCGGCCGGACGCCAACGCCGCATTGGCCTTATCACGCTCGCCGCCCTTCAGTCGGCCGTTCTTGTCCGCGTCGAACGCCTTCATCAGGCGGTCGCGGATCCCGCGCCGATACGCGTCGGCCTCGAACCAGTCGATCGTCCCGTTGCCGTCCTTGTCGTGCCGAAGGATCGCCTCCCACTTGTCGAACGGGCGGACGAAGGAGTCCTTCGCGCCTCGGGCGGCGGCGAACTCCTTGGCGTCGAGTTCGTTGTCCACCCCGGCGGCGCGGAAGAACCTGGCCCGCTCGGCCGCGCGGTCGTAGGGATCGACGGCGCCCTTGACCAGGTCGGCAGCGGGCTTCGCTTTCGCAATCGTCACGGCGGGCGCCGTGGCCGGCTTGTCCTCGGCCGCCGCCGTCGAGACCAGAAGCAGACAGGCAAGCATCAGACATGCATATCTCATCACTGCTCCTTTCGCGTTTGCATCGCCCCGGCATAGGCCCCCGCCGGCGGAGCGCCTGTCGGCGGGATGTTTGTCTCTCCGAATATGATACCACAATCCCCGCGTCAACCCCAATGCCCCGATCAGGCAGTCGGGGCCCGAAGACGCCAGCAGGCACCTGTGCTGCGGTTCGGAGCCGGCCCCCGTTCGCGTCGGCCTGCCATGGGACGTCAGTCCCACTGCTCCAGCACTTCCAGGCGGGTGTGTTTGAGCCAGATGGTCTTCGGGCCGGACTCGTCGAAGATGATCTCCGCGCGCGTCTCGGGCCAGTGGTTCCGCAGGCCGACGACCTTTCCCTCGCCGAACTTCTCGTGGCGGATGCGGCAGTTGACGACGAGGTCGGCGTACTCGGCGGGCGGCGGGGCCACGTCGCCGGCCTCGTCGCCGAAGGGAGTGTCGGCATCGGCGCCCTCCACGGGCTCGACGGCGTCCATGGCGGCCTCGATGGCGGCGCGCTGGTCGACGTCGGTGTAGAACCCCCCGCGGCTGCGGCTGCGCGCCCGGCGGGCGTAGTCTGCCGGGCCGTCGGAGCCGGTGATGTCGTCGAACGTCACCAACTCGCTGCCGATCTCCGTGAGGAAGGTGGAGGCGACCTGTGAACCGCGGCTGCCTCGGATCATCCGCGTGCGGGCGCAGGAGAGCGTCAGTTGCTCCTTCGCGCGGGTCATGCCGACGAAGGCGAGGCGGCGTTCCTCCTCCAGGGCCGTCTCGGCATCGCGCCCGCCGCGGCCGGGAAAGTCGCTGCGGACCATCGGCAGCAGCCCGCTCTCGCAGCCGACGATGAACACGACGGGGAACTCGAGGCCCTTGGCGGCGTGGAGGGTCATGAACGTGACGGCCCCGCCGGCGCCGTCGAAGTGGTCGAGGTCGCTGACGAGCGAGACTTGGTGGAGGAACTCGGCGAGGGTGGGCTCCTCGTTGTCTTCGTCGAACTCGGCGGCGTTGCTGATCAGCTCGTCGACGTTGGCGCGGGCCTGGCGGGCGTCTTCCCCGGCGTCGTCGAGGGCGGCCTCGATGCCGCTGCGGCGGACGACGTTCTCGACGATCGGCCGCACCGGCCCGTCGAGGCTGCCCGACAGGTCGGCGATCATTTCGGCGAAGGCGGCGACTTTCTTGAGCGTCGCGCCCTTCAGGGCGGCTTCAGCGGGGTCTGCCGCGGCGACCAGCAGGCTCCTGCCGCCCGCCTCGGCGGCGGCGGTCAGCTTGCCGACGGTCACCGCCCCGATGCCGCGGGCCGGGGTGTTGATGATCCGCACGCAGCTCAGGTCGTCGTCCGGGTTGGCCAGCAGCCGCAGGTAGGCCAATACGTCCTTGACCTCCTTGCGGTTGTAGAACTCCACGCCGCGAGCGATGCGGTAGGGCAGCGAGCGCCGGCGGAAGCTCTGCTCCAGCACGCGGGAGAGGGCGTTGACGCGGTAGAAGACCGCCGCGTCCTGGTAGGCCCCGCTCGCCTCGACGTGGGCGGCCACGCATCGGGCGATCTCGTCGGCCTCGGCGTGCTCGTCGTTGCAGTAGACCACCCGCACGTCGCAGCCGCCCTCCCGGCGCGTCCACAGCGCCTTGTCCTTCCGCATCGTGTTGCGGGAAATCAACCTCGACGCGGCAGCCAGGATCGGCGGCGTCGAGCGGTAGTTCTCCTCCATGCGGATGACGACGGCCTCGCCGTAGTCGGCCTCGAACTCGAGGATGTTGCGGATGTCCGCCCCGCGCCAGGCGTAGATGCTCTGGTCCGGGTCGCCGGTGACGCAGATGTTGTGATGGTCCATCGCGATGGTGTGGGCGATCAGGTACTGCGCGCGGTTGGTGTCCTGGTACTCGTCGATCATCACGTAGCGGTATCGCCGCGACAGCAGTTCGCAGATGTCGGGATGATCGCGAAGCAGGAAGGCCATCCGCATCAGCAGGTCGTCGAAGTCCAGCGCGTTATTGTCGGCCAGCAGCTTCTGGTACGTTCGGTAGAGTCCCGCGACCGCCTCCTGCCAAGCCGCCCGGCCGGGGCCGGGGGCGTGCTCGGCTTCGGCGGCGAGGTCATCGGGCGTCTTCAGGTCGTTCTTGGCGTTGGAGATGGCCGAGTGGACCCGGGCCGGCTGGAAGTTGTCCGCGCGGACGCCCTGCCGCTTGATCGCGTCCTTGACGATCTTGAGCTGATCGCTGCGGTCGTAGATCGAGTAGTTGTGCGCCAACCCCGCGTCGAGGGAGAACTCGCGCAGCAGCCGGGCGCAGAGGGCGTGGAACGTGCACACCGTCGTGCCGGTCGGCGCGCGCAGGGCCTCGACGCGATGGCGCATCTCCTCGGCGGCCTTGTTCGTGAACGTGATCGCCAGCACGTTCCACGGCGCGACGCCCTGCTCGATCAGATACGCGATGCGGCGGGTGATCACGCGCGTCTTGCCCGACCCGGCCCCCGCGAGGATCAGCAGCGGCCCGTCGACGTGACGGACGGCCTGGCGCTGGGCGTCGTTGAGGTCATCCAACAGATTCGACAATGGTGATGCTCTCCTGACTGCGAGGCAGGGGGGCACTATACCGCGGGGCGCGACGGCCGCCAAGACGGATCGGCACCGACGGGGGACAGGGCGCAGGAATCCGCGTCGCACTCGTGGTAGAATCTCCCCGAAGGAGAAGCTCGATGGCGCGACAACCGGTCCGCGTGTACGCCGACACGTTCGTGTTCGGCGGCGTCTTCGACGACGAATTCAGCAAGCCGAGCCGGCGGTTCTTCGACCAGGTCTCGCAGGGCCGGTATCGGCTGGTGATCTCCCCGCTCGTGGAAGAGGAGTTGGTTGGCGCGCCGGAGCGAGTGCGTGAACTGCTTGACGAAGTCTCCTCGGATGCCGACATTGTCCCGCTGCCAAACGAGGCGACGGAGCTTCAGGCACGCTATCTGGCTGCGGGAATCGTGTCTGAGGGGGCTTCCGACGATGCGCTGCACGTCGCCATCGCGACCGTAACCGACTGCTCTGTGATCGTGAGCTGGAACTTCCGACACATTGTGCACTTCAGCAGGATTCCCTTGTATAATGGGGTCAACGCAAGCGAAGGCTATCGCCAGATCGCCATTCACGCCCCAAGTGCGGTGATCGAGCATGAAGACGAAGAAGTTTGACTGTGTCCAGATGAAGCGTGAGGGAGCCAAGAGGGTCCAGGAGATCCTCAAGGGCATGACGCGCGAGCAGCAGCTTGCGTTCTGGCAGGACAGCTACGAACGCATGATCCGACGGCGCCAGGAGCGTCGAGAACGCGCACAAACAACGACGGACTGATCGCCCCCCCCACCTTGACCGGCTTCTCGAAGCCGCATGGGGCTCTTCTCTGCCCTTCCTACAGCCCTCTGACCGGCACGCGGCGGCGCTTGGCGGCGGAGTCGATGGCGGCGAAGACCATCGCCAGCGACCGGATGTTGTCGTGGCACTCGGTCTGGGGCCTCGTGCCCGTCCTCAGAAACGTGAGCATCTCGCGCAGGGCGCCGTGCATGCCCGTGTGCCTGACGGCGGCCTTGGGGGCCCGGATGTCGCGGAGCTTGCGGTGGAAGCCCGTCTTGCCCGCCGCGACCTGGCCGGCCGGCTCGGCGTCCTTCTCGTAGAGGAGCGTCCCCTTCGTGCCGATCAGCCGCCAGTCGCCGTTCCAGCTCGTGTGGCAGCCCTCGGCGCACCAGCTTCCGCGATAGGTGAACACCACGCCGTCGGACATCTCGAAGACGCAGGTGGCCGCCACGTCGCCGGCGTACCACGACCCGGCGGGGCTGAACTCCAGCGCGTAGACGCCCACCGGCTCGGCGCCCGTCATGAAGCGAGCCAGGTCGAAGTGGTGGATCGACATGTCCAGGATCAGCGGGCTGGCCATCTCGTCGCGAAAGCCCCCGAAGTGCGCGCCGAGGTAGAAGTCGCAGTTGATCGTCGTCAGCCGCCCGATTCGCCCGCCGACCACCGCCCGGCGGACCCGCGCGTGCAGCTCGCTCCACCGTCGCGACTGGCTGACCATGTACATCCGCCCGGTCTTCTCCGACGCGCGAACCATCCTCCGCGCCTCGGCCATGCTCGAGGCCATCGGCTTCTCCCCGACGACGTGGCAGCCGGCCGCCAGGGCCGTGCATGTCACCGAGCAGTGCGCCTCCGGGACGGTCAGGTCGACGACGAAGTCGGGCCTGGTCTTCTCCAGCGTCGCCTTCAGGTTGTCCGACGCGCCGCAGTCGAGCCCGTACTTGGCGATCCTGCTCCTGGCGGCCTCGACGTTCAGGTCGACCACGCCGGCGATGTCCACCTTCTCCTCGATCAACGGACCAAACCACGCGCCGGAGATTCCCCCGGCCCCGACGACCACCGCACGCTCACGCGCCATATCTGTCTCCTTCCCGAACACGCCTCGCGGCAACTCGGCCGCCCAGCGTATCGGTGCCGCTGCGGAAAGCAAACCCTTCGGGGAAAAAGGCCCCGATCACGGATTCAGCTCGCGTGCCGCCGCGATGACGGCCTGGCCGAGCGCCACGCCGCCGTCGTTGGCGGGGACGGTGTGGTGGGTCAGCACGTCGAAGGCGTCGGCCTCGAGGGCCTCGACGAGGCGGGCGGTGAGGTAGCGGTTCATGAAGCACCCGCCCGACAGGGCCACCAACGACAGGTCCGTCTCCTCCCTGGCCCACTGCGCCGCGGCGTGGAGGAAGGCGGCGACGGTGTTGTGGAACTTCGCCGCGACGACGCCGACGGCCGTGCCGCCCAGCACGTCGTCGGCCAGCGCCAGAACGGTCGGGCGAAGGTCGATCAGGAACGGGCCCGCCGAGGCGATCTCGAAGGTGTAGGCCTCGTCGACGCCGCGGGCCACAACGGCCTCCAGACGCATCGGCGCCTCGCCCTCGAAGCGGTTCTCCTTCGCCAGCCCGCACAGTGCCGCCACCGCGTCGAACCACCGCCCCAGCGAGCTGGAGGGCGGGCAGCTCACGCCGAGCTGGAGCAGTTGCACCGTCTCGCAGAGCGTCTCGCGATCGACGCCCAGCCGCTCGACGATCGGATGGGCCAGGCAATCGTCGCCCAACGCGTCCCACAGCGCCGCGACGGCCGGGCGGTAGGTCTCGACGGCTGCCTTGTCCCCGCCGGGCAGGGGAACGTATCGCAGGTGGCCGATCCGCGCGAAGCGGCGCAGATCGACGCGGAAGACCTCGCAGCCCCACACGGCCCCGTCATCGCCGTAGCCGACCCCGTCGCCGATCAGGGCGAGCGCCTCGTCGGACCGCCCGTTCTCGGCCAGGCACGCCGCCGCGTGGGCGTGGTGATGCTGCACCCGCACCAGCCTCGCCGCGGGCCGGCCCGCCACCTCGCCGCGATGGCGGCGCAATGCGTATTCCGTCGACAAGTACTGCGGATGCCGGTCGGCCGCCACGATCTGGGGGGTGATCTCAAACAGCTCCTCGAGATGCGCGATCGTGTCGATGAAGTGCCGATACGTCCGCCCGTCCTTCAGGTCGCCGACGTGCTCCCCCAACACCGCCCGCCCGTCTCTGTACAAGCACACCGCGCTCTTGAGCTCCGCCCCCACCGCCAGAATCCCCCCCTCGCCGCCGCCGTCAAGCGTCGGCCGCTTGCGGCCTGGCGAGGGGACATCGCTGGGCTCCCCCCCCGCTGTCAACGCCTCCATCCGCACCGGCCGGGGCGAATACCCCCGCGCCCTTCGAATCACGTTCGCCCGCCCGCGAGCCGCCACCTGCACCACGCTGTCATCCAGCCGCCGCTCGATCCGCCGGTCGTGCAGCAGCATCGCGTCGGCCAGCCCGCGAAGCTGGGCGACCGCCTCGTCGTTGTCCTTCACCAGCGGCTCGTGCGAGTAGTTCGCCGACGTCATCACCAGCGGGCGGGCGACGTGCTCGAACAGCAAGTGGTGCACCGGCGTGTAGGGCAGCATGATCCCGAGCGTGTCGAGCCCCTGCGCGACGGCCGGCGCGATCCCGTCGTCATAGCGATTGGGCGCGCGGCCGCCGGAGGCGAGCCGATGCCTCGGCAGCAGCACGATGGGCCGCAGCGGTCCGGTCAGCAGCGCCTCGGCCTCGGGCGTGATGTCGCACAGCGCCCGCGCGTGGGCCAGGTCGCGGACCATCAGGGCGAAGGGCTTCGCGTCGCGGCGCTTGCGGGCGCGGAGTCGGCGGACGACGCGGTCGTCGTCGGCGCGGCAGGCGAGGTGGAAGCCTCCGAGCCCCTTGACGGCCACGATCGCGCCGGCCTCGAGCATCCCGGCGGCGGTGGCGATGGCGTTTTCGGCGTCGCTGGGCCTTCCCTCACCGTCGGCGAGCCAGACGTGCGGCCCGCAGGCGGGGCAGGCGACGGGCTGGGCGTGGAAGCGGCGATCGGCGGGGTCGGCGTACTGGCCGGCGCAGAAGGGGCACATCTCGAACTCGGCCATCGTCGTGTTCGGGCGGTCGTAGGGGATCCGCGAGACGATGGTGTATCGCGGCCCGCAGTTCGTGCAGTTGATGAACGGGTAGCCGTACCGCGGGTCGGTCGGGTCGGCCAGCTCGCGGAGGCAGTCGTCGCACGTGGCCGTGTCCACGGTCACCTGCGCGTCGGTCAACTCGCCGCCGACCGACGGGCGGATCTCGAAGCGGGCCTCGCCGGCCATCGCGACTGCGTCGGTCACCTCGCAGGTGTGGATGTGGGCGAGGGGGGGCAGGTCCTCCCGCAATCGTCTCGCGAAGTCGCAAGCGGCCGCCGCGGGGCCCTGGACCTCGATCGTCACCCCGCCGGAGTCGTTCAGCACCCAGCCGGTCAGCCCCATCTCCCGCGCGAGGCGGTAGACGTATGGGCGGAACCCGACGCCCTGCACCTGTCCGGCGACCAACACGCGCTTCCGCCGAATGTCCCGCGCCTCAACCATTCATCACGGCCTTCATGGACCATTCTACTACCCCCGCAGATGGCGGGGTGGAAACGTCACCTGCGTTTCCTCTTCGCCGCGATGTGCTTCTTGGCAGCGCGCTCGGGCGCCTTGTTGGCGGCGGTGGCGAGGCGGCGTTGGGCGCGGCCGGCCTTGCGCATCTCGGCGACGGTCTTGACCTTCAGCCGGGCGGCGCCCTTCCACTTCCTCGTGCCCAGCCGCTTGCACGAGGCGAGGCGCTTCCTGGCGGCCGGAACCTGCCGCCGATACTGCGGCAGCCACCGGGCCTGGGCGATCAGCATCTCGTCGGTCATCTGCGAGATCTCCTCCGGGTCGCAGACCGCGCCGACCAGCGGGTCCATCATCATCGCCTGCTTCAGCAAGGTCACGTCGCCGGCGACGGCGGCCTCGACGGCGAGGCGCTGGACGTTGATCGACGCGGCACAGACGGCCGCGCATCCCAGCGGAAGGTCGCCGACCTGCGGGATGCTCACGCCGTTGTGGTCGACGTAGCCGGGCACCTCGACGATCGCGTCGTCGTCCAGGTTGGTGATGCATCCGTCGTTGGGGACGTTGAAGTGGCCTCGGTAGACTCTCCCGGTCTCCAGGCCCTCGATGATGTAGCTGCCGTGTTCGTTGGAGCGGTTCTCCGGTCCGATCGGCTCGTCCTCGGCGGCCAGCCACCGCGGAAAGTCGGTCTCGAACCAGTTCCGCCCCTCCGTGCAGACGCGGAGGTAGCCGCCCGTCTCGCCGTGAATCCAGCCCCGCAAATCGATCCACTTGCGGATCTCGCGCGGGCGCTTGCGGTACCAGGGCACGTACTCGGAGAGGTGGCCGTTCGACTCCGTGCTGTAGTAGCCGAACCGCTCGAGCATGTCGATGCGGACCTTCTCGGTCTTGCTGTAGACCGGGTGCCCGCGGAAGGCCTTCAGCAGCCGCTCCGTGCTCACCAGCCGGCCCTTGTAGTAGATCTGGATGTACCACGTCTGGTGGTTGATCCCCGCGCAGATGATGTCGACCTCGCTGCTGTCCTTGGCGCCGAGGACGTTGGCGATCTGCTGATGGCCGCCCTGGACGCCGTGGCAGAGCCCGACGGTCGGCACGCCGCCGTGCTCGTTGGCCGCCCAGGTGTTCATCGCGTTGGGGTTGGCGTAGTTCAGGAACAGCGCATCGTCGCCGGCGACCTCGAGGATGTCGCGGCAAAAGGCGAGGACCTGCGGGATGTTCCGCTGGCCGTACATGATCCCGCCGGCGCACAGCGTGTCGCCGACGCACTGGTCCACGCCGTACTTCAGCGGGATCTCGACGTCGAGCTTGAACGCCTCCAGCCCGCCGATGCGGGTGCAGTTGACGATGTAGTCGGCCCCCTCCAGCGCTCGGCGGCGGTTGGTGGTGGCCGTCAGCGTCGCCGGCAGGTCGTTGGCGGCGATGTCCTTCCTGCACAACCGGACAACCATGTCGAGGTTGTGCTTGCTGATGTCGGTCAGCGCGAAGTGGGTGTCCTGAAGCTCCCGGACGGCGAGGATGTCGCGGAACAGCCGGCGGGTGAAGCCGACCGACCCGGCACCGATGAAGGCGACCTTGATGGGCATATTCTCCGTCTCCTGTTGGGCGTTGCGACCGACGGCGGGCGACGGCAGGCGACGGCGCCCGCCGCGGGCGGTCACTCTAACACCGACAGAGTGATGGGACAAGGTAGGCAGACGGATGGCGGCGAGGGGGGGGTCGGGTTGGTGGGGAGCGAAAGACGCCCAACCGTTCGCCGCGCTCATGGATGGGCGTGTCGGAGGCCGTGTTGGGGGCGGGTCGCTTGTCGGGCGGTGCGGCGCGGCAGAGACAGCCAAGGCGCCAAGCGTTGGGCGGTGCGGGAGCCGATGCCTCGGACGGCGGCGAGGTCCTCGGCGTAACGGAACGATTGGGACGGATGGGCGGTGCGGTGGGCGACGATGGCGGCGGCGAGTCTGGGGCCGATGCCGGGCAGGCGGCGTAGGGAGGCGATCGTGGCGTCGTTGGGGTTGATCTTCTCGGCGGCGGCCTCGACGCGGGCCGGGTCGGCCGGCGGCGTGCCCTCGGCGAAGACGGTCCGCTCGTTCGACCGCCACACCGTCGCGGCGGCCAGCACGGCGCAGAGCAGCAGCAGGGCGGCGAGGTCTTGCGGCGTCCACGTCAGGTCCAGACGGGCTCGGGGCGGGGCGTTCATGGCTGGGGGGGCTGTTGCTGCCCGGAGCGCGGCTTGGCCGGTCCGCCGTCCGGCTCGTCGGCGTCGGCCTTGCCGGACAGCGAGGCCTTGAAGGCCCGCAGTTCCTTGTAGGAGAGCTTCGGCTCCATGTTGTTGCGGCAGAGCCCTCCGTGGGGGATGAAGTGGCCCTCGTAGTCGGCCAGGTCCCGCCAGCAGATGCTCTCGACGTAGGGCTTGGACAGGGCGACGCGGCAGAAGGCCTGGACCCACTCGGCCTGGAGGCGTGGGCTCCAGGGCTGGTGCCACTGCCCGCCCTTGGGCACGGGGGCCTGCCCGCCCCAGGCGTCCCAGGCGTCGGCGGCGACGTTGGAGGGCACGGCGCAGGCGGTGATGTGCAGCCCCTTGCCGAACCCGACGAACTCGTCCAGCAGCGAACTGATCTGCATCAGGTCGCGGACGTAGTAGCCGTCGACAGGCACGCCCATGTAGAGCTGGAGCCCGAACGCGTCGAACTTGATCCCGCTCTGCACGGCCATGTCCGCGTAGAGCAGCGGCGGGATCGTCCGCTGGTTGCGGGCGTAGTACTCGCCCCAGGGCATGGTCAGGTCGATCAGGACGCGGCTGCTGGGGGCGAGCTTCTTGACCAGCAGGCAGCTCATCCGCGTCAGCTCCATGAGCTGGTCGAAGTTGAAGTTGAAGCTGTTGTTCGCGTGGATGCCGCTGACGACGTTCCACGTCTGGATGTGCTTCTCGTAGCGCTTGACGATCCGCTGAACGTGCTCGTAGATCACGTCGCGCAGCGCCTCGTAGTCGTGCTCCCAGATGTACAGCCACTCCGGAAGGTGCTTCGGGTCGAAGTTCACCAGGCTGCCCGAATTCACGTGCTTCTTCGCGCGGGCCGCCCAGTTGATCCACGCGTCGGCGGAGGTGTACTGGAAGTGACGCTCCTTCGGCTCGATCTGCTTCCACGGCAGGGGGACGGTGATGAAGTCGAACACGTCCCGAAGCCGCCCGGCGTACTGGTCGGCGGAGGCCAGCGTGTCCACCATGCATCCGAAGCTCGCCGAGCTGCCGGCGGCGCGGCGGCGCTTCAGGAGGATGTCGGCGTGGAAGAGGCTCATCTTCTCGCCGAGGGTGACGGCCTGGTCGAGCGCCGCATCGGCCAGCCCGGCCGCCTCCCCCGATTCGGTCGCCTTTAGGGCTTCGACGAACTGCCGGCTGGTCGCGACGAACTCCTCGTTCAGCCCCTTGGCCGCCTCGTAGTCGAACAGGCCCCAGTCCTCTCGCTTCTGGGCGATCCGCCCGATCTGCGCGCGGGCCAACTCGAGGTTGAGGTTATAGGGCGCGTCGCGCTCCGGCAGCCGCGTGGTCGGCAGGAGGAACCGACCGGCTTGCCCGGCGTCCCACAACAGGGCCAGCCCGGCCGCCCCGGGTGTCCGCTTGATGCAGCAGACCTGCCCGTTGGCGGCAGCCAGATCGGCGCGGACGGGGATCACGTCCTGCCCGAACGCGTAGGCCCCCGCGAGGTCCACCTCGCTAACCGGCCCGCTGTTGCGATACACGTCAAAGCGAAGCATCTGACTCTTCGACTGATCACATCGCCCGAACGAACACCACGGCCGCTGGCGGAGCCCGGCCGCTCGGGGCCCCGCATCTGCCGGCCGGGATTGTAGCACGGCGTTTGCTTTTCCACCACTTTCTTTGACGGACGAGCGGCCATTATGGCCCGCGCGCGCGGCGAGCCAACCGCGGGCGGCGTGCCGAACCGTCCGGCAGCCGGGCGGGCCGCCCGCGCCGCGGCGCCGGCCGGGCCGTACAGAATGCCGTCCCCCTGCCGCCGATTAGGCTTGTGGGCAAGCGGGGAGAATGACGTATAATATGAAAGCGGCGCCCGGAGCCGGCACGCGGCGGGACTCAGTCGGCTCCGGAGGTTCTCGGCGCGCATTCGCCGGGAGCCCGGATCAGGACCCATGCGTTGCGGAAGACTCCGGGAGACGAAGCGATGCGTCGAGATCGGGCTTTCACGTTGGCGGAATTGATCACGGTCATCGGCGTAATCGCCCTGCTGGCGATGGTCCTCATGCCGCATCTCCAGAGCAGTTACGGCGTCGCACGGAGCCGCCTGTGCGCGAACAACCTCCGCCGGATCTGCGAGGCCTGCCAGACGTGGGCGACGGAGGGGGAGAACTGGCGGCTGAACCCGCTGGCGGAATCCGGCTGGACGAGCGTCGTCTCGCGATACGCTTCCTCCACGTGCCTCCGCTGCCCCGAAGGCGGCGAGCTGAGCGAGGGCACGCCGGTCGAGGACCAGCTCGTCATCCGCACCAGCCCGACCAGCAACGTGGGCATCCCCCTCGTGCCGCTGATGGAGGGGGGGGGATTCAAGGTGCTCAAGCTGTCCCAGACGCAGTGGGACTCGGGCATCGGCGAGTCGGCCCGGTACGATCCGGTCCCTTACGAGGAGGACGGCAACCCCAACGTGTACTGGTGGGGCTACGACGACGGGGCCATCGGCAGAGGCGACTACGACTTTCAGGACCTGGCCATCAAGGTCACCAAGAAAGGCGACGGCACGGCCGAAATCTACGTCATCAGCACCACCGCGGGCAAGCCGGAAGTGTGGGACAGGGACTTCTCCGAGTGCTTCGCCAAGTGGCAGGAAATCAACCAGCACATCAACAGGAGCGTCAAGGGCGTGACGTTCACACTGAACGTCGGGGGCGGCAGCCACTACGGGATGAACCAGGCCCGGATGGACATGCGGCTGGGGGGGAAGCTGATGGCCCTCGACTACCAGGTGACCACCGCACAGAGCACCGACGACTGGGACAACCCCGAATGGGACGTTGACGAGGACGGCCGACCGGACTTCCTCCGCCACCGTGGGCAACTGAACATCGTCACCCTCGACGGATCGGTCACCACTCGGACCCGTCGCGAGGTCGATCCGGTCGATCCGGAGGTCGAGCGGCTGCTCTGGCAGCGGCGGTGACGCCCATGGCCTTGCCACCGAAGCGATTGCTCGTCCTCATCGGCATCGGGCTGCTGCTGTTGGCATTCCTGGTCGGTCGGTGGTTGATCTTCGGCGACGACAACGGCGAGGCGGAGGACCCCCAACTGGTCGAGATCCGGCAGTTCCAGGAGTCCGGGGACGTCGAGGGCCTCGCCGAGCGCGTCGGTCGCGACGATGCCCTTGTCGCCGGGCGGGCCGTCGAGGCGCTTGGGCGAGTCGGCTCCCGGTCGCTGCGGCACATCGAGGCCGCCATGCACGACCCCCGCCCCCGCGTCCGCGAGAAAGCCGCCACCGCCTTTGCCCGCGTCGCCCGCTACGACAATGCGCGGTCGCTGGCTCGGATGGCGGCCAAGGACGAATCGCCCAACGTCCGCGCCGCGGCCGTCTCCGGGCTCGGAAAGCTCGCCGCCTTCGACGAGATGGACACCATCCTCACGGCCATGGACGACCCCGACCTCGCCGTGCGCCGCCGCGCCGGCCGGGCCGCCCGGAAGATCGCCTGCGCGGAGGTCGGCTACGACCCCGAAGCCTCCCCCGCCGAGCGCCGCGTCGCCATCGAGCGGATGCGCACCCACTGGAAGGCCGAGAAGGATCGGGCCGGCCAGTACTGGCGGATGCTCTACGAGAAACACCCGCGGCTGAAAGACAAGTAGCCCCCCCTGCCGCCTCCCGCTCGGGCCGCTGTACCAGGACCACGCCAGTTGGTTGATCCGTTGACGGGTCGAGCCTGGCGGTGCTTCTCACTCCCTCCGGTTTTGCCTCTCCCCTGCGGCAGATCGTACGTTTCCATTGACTTGGGCGTCACGAGGGATGGCGGCCGGGCCGACGGGCTCCTCGTCGCTCTCGCAGAAGACTCAGAGGTTGTTTGCGTAAGGGTTTACGACTGAGGCTGGGCCTTTGGGTACCGCGGGGTCCGTGCATTCCGGCCGGTCCGGCCGATCGGCCGGCTGCCGCTGCAAGCCGTCGCTGAACAAGGCCGGAGGACATGGCCGGAAAAAAAACGCCAAATACGGCGCACATCCTGTTGATGTCGCACAGCCCGGCAGAGTCCTGGCGGCGAGGCGAACAGCTCGAGGCCGTCGGATGGCACGTGGTCCAGGCCGCCGACTCCGTCGCCGCCCTGTCGGCCGCCAAGGGCCAACGCGTGGACCTCGCCCTGCTGCACCTGCCTGTCGACGACATGGTTGCGATGGACCTGCCCAACGTCCTGCGAAGCGTCTGCCCGGCAGAGTATCTGCCGGTGATCATCCTGGCCGACAACCCCGCCGAGCAGCACCGCTGCCGGTTCCTCGACAGCGGCGCCGACGACGTCATCAGCCTGAGCACGTCGGCCGACGAGGCCGTCGCCCGCATCCGCGCCATGCTGCGGATCAAGCGCCTCCACGACCAGCTCGCCACCAGCCGCCTGGCCCTGGAGGAGTCGCTCGACCGCGAACGGCGGCTGATGGGCAAGCTGCGGCGCGAGAACGACCATCTCCAGATCCTCGTGACCACCGACCCGCTGACCCGCGTGCAGAACCGCCGCTCGCTGCTGGACCTGCTCGAGCACGAGTTCAAGATCGCCCGCCGATACGGCCAATCGCTCAGCCTGCTGTGCCTCGACGTGGACCACTTCAAGGTCGTCAACGATTCCCACGGCCATCCCAGCGGCGACTACGTCCTCAAGGAACTCGCCGTCATCCTCACCCGGGCCGTCCGGGACTCCGACGTGGTCGCGCGGACCGGCGGAGAGGAGTTCTGCGTCCTGCTGCCGAAAGCCGGCCGCGAGCAGGCCGCCCAGTTTGCCGAACGTATCCGCACCGAGATCTGCAACCGCAAGTTCATCGTGCACGGCGAGACGATCCACGTGACCGCCTCGCTCGGGGCGGCCACCTGGCCGGCCGACGCGGAGATCACCGAGCCGGAGATGCTCTACTACTTCGGCGATCAGGCGTTGCTGGTGGCGAAGGAGTCCGGCCGCGATCGCGTGGTGGCCGCCTGCGAGCTCGATCCCGCCGTTCGCAATCGCTTGCGTCGACAATACGAAGCCGCGCCCGCTGCCCCGGAGGAGCCGATCCCATGCCCCAGCGCTCTCGAACCGATCTGACCCCGCCGGCCGCAGCCGAGGCGGCCTCCAAGCCCACTTCGGCCACCGCGCCGGCCGCGCTCACGCCGCCGTTGGGTCATGCGGAAACCCCGCCAGCGGACAGCCCTCACACCGCGCTGTCGGGCGGCAGTAGTGCTTCCCGACGGCTACCCATTGGGCATGATAGTCATTGTATAGCGATACCCGTGCCGGTACGTGTGATTCGAACAGCGACTTGATCGCCTCGTAGTCCGCCGACGCGTCGATCAGCCCGTGCCGCCGCAGCGCACGCCGCGTGTAGGCGTCCACGACGAACGTGCACCGGCCGGCGGCGTAGAGAATCATGCTGTCGGCCGTCTCCCGCCCGATGCCGTTGATCCCCAGCAGCTCGGCCCGCAGCGGCCCCGCCGGCCGCCGCAGCAGCCTCTCGATCCGTCCGCCGTACCGCTGCTGGACGTGCGCGATGAAGTGCTTCACCCGCCGCGCCTTGACGTTGAAGTATCCCGCCGGCCGAATCAACTCCGCCAGCTCCTCCGCACGCATCGCGTCAAGCCTCCGCACGCTCATGCACCCGCCGTCGATCAGCCTCGCCAGCGCCTTCTCGACGTTCCGCCAGTTCGTGTTCTGCGTCAGGATCGCCCCCACGCAGATCTCCAGCTTCCTCCGCCCGGCGGGCAGCCTCGCGGAACTCGGCCACCACTGCTGATCCCCAAACCGCCCCCGCATCGCCCCATACATCGCCATCAACGTCTCGCCGAGCTGGTCCATCGTCCAGCCATGGTACCCGCTACGGCTGGCGGGTTCACGGTGTGGATGCCCAATAAGCTACAGAATCAAGTGTTTTTGGATATTGAACGCCGCTATAATATACAGTCAATGTATATTATAGCCGAAATAGCTAACATGTTAGGGTAACGCATATGGGAAGAAGGCGTGGCCCAACCTGGGAGCCGAGGCCGGAAGACTACCTCCAGGTCTTTGCGGAGCAAAACCCCTGGCATGTCAGCCGGTCGGTGCCGGATGCGCTTGCCTGTCAGGTCGAGCGACCCTTGGGGGCGGGGCTCTGGCGGCGGCTGAGGGCGGATCGTCCTCACAGGTTCCAGCTCGTCCTGGGGCCGCGCCGTGTCGGCAAGACGACCTGCCTCTATCAGACCGTTCGCAGGCTCTTGCGGGCCGGCGTCGATTGTCGGCGCCTGTGGTGGATGCGGCTGGACCATCCGCTGCTGATGCAGGTGCCGCTTGACGTCTTGGCGCGGCTGGCCATCGACTTTGCCAAGGCAACTCCCGAAGAGCCCGCGTACTTGCTCTTGGACGAGTTGACGTACGCGCGGGATTGGGACCTGTGGCTGAAGACGTTCCACGACGAGCGATGGCCGATCCGCCTAGCCGGCTCGTCCAGTTCCACGGCGGCCCTGAGGGACAGACGGACAGAAAGTGGCGTCGGCAGATGGGAGGAGCAGTACTTGGCGCCGTATCTCTTCGGCGAATTCCTGCCCCTGACCGGGAGGAACGCCACTGTTTCGGTCGGGTCGAGCCTGCCCGAAACGCTCGCAGCGTGCATATCGGCCGCGCCGGACGTCGTGTTGCTCAAGCCGCTTCGCGACGCGTACGTGTTGACTGGCGGATTCCCTGAGTTGCTCACCCCGCTGGACGCACCTGAGCCAGACCTGGCCGATGTGCTGTTGCGCTCCCAAAGGACACTGCAGAATGACGCCGTCGATCGGGCGATCTACAAGGACATTCCCCAGGCCTTCGGCGTCGACAGCCCTCTGCTCCTGGAGCGGATGCTCTACACGTTGGCCGGACAGATGACCGGGGTCCTCACGCCGACCGGCTTGTGCCGGACCCTCGGCCTTTCCTGGCCAACGTTTGATCGGTACCTGAGTTACCTGATCCGGGCCTTTCTCGTGTTCACCTTGCCCAACTACGCCGGCAGCGAGCCGGCCAAGCAGAAGCGAGGAAGAAAACTGTACTTCGTGGACGGCGCCGTTCGCAACGCCGCCCTTCAGCGAGGCACCCTGCCGCTTGGCGATCCAGGTGAGATGGGCCTCCTGCTTGAGAACCTTGTCGCCGCACACCTCCACGCGCTGGGCCAGCAGACGCAGGTCCGCCTCTACCACTGGCGGCAGAAGCGCGCCGAGGTCGATCTGATCTACGACGAGCCCGACAGACCGATGGCATTCGAGGTGGCCGGTTCGCTACGGCATTCGAGAGAGGGGCTGCGTCGCCTGATGGAGGCCTTCCCGCGGTTCGAGGGGGGCTGCTATCTCGTCGCACCCGATGCCCTCCCGACCGCGCCGGGCGACGGTCGGGACGGGATCGGCTCGCTGCCGCTGGATCTGCTGCTGCTTGCCGTCAGCGGGCAAGCGGAGCACGAGCTACAGCTACGACTGGCAGGCGACAGTTGACCGGCGAATCGCCCCTCGTTACTTGGAAGGAGCGTCCTGGCCGACCTTGCTGCTCGGCGTCGTGTCGGCTTCGAGGTCGCCGCAGGCGAACTGAACGCCGTCGAGGTAGTGCTGGAGGACCACCGGGTTCCAGAACAGCGGGTGGTCGTGGCCGATGGCGGTGTAGAAGACCCGCCCCTTGCCGTAGCTCTTGACCCAACTGATGGCCAGGTCCCTGTCGGCGCGCAGGCCCTTCTTGTTCATGTTGCTGCGGGCCGTGTCAATGCTCACCAGCACGCGGACCATGTCGCGAGACCACGGGTCGGTGACCTGGTAGACCTCGTCGCGGTACGTGAAGGTCGCCTCGGGGAAGGCCGACGCGACGGGGTGGGAGCGGTCGTCGATCTTGACGGTGATCTGCGAGCCGCTGCCCCACGGGTGGTTCTTGAAGCGGGCGCCGATGATCTTGCCGTACTCGTCCCACGTGCGATAGACCGCCACGCCGGCGTGCGTGACCGCCAGGCCCCCGCCGGACGCGAGATAGTCGGCGAAGCTCTTCTTCAGGCGGTCCTCGCGCTTCTTCGCTTCGGCCTTCTTGTCGGGGGGCAGCTTGGCGTAGTCGGCCGGGAGGAAGACGTCGCGGTTGGTGTTGTTGAACACCACCGCGTCGAACTGCTTGAGCGCGGCCGGCTCGAACAGGGACTGGTCGTCGCTGACGACCGGCTCGTACGCGCCGGTCTTTCGCCCGAGGATCTCGAAGGCCCTCTGCCCATACGGGATCGACGTGTGCCAGTAGCCGTAGCTGACCGAGAAGATCAGCACTTTGCGGCGTTTCTTGGGCGTGACGCGGGGCCTGGCCGGTGCGGCGGCCTCGATCTTCTTGATCTCCTCGGCCGTCGGGCCCTTCCTTCTGGGCTTCGCCGCCGAGGCCGGCGCGGCGGTCGACATCGCGACGAGCAGCGCGAGGCAAAGCGGGGCACGGGTCATGACGGTCTCCCAAGTCGATGGTGGTAGCGGACAATCTCGTACTGCGTCGTCCGCTGCGCGGCGGCCAGGCCGGTCTCGTGGATCAGCGATACGACCTGCTCGGCGGTGACGGCATAGGCTACGCCGGTGGCGCGGACGACGCGTTCCTCCATAAGCACGCCGCCGAAATCGTCGGCGCCGAAAGAGAGGGCGAGCTGGGCGAGGTCCGGCCCCTCGGTGACCCAGCCGGCCTGGACGTGCGGAACGTTGTCCAGCACGATCCGGGCGAGGGCGAGAACTCGCAGGTAATCGATGGCCGTGGCGGGCCGAAGCGGCAGTTGCGTGCGGTTCGGCTGGAAGCTCCACGGGATGAACGCGGTGAACCCGCCCGTCTGGTCCTGAAGCTCGCGAATGCGGATCAGGTGCTCGACTCGCTGGTCGGTGGTCTCGCCGAGCCCGTAGACCATCGTCGCGGTGGTGGGCATGCCGATGCCGTGGGCGGCCCGCATCACGTCGAACCACCCGTCGGCGGAGATCTTGCGGGGGCTGACGCGTCGGCGGACGGCGTCGACGAGGATCTCCGCCCCGCCGCCGGGCAGCGAGTCGAGGCCCGCCTCGCGGAGTCGCAGCAGCGCCTCGCCGACCGGCAGGCCCGCCCGCTCGGCGAGGTAGCCGATCTCCGCCGGCGACAGCGAGTGCAGCCAGACGTCCGCAGATGCCTTGATCCGCGAGAGCATCCGCTCGTACCAGGCCAGGTCCAGCTCGGGGTTCAGCCCGCCCTGGAGCAGGATCTGCGTCGCGCCCGCCTCGGCGGCCTCGGCAACCTTCTCGACGATCCGCTCGATCGACAGGACGAACGCGCCGTCGGCGCCGGGATCGACGTGGAACGCGCAGAACTTGCAGCCGGCCTCGCAGACGTTGGTGATCGAGATGTTCCGGTCCAGCACGAAGGTGGCGGTCCGTTCCCCCGCGGCGGCAAGACGCCGCCGGTGGGCCAACTCGCCGAGCCGCTGGAAGGGCACTTCGTCGTGCAGCGCGGCGGCTTGCTCGGCGGAGACGCGGCGGCCGGCCTCGACAAGAGAGATCGCCTCATCGGCAAGGCCGGCCGTCGCGCGGGCCCGGGCGCGCGGCGCGGGCGGAGCCTCGCACTCCGGGGGCAACGGCGAGGGCTGATAGGCGCTGTTGACGAGGACCGGCTCGAGGCCCAGGTCGCGGAGGAAGCGGGCCATCTCCGCCGCGGAGGTGATCTTGTTGCTGTCGGGCGCGCCGGCGGCCTTGGCGATGCGTTCGTTGAGGCTCGTCCCGCCGACGTCGTCGGCGCCCGCGCGGGTCAGCAGTTGGAGCAGCTTGCGGTCCATGTAGTCGGCCAGCACGCGGACGTGCGGGAAGTTGTCGAGGAAGATCCTCGCCAGCGAGACGACCCGGGCGATCGTGTGCCCGCCCGGGCCCCGTTGGACGGGCAGCCTCGTCCCGGCCACGTGGAACGGCAGCGCGATGAACGCCTGGAAGCCGCCCGTGCGGTCCTGGAGGTCCCGCAGGCGATTCAGGTGGTCGACGATGTGCTCATCCCGTTCGACGTGTCCGAAGAGCATCGTCGCGTTGGTCGGCAGGCCGATCGCGTGGGCCTGCTCGTGGACGGCCAACCACTGCTCGGCCGATATCTTCCGCGGGCAGATCCGCTCGCGGACCTCGGGGGCGAAGATCTCCGCGCCCCCTCCGGAGATGGCGCCCATGCCGGCGTCGGTCAGTCGCCGCAGCGCCTCGGCGACGGGCAGCGAGGCCGAGGCCGCCAGGTAGTGGATTTCAACCGCCGTCATCCCCTGTACGAGCGCCGACGGCAACAGCTCCCGTGCCGAGCGGATCAGCGCCTCGTACCAGGCCAGGTCGAGTTGCGGCGTCAGCCCGCCGACGATGTGCAGGTCGGTCAGCCCCCACCGCCGCGCCGCCTCGATCATCCCGCGGAGCTCGTCGAGGCCGCCGACGTACGCGTCCTCGGCCTCCGCCTCGCGCCAGAACGCGCACAGCTTGCAGCGGTTCTCGCAGACGTTCGTCGGGTTCAGGTTCAGGCTGTGTACGAAGTGGGTCTTCCGCCCGTGCAGGCGGCGGCGGATTTCGTCGGCCCGGCGCATCAGGCCGGCGGTGGAGCCCTCCCGCAGCAGCGACAGGGCCTGCTCGGGGGAGATCCTGGTCCCCCCCGCCGAGTGTAGCGCCTCCGTGGCGGTCGGGCCGCTCATTCCCCGTTATCTCCTCCGGCCTTCACGAGCAGCGAAGCCCCGTCGGTCGCCGCGTCCGACGCCCGCGAGGCGAGCATCTGACCGAACAGCCCCATCGCCGCCGACTCCCGAGGCCCCACATCGTAGTGAACCACCCACGTGAGGTAGGTTCGGCAGCGATCGACCGGCAGGGCGAGCCTGTCGGCCTCGGCGGCAGCCAACTCGTCGATTGCCGCCATGCCCGCCTCCTTCGCCGCGTAGGCGATCCGTCGCAGGCCGACCGGGTCGGGATGGTCCGCCCGATGGGCCCAGACGGCGAAGACGAACGGCAGGCCGGTCATTCGCTTCCACAGCTCGGCCAGGTCGTAGTCGCCGCAGGGTGCCGGCGGGGCCAGCAGGGCGCGGTCGCCGATGCAGACCTCCGCGTCGGCCGGCTCGCCGGCGGCGGGGCCGGTGAACCGCGGGTGAAGGTGCAGATGGTCCTCCAGGAGGATGCGGCACAGGGCGTTGGACGTCTTCGAAGCCGGGTCCGGGCAGACGGTGCGCACCTGCTCGATCGGGCGGCTGCACTTCAGCAGGACGCTTTCGACGGGCCCGTCGGCACAGATGCCCAGGCCGTGGATCATCGCCATGCGCCCGACGGCGAAGTAATCGGCCACGGGCACGAGCGCGGCGTCGACGGCCCCGCCGATCACTTCGGCGGCGAGGTCGGACGGGCGTGCGTAAACCGTGCGGACCTCCTCGTGCAGCGGCTCGAGGAAGTGCGCCAGGGGCGTGCCGTTGGCGAAGGGAACGGAGGCAAAAACGTAACGGCTCATGCTGCTGGTCGTCATCCTGTGCGGTTCGTTCTGTCGCGTGCCGCCTGGTAAGGCGGTGGGGGTCGACCCAGTCGGCAGTGTACCACAACGGGGGCGCCGCACCAGCGTGAATCGCGTGCCGCACCGGACGGTGAGACGCGCGAAGACACCCAGCCGTCCGCTTCGCTGATGACTGGGCTTTCCAGAGAACCGCCCGCGCGTGCGTCTTCCCCTGTCACCTGCTACCTGACACCTGTTACCCGCCTCCCACGTCGCCTCGCGGGGCCGCGCCGCCCAGGCCGATACCGTAGCGGCCCCAGTTGGATTCGACGCGGCGTTGGCGGTCCGGGTCGAAGGCGACGGGGCGGCGATAGCCGGGCTTCCACGTCGCATCGACGGCGATCGGGAAGTGCAGGACCACGCGGTTGCCCTTCGCCTCGCGTCGGGCGGGGTGGAGGTCGGCCAGCGGGTCGAACCGCGTGAACCAGCCCCACAGGACCAGGCGAGGGTCGCTTAGCGGCACGTCGGGCCAGAGCAATACGTGGAAGAGGTACTCCCGCGTGGCCGGGTGATCGGCGAGGGCGGCGCGGACGGCGGCGCGGTCGGCGGCCTCGCGGAGGCGCGCGGTCAGGACGGCCTCGCCGAGGCGCCCGAGCTCGAGGATGTCGCGGTGGACGTCGGCGGCCGGCGGCGGGTCGTCGGGCGGTCGGGCGCGGAGCGGAGCACGGCCCTCGCGGGCGGCCAGGAGGACCAGCCGGCTGCCGGCGTTCATCGCCGGGCCGGTGAAGTCCAGCGTGTCCTGGGCGGTGGGCGCCAGCAGGTGGAGGCCCTCGGCGGCGTCGAGGTTTCGCCACATCGCCCGGCTGACGCGGGTGAAGTCGCGGACGTCCACGTCGTGATCGACGACGATGAGCACCTTGGTCAGCGAGAGCTGCCCCTCGGCCAGCACGCCGAAGGCATGCTTGAGCGCCTCGCGGGCGTATCGCTGCCGCACGGCGGCGACGGCCAGGGGATGAAAGCCCGTCTCGGGATACGCCCACAGATCGGCGATGCCGGGCTTGATCAGCTTCAGCAGCGGCAGGGTCATCTCCTGGAGGGCCTCGCCGATGTAGTAGTCCTCCTGCGGCGGCTTGCCGACGACCGTGGCAGGGCAGATCGCGTCGGCCCGCCCCAGCACGCGGTCGACGCGGAAGACGGGGTACTCCGCGCTGCGGGAGTAGTGGCCCAGATGGTCGCCGAACGGCCCCTCCTTGCGGACGTCGCCTTCCGTGACCGTGCCCTCGAGGACGAACTCGGCGGCGGCGGGGACGCGGTGGGCGCTCCGCGGGCGCTTGACGACGTCCAGCGGCCGGCCCATCATCAGCCCTGCCAGCAGCCGCTCGTCGACGCCCTCGGGCATCGGCGCGATCGCCGCCAGCGTCAGGGCGGGCGGGCCGCCGAGGATGACGCTGACCGGCAGGGGCAGGCCCAGCTCGCAGGCCTTCCTGAAGTGAAACGCCCCGCCCCTCTCGATCTGCCAGTGCATCCCGGTGCTGGCCTCGTCGAAGCGTTGGAGTCGGTAGACCCCCAGGTTGCCCCCCCCCCCGGCCGGGTCGGTCGTGTGGACCAGAGGCAGGGTGAAAAACGCCCCGCCGTCCAGCGGCCAGCAGGTCAGACACGGCAGGCGATCCAGCCGGGGCGGCTCGGCGCACTCGGCCAGCACGGGGCCGGATCGGACGGTCCGCATCCGCCCCGAAAGCAGCCAGCGGAGCTGCTTCCGCGCCGCCCATAGCGAGGAGAGCTTCGGCGGGATCAGCCGCTCTGCCAGTGAGACCAGCCGCTCGCCGATGGCCTCCGGCGGCTGGCCGAACGCCGCCGCCACGCGCCGCGGCGAGCCGAACAGGTTCGTCACCAGCCGATACGGCGAGCCCTTCACGCGCTCGAACAGCAGCGCCGGCCCGTCGGCGGCCAGCACGCGATGCTGGATGATCGTCACGTCCTGGTCCGGATCGACCTCGGCGGCGACGCGCACCAGGTCGCCGGCGGCCTCGAGGTGGCGGAGGAACGACCGCAGATCCACGAAGCTCACGAGACGGTCCCCCAGGTGCTGTCGGGCGGATGACCCAGCACGGCGAGGGCACGATCGGCGAAGGCGTCGAGCAGGTCGGTCATCGTCACGCGGTCGGGGTCCTTCCCCGCGGCCATGTAGAACGGAGGCGAGATCGGCATGACGACCGCGCCGGCGGCGGCGACCTTGCGGGCGTTGTCCAGGTCGATCAGCGTCCAGGGCGACTCGCGGACGCACAGCACGAGTCTGCGGCGTTCTTTCAGGTGGCAGTGGGCGGCCCGCGAGATGACCGAATCGCCCAGGCCCGAGGCGATCTTGCCCAGCGCGTCGGCCGAGCACGGCAGGACGACCATCCCGGCGGTCGCGACCGAGCCGGAGGCGATCGGCGCGGACAGGTCGTCGTCGTCGACCACCTCCGCCGCCCCCTCCGCGAGCCGCTCGAACGGGGCGCGCTCCCGGCGGCAGACGTCCTTGCCCCACCGGCTGGCCACCAGCGTCACCGGCCAGGGGGACTTGTCCATCAGCAGCCGGGCCGCGTGGACGCCGGTCGCGCCGGTCACCGCGAGGACGAGGCTCATGCCAACTCTCCCAGCAGAGGGACCATCGCGGCCGCGACGCCCACCACGGCCGACAGGGGGAAGAACCGCGCCCGCAGCGGCACGCGGGGGCAGTAGGCCACGGCGAACCCGATCGCCACGACGGCCAGGGCGGCGGCCGACAGCACCGTCTGCCCCGCCCGCCACCACAGCCACGCCGCCGCGGCGACCGCTGCCGCGTGCACGACAGCCGCGACAACCTGCGCCGCCCCGCCGCCGAGCGCGGCCGGGATGCTGTGGACGCCGGTCTGCCGGTCGGAGACGATGTCCTGCAGCGCGTAGATGATGTCGAACCCGCTGATCCAGCAGAAGGTGAACGCGGCGAGCAGGAGGATCTCGACGGTCAGCAGCAGGCTGCCGGAGGCGGCGATGAACGCCCCCAGCGGCGCCGCGGCCAGGCAGAGCCCGATGCCGAAGTGGCACAGGGCGGTGAAGCGTTTGAGCAGCGAGTAGCCGATCAGCAGCGCGGCGGGAACGGGCGACAGCATCAGGCACAGCGGGCCGAGCATCGCGCAGGCGAGCAGGTACAGCACGAGGCCCGCGGCGGCGACGCCCCACGCGCCGGCGGGGGACATCCTCCCGCTGGGCAGTGCGCGACCGGCGGTTCGGGGGTTGGCGGCGTCGAGGCGGCGGTCGAAGATGCGGTTCATCGCCATGCCGACTGTCCGCGCGCCGACGCCGGCGGCGGCGATCCACGCCAGCGTCCACAGCAGCGGCCAGGCCCCGCGCGCGCCCAACCACGCGCCGGCAAACAGCAGCGGCAGGCTGTGCAGGCTGTGCTCGAGCTTGGCGAATCTGGCCAGCTTCACCAGGGCGCTGCTGCTCGGCTCGGCCGGTCGGCCCAGCTCGGCGACGACGGCCTCCGCGAGGTCGGCCGAGACGGCGTCGATGTTCTCCAGGAGCCGCTCCCTGCCGCCCCCGTCGGCCTGGTCGGTGACGCCCTTGACCGCGCAGAAGGCCGCGCCCAGCCGCCGGCACGCTTCGGCGACGCCCCAGCCTTCCATGTCCACCACGTCGGCGCGCCGGGCCAGCTCCGCCCGCCTGGCGCCGCCGAAGACCGCCTCGTCAACGCTGGCCAGCCTCGCCGCCGTGAGCTTCCCCCACGCCGAGTGCTCGCAAGGCAGCGGCTCGCCCTCCGCGTCGCCGTCCAGCACGGCCGCGATTCGCACCATCGCCCCGGGCTCCAGCGATGCCGACAGCGCGCCGCAGACGCCGACGTTGATCACCCTCGATGCCCCGCGGGCGCTGATGAGGTGTGCCGTCGCCGCGGCCGCACGCTGCTTGCCGATCCCGCTCAGCACGATCACCCCGCCGTCGCGCCCCGCCTCGGGCGCGAAGCGATACACCTCGAACGGCCGATCGGCGATCCGCTCGGCCGCGAGCTTCTCCAGCAGTGGGCCGGCCTCCCTACGGGTTGCCAGGATCAGCCCGATCATCCGATGATCCCCGCCGCCCGGGCCAGCTCCTCGAGCTTCGCCACGGCCCGGCGGCCCTGTTCGCCGAGGTCCAGGCTGTAGTCGTTGACGAACGTCTGGACGTGCTCGGCCAGGACGGCCTCGTCCATCTCGCGGGCGTGCTGCCGCATGTACTCGCGCGTCCGCTCCGGCCGGGCCAGGGCCGCCTCGATGGACTCCCGCAGCATCGCCTCGACCTCGCGGCACAACCGGGCCCCCAGCGATCTGCGGACCGCGATCCCGCCGAGGGGGATCGGCAGGGCGGTCTGCTCCTGCCACCACTGCCCGAGGTCCGCCACCAGCCGCAGCCCCGCCTGACGGTAGGTGAACCGCCCCTCGTGGATGACCGCGCCCACGTCGGCCCGGCCGGCGGCGACCAGGTCCATCACGCGGTCGTACCGGACGAAGAGCTTCTCGCGAGCCCGCGGCGCCCACAGCCGAAGCAGCAGGTGCGCGGTGGTCAACTCGCCCGGCACGGCGATGCGGCAGCGGGGGATCTCTTCGCGCCCGATGTCCCTTGCGGCCACAAGCACCGGTCCGCAGCCGAAGCCCAGCGCCGCCCCCGCGGCGCACAGTTCGTACCGCTCGCGAACCAGCAGCCAGGCGTGGAAGGACAGCTTGGTCACGTCGTATCGGCCCTCCATCGCCAGCCGGTTGAGCGTCTCGACGTCGGCGAGGTGGACCTCCGGCTGGATGCCGCCGCGGCACACCGCCCCTGCCGCCACGCCGTGGAACATGAACGTGTCGTTGGGGCAGGGAGAGTATGCAACGCTCAGTTTCACCGTGTCCGCCGCCTCGGGCTTCCTTCCGGAGCTTACAGGGGAGGGGGCCGCCAAACAAGCTCCGCAGGCGGCGCGCGGGAGGGAGCAGCCGATGGGGGAAGAGGAAACGCTCAACTGCGGTTCTCTCAAACGCCCAGCCATGATCGCAGCGAACGGTTGGGGTTCCCCGGCAGATGCCCGCATTGTCCCGCGGCTGTGCTATGATACCCGCCGATGTCTCGCGCATCCGGAAGCGCTGACCGCCGCTGGACGAGCCCTTGGAGACCTCAATGAAACGCGCACTGCTGATGCTGTCCTGCTGTTTCGCCCTCGCCACGCACGCCCGCGGCAGCCGCATCGATCCGAAGCGGGCCTACCCCCGCTTTCAGGTCGGCGTTACCGGCATCCACGCGACGATCGAGAAGGGCCTGGCCGTCACCGTCGAATCCGCCGAGCCGGGCTCGCCCGCGGCCGGTGTGGTCGAGGCCGGCGACGTGATCCTCACCGCCGGCGACCGGGGCGTCGAGGGAGAAGACCCCCGCGTGCCGTTGGGCGAGGCGATCGGCGCGGCCGAGGCGGGCGACGGAAAACTGGTGTTGAAGATCAGGCGAGGCGGCGCCGTGAAGCACGTGACGGTCGCGATCCCGCCGATGGGCCCCTACAGCAAGACCTGGCCGCTGAATTGCGCGAAGTCGAAGAAGATCATTCGCCGGACGGCCGAGTTCGTCAGCACAGCCCAGCAGCCGGACGGGGCGTACCAGCTCGGCGGCCGGGCCGACCGCGACGGGCTGACGGCGTGCCTGGCGGGCCTGTTCCTGCTGTCGACGGGCGAGCAGAGGTACGTCCCGAACGTTCGCCTCCAGGCGCGGGGGCTGGCGGCGAAGGTGGAGCAGAGGGCGACGGGCAGCTCGTGGCACCTGGGCTGTCAGGGCATCCTGCTGGCGGAGTACTACTTGCGGACGGGCGACCGCAGCGTGCTGGGGGGTCTGAAGGCGTTGTGCGATCAGGCGGCCGTGACGCAGGCGGCCGGGGCGTGGGGGCACGGGGCGGGCGTCAACCCGGGCTACGTGCAGAGCGGGCTGATGAACTCCGCCGGCGTGCCGGTGCTCACCACGCTGATCCTGGCCGCGGAGTGCGGTGTGAAGGTCCCCGAGCGGGCGCTGAAGTGGGCGCTGTGGTTCTTCTACCGCATGGCCGGGCACGGCAGCGTCTGCTACGGCGACCATCGCAGCGAGCTGTTCCCGAACACCAACGGTCGCAACGGCATGCTCGCCTGTGCGCTGTCGCTGCTGGACGCCGAGCCCTACCAGACGGCCGCCGGGCACCTGGCGCTGCTGCTGGCCGACTCCTACTACGCCCATGAGTTCGGCCACACCGGCGGGGGGTTCAACGTGATCTGGCGGCTGGCGACCGTGCACGTGCCGCCCGACCGGCGGAAGCACTATCGCCGCCAGATGGACAAGCTCGCGTGGTACTACGACCTGTGCCGACTTCGCGGCGGGGGCTTCAGCATGCTTCCGTCGCCGCCGACGACCACGCGGTACTGCGGCGCGGCGTGGGGAACCGGCGCGATCGGCCTGACGTACACGGCTGCCTTGAGGACGCTGCGGATCACAGGCGCCCCGCGGACGAAGTACAGCGTCAAGGCGCCCCCGCCCCCGCTGCCGTGGGGCAATCGCGCCGATACGGCGTTCCTCCGAACGGCGGACTGCGAGGGCTTCGGCACGGAGAAGACCCCGCCGCACGAGGTCCACGCCGCCCTCCGCGGCCGAGGCGACGCGCCGCACGCGCTGTGCGTGCAGATGATGCGCCACCACAACCCGATGGTCCGCACGTGGGCCGCCCGCAAGCTCGCCGAGAAGGCCGACGGGCCTTCCGTCGACGCCGTCGTCGAGGCGCTTCAGCACGCCGACGCGCGGGTCCGCCGGGCCGGATGCGACGCGATCTCCGGCTACGACAACTGGGGCCGGCCCACCTCGCCCGGCAGGCTTCGGGGCAGGATTCCCCCGTCGGTCGTCTCGGCGAGGTGCGTGCCGCACATCGTGAAGATGCTGACCCGGCCGGGCGCGGCCTGGTGGGAGATCGACGGAGCGTTGTGGGCCCTCGGCCGCGCCGAGCCGGCGGACATCCGCAGGAACATGTCGCTGGTGCGGAAGTTCGCCGCCCACAAGGACTGGTACCTCCGCGAGGCGGCGTTCTGGGCCGTCGTCGGGCTGCACGGATCGATCACGGGGCCGGAGTTCGAGCTGCTCGCCGACGTCTACGCCAAGGAGAGGCACGTCTTCGCTCGCAGCTCTTACGACGCGGGCTTCCGTTTCCTCTTGCAGGGCGACAAGGTCACCGTTCCGGCGGCGAGCGAGGCGAAGGCGGTCAAGGCCCTCGGCTGGACGACGCACAGCGCGCTGGTCGTCGACGGCTACGGCGTCGGCGGCAAGCACGAGGCGACGCACCGGACGATGATGGTCCTGAAGCACTTCGAACCCCGCGTCTACCGGCTGATCGTCGGCGACTTCGTCAAGTACCTCCAGACCTGGGTGCCCGACTACCAGCACAGCGGCTGGCTGATCACGGGCAGCCCGTGGCAGCCGGGGCTGGTCAAGATCGCCGAAGGCCTCGGCCCCGACGCCAAGCCCCTCGTTGCCGCCCTGAAGGACTGCCTCGAGAACAAAACCGACAAGGCCTCGAAGAGCCGCGCCCACCTCGAGTGCCGCCAGAAGCTCCAGCAGGCCGTCAAGGCCTACGAGCAGAAGTACGGCAAGTAACGCGCCGAAGCCGCTGCCCCTGTTGCCCGCACGGCCGGGGCACCCGGCGCGCAGGCGGGGAGAATCTTCGCATACTCCTCCAGAAGCTCACCGATATAATCACGGGCCGGTTGCGATGATGACTGCCGAAGCGACAGACAATCCGGCGACCGCGGTGGCGGCGATCGACATCGGGTCGAACTCGATCCGCATGGCCGTGGCGGAGGTCCTGCCCGACGGGCGGATCGAGACGCTGGAGCAGACGCAGCGCGCGGTTCATCTGGGCCAAGAGACGTTCGTGACGGGGCGGCTGTCGACGCGGACGATGAACGCGGCGATCTCGATCCTGAGCGATTTTCGGCGCGTGCTGGGGACCTACCGCGTCGGGCGGGTCCGCGCCGTGGCCACCAGCGCCGTTCGCGAGGCGGCCAACTCCGACGCCTTCCTGGACCGGGTCTACATGGCCTGCGGGCTGGACGTGGAGGTCATCAGCACGTCGGAAGAGAGCCGCCTGACCGTCTCCGGCGTCCGCGAGGCGGCCGCGTCGGCGCCCGAATTGAACTTCCGCGACGCGCTGGTGGCGGACATCGGGGGGGGCACGGCGCTGCTGACGGTCCTGCACGACGGGCGGATTGTCGCCTCGGAAAGCTACCGGCTGGGCTCGGTCCGCATTCGCGAGGCCCTGTCGATCCGCGGCGAGGCGCCGCAGCAGATGGCCGACCTGATCCGCCACCAGATCGCCGGCGTGATGACGGGCATCACCCAGGCGCTGCCGATAGAGAAGGTCGAGACGTTCTTCGCCGTCGGCGGCGACGCCCGCTTCGCCGCCCGCCAGGTCGGCAGGCCCTCGCCCTCCGATCGCCTCTTCGTCATCAAGCCCAAGCGGTTCGATCGCCTGGTCGCCGACTGCATCCAGCGGTCGGCCGAGCAACTCGCCAGGCAGTACGATCTGACCCACACCGAGGCCGAGACGCTCGTCCCGGCCCTGCTGGTCTACCAGGAGCTGGTTCACGAGACGGCCGCCCGGAGGATCGTCGTGTCCAACACGTCCATGCGAGACGGACTGCTGTTGGACCTGGCCAGAACGGTCACCGGCGGCGAGGACGAGGAGCTGGCCGACGGGGTCGTCCAATCGGCGATGGCGGTGGCGGAGAAGTACCGCTGCGACCTGGGCCATGCCAGGCACGTGGCCGAGCTGTCGGTGCTGTTGTTCGACCAGCTCCGCCCCGAGCACGGCCTGACGGGCCGGGACCGGCTGCTGCTGCGGGTGACGGGGCTCGTCCACGAGGTCGGCTCGTTCGTCAGCGGCCGGGCCCATCACAAGCACAGCTACTACCTGATCTCGAACGCGGAGATCTACGGGCTGACCGGCGAGGAGCTTCAGATGGTCGCGCTGACGGCGCGGTACCACCGCCGGGCCTGCCCGAGCAAGTCGCACCCGGAATACATCGCCCTGCCTCGGGAGAAGCGTGTGGTGGTCAGCAAGCTGGCCGCCCTGCTTCGGGTGGCCGACGCGCTGGACCGCGGGCACGGACAGCAGGTGGGCAGCCTGACCGCCGAGCGGCGGGGCGACGAGATGGTGATCCACGTGCACGGCGCCGCCGACCTGACGCTCGAGCGCCGCGCGATGGCCAAGAAGGCCGACCTCTTCGAGGACATCTACGGCATGACTGTTCGCCTGGAAGAGGCCCGATCGGCCGGCAGCGGGTAGGACCGTGGCAAAGAACAAGGACAAGGGCAGGAAGAAGCGGAAGAAAGACGCCTCGGGGCCGAACCTCAGGTCGCCGAAGCTCTACCTCAACCGCGAGCTGAGCTGGCTGGAATTCAACGACCGCGTCCTGCGCGAAGGGCTGTCGGACCGCCTGCCGCTGCTGGAGCGGCTGAAGTTCCTCGCGATCGTCAGCTCGAACCTCGACGAGTTCTTCATGATCCGCGTGGCGGGCCTGAAACAGCAGCAGGCCGCCGGGCTTCGCCGCCGGGATATCAGCGGGCTGACGCCCGTTCAGCAACTGACGCGGATCTCTCGGCGCGTCCATCAGATGGTGGCCGAGCAGTCCGAGGGGATCCGCCGGGCGACCGAGCAGTTGGCCGCCCGGGACGTCCACCTGCTCGAGGCGGTGCAGTTGACACCCGACCAGCAGCGGTTCGCCCGATCGCTGTTCGGGCTCGACGTCCTGCCCACCCTCACGCCGCTCGCGATCGACCGCCTCGACCCCTGCCCCGTCCTGCCGGGCCAGCAACTGATGCTCGCGGTCAGCCTGGCCGGCGAACAGGAAGGCCGCGTCGCCGTCGTGCCCGTCCCCGGCGGGTTGAACCGCTTCATCACGCTGCCGGCCGAGAGCGGCCTGCACGTGGTCCGGCTGGAAGACGTGATCGCCGCCAACATCGGCGCGCTGTTCGGCGGGGCGGAGGTGAAGGGCTGCGCGGTCTTCCGCCTGACGCGGGACGCGGACGTAGCCGTTCAGGACGATGCGGCGGGCGACCTGCTGGAGGCGGTCGAGCAGGCCGTTCGGGCGCGCCGGCGGCGGGCGCCCGTTCGCCTGGAGATCGCCACCGGCGCCAGTCGGCAGTTGAGGAGCTGGCTGATGAGGTGGGCCGATCTGTCGGCCCAGGACGTCTACGACATCGACGGCATGCTGGACGCGACGGCGCTGATGGAGGTGGCCTTCCGCCCGGGGCTGGAGAAGCTGAAGATCCCCGACTGGCCCCCGCAGCGCCCGCGCGACCTGCCCGACCCGGAGGAGGACGTCTGGGAGGCCCTCCAGCAGCGAGACGTGCTGCTGTTTCATCCGTACGAGTCGTTCGATCCGGTCGTGCAGTTGGTCGACAGGGCGGCCGACGATCCGGACGTGCTCGCCATCAAGCAGACCCTCTACCGCACCAGCGGTGACTCGCCCATCATCGCCGCCCTCGAGCGGGCCGCCCTGAACGGCAAGCAGGTCGTCGCGCTGGTGGAGCTGAAGGCGCGGTTCGACGAGGCGCGGAACGTCGTCTGGGCCCGGCGCCTCGAGGAGGCCGGCGTGCTCGTCATCTACGGCATCGCCGGCTACAAGACTCACTCGAAGGCCCTGCTCATCATCCGCCGCGAGGCCCACCGCATCCGGCGATACGTCCACCTGGCCACCGGGAACTACAACGACAAGACGGCCAAGCTCTACTCCGACATCGGGCTGATGACCAGCGACAGCGACTTCGCCGCCGACACGGCGGCGTTCTTCAACCTGCTGACCGGCTACTCCGAGCAGGTCGGCTGGAACCGGCTGACGATCGCGCCGACCGGGCTCCGCGGCCGCTTCGAGGAGCTGATCGACCGCGAGATCGACACGAGCACCGCCGACGAGCCCGGGCTGATCATGGCCAAGACCAACTCGCTGCACGACCGCGGGATCGCAGAGGCTCTCTACCGCGCCAGCCGCGCCGGCGTGAAGGTCCTGCTCAACGTCCGCGGCATCTGCTGCATTCGCCCCGCCGTGCCGGACATCTCCGAGAACATCGAGGTCGTCAGCATCATCGACCGCTACCTCGAGCACGCGCGGGTCTTCTACTTCCGCAACGCCGGGCACGAGGAGCTCTACCTCAGCAGCGCCGACTGGATGACGCGGAACATCGACAAGCGGCTGGAGATCCTCTTCCCCGTCGCCGACCCGCGCATCCGGCGGCGGCTGATCGACGCGATGGAGGTGTTCTTCGCCGACAACGTCAAGGCGTGGCGGCTGATGCCGGACGGCACGTACCGGCGCGTCCGGCGGTCGGGCAAGGCCGTCCGGGCACAGGAGACGTTCTACCGCGACGCCGTCGAGGCCGCTCGGCCCAGCGCCCCGGCCAACGTCCGCTTTCGCCCCATGATGCGCCCCGACGCCTGAGACCCCTCCATGCCCGACGGACGGGTCGCGGAGAACCGCAGATGATGCATATCTCGTCAACGTACGCATCGCTCGCCGCCGCGGTCGTGTTCGCCTGCTGCGCCGCGGAGGCTCGCGCGGGACAGGCCGATCGGCCCCACCCCAACGTCCATCCTCGCGGGCGGCTGACCAACTCACGGATCCGCTTCGAGCGCGGCCGGAAGGGCCACGTCGCGTTCATCGGCGGGTCGATCACGGAGATGAACGGCTATCGGCCGATGATCGCGGGCTTCCTCCAGAAGCGGTTCCCCCGCGCGAAGTTCACGTTCACCAACGCGGGGATCAGCTCGACGTGCTCGACGACGGGTGCGTTTCGGCTGAGGCGTGACGTGCTCGCCGCCGGGCCGGTCGACCTGCTGCTGATCGAGTTCGCCGTCAACGACGATCAGGACGCCGGCCACGCACGGACGGAGTGCATCCGCGGGATGGAAGGCATCGTCCGCCAGGTCCGCGACCACAACCCCAACGCCGACGTGATCATCACCTACTTCGTCAACCCGGGCATGCTCAAGCTGCTTCAGGGGGGCACTACGCCGGTGCCCATCGCCGCCCACGAGGCCGTCGCGGCCCGATACGGCGTGCCCACGATCCACCTGGCCAAGGAGGTGGCCGGGAAGATCAAGGGCGGCGCGTACGACTGGAAGCAGTTCGGCGGCACGCACCCGGCGGCGTTCGGCAACCGGGTCTGCGCGGGCATGATCGAGGCGTTGCTCGAGTCGGCCTGGTCGGCCCCGCTGCCGAACGATGCCAAGCCCGCCCCGCATCCGATGCCCGCCAAGCCCCTCGACCCGCTGAGCTACGTCCGCGGGCGGCTGATCGACGTCAAGCAGGCGAAGCCGACATCAGGCTGGCAGGTCGGCGTGCCGCCCTGGAAGGAGCTCAAGGGAAGCTGCCGGAAGCGGTTCGCCAAGGTGACGATGCTCGCCGCCGACCGGCCCGGCGCGACGCTGAGACTCGCCTTCGAAGGCACGGCCGTCGGCGCCTACGTCCTCGCCGGGCCCGACGCGGGCGTCCTCGAGGCGACCATCGACGGCGGGAAGCGGCGCACCGTCGACCTGTACCACCGCTTCAGCCGGGGCCTGCACTATCCCCGCACCGTCATGTTCGACGCCGACCTCGAGCCCGGCAAGCACACACTGACGCTCCGCCTGACGGCCGAGCACAACAAGGCCGCCACCGGCACGGCCGCACGCATCCTCCATTTTGTCGCCAATTGAAACGCAGAACGCGCGTACAGCGCAACTGCACGCCCCACAACTGCCCGCCCACCTCACGTCCCGAACACACCGCGCAACATCGCCAGGCTCTTCGGCACGGCCGTGGCGGGGTCTTCCTTGCCCTCGAACTCCAGCGACACGTAGCCACGATACCCGCACCGCCGCAGGATCGCCGCGATGCGGCCGTAGTCCAGGTCCAGCTCGTACCAGTCCCCGCCGCCGTAGTACGTCTTCGCGTGCACGAGCGTCGCCCGCGGCGCGACGGCCTCGAGCTGCTCGTAGATGTCCTCGAGGAAGTTGCCCGTGTCCATCGTCACGGCCAGCCAGGGCGAATCGACGGCTTCGACGATCCGCAGCAGTCCCTCGGCCGTTCGGGCCAGGCCCCAGTGGTTCTCCAGGCCGAGCACAACCCCGCATCTCTCCGCCGCGGGGAGGCACTTCTCGAGCGAATCGATCACCCACGGGAACCCGTCGTCATCTGCGTACCCGTCAAGCGGAGGCTCGACACCACGGTTGGCCATCAGCTCGTCGAAGCTCGCGCTGGTCCCCCACCGCCCGGTGTTGACGCGGACGGTCGGGATCCCCATCGCATAGGCCAGCTCGATGCTCTCGATCGTCTTCCCCACATTCTGCCGGCGCTCGTCGGCGTCGGGCGACAAGAAGCTCTGATGGGCGGCCAGCCCGCACAGGTCAAGGCCGAGGCGGAACGCCTGACGCTTGAGCGACTGGAGGTACGCGTTGTCGGTCCGGTGCATCTGGAGCTGGAGGATCTCCACGCCGTCGAACCCCATCTCGGCGGCTCGGTCGATGCAGCGGTCCACCGTCGGGTTGGACTCCTCGCCGAAGCGGTAGAACGAATACGTCGAAGTCGCGATCCGGTTCGGCGGGCCCGGCACGTCCGGCCGTGTCGATTCTGCTGTCGTCACACCCAGTCTCCTCATTCACGATGTCCGGCCGCCGGGCCGGGCAATCCGTCGCATCCACAAGCGCCCGTGCCACGGCCGCACACTCCGCGGCCGTGCCACCCATACGTCAGGCCTCGACAG
>Ga0180438_10001416_pt1 | contig 42738 bp, 42 predicted proteins | sample SS_ome_12_FD_132455 | JGI IMG/M metagenome (GOLD analysis project Ga0180438, IMG submission 132455) | Hypersaline lake sediment archaeal communities from the Salton Sea, California, USA - SS_3_D_2 metaG | ecosystem: Environmental > Aquatic > Non-marine Saline and Alkaline > Hypersaline >...
TCCCTTTCTCTGGCGCGTCTTCTCCGAGCCTGCACCGTCACCAGCATGTAAAGCGCAACCCCGCCGATTGCGATGGTTGGAAGTAGCGACCTAAGGTCCGCCATCGTACCCGCCGCCCTGCCTGAACGCCGCCTTCGCCTCCTCCATCACTTCACGCAGGGGAACCCCCGCCTCCGCCGCAATACTCTTCGCCGACTCGTACTCGGGCGAGAAAAACAGCACCCGCTCTCCCAGCTTACCCACCTTCCCCGTCACCTCTCCGTAACGAGTCTTCGCCGACACGTTCTCGCGGAGAAGCTTCCTTCGGTCGGCCCGTTTCCGCCTCGTCCCCAGCGTTGTCGTTTCCTCGAGAATCACTCCCTCCACATCCGAAACGTCCTCCGGCCTGGCAAGCGCCGTCACAAGCTGCCCCGGTCTCGACTTCTTCATCACCACCGGCGTGACGAAAGCGTCCAGCGCTCCCGCCTCCAGCAGCCTCTCTATCAGATACCCGCATATCTCGGGAGACATATCGTCAATGTTCGTCTGGATCTCCCACACCCAGTCCCTCTCAGCCTCCGCCGCTCCCTCGCCGATGAACACCCTCAGCACGTTCGGCTGCCCCTCCAGATCCCGCTCCCCCGCCCCATACCCAATACTATCAATCGTCATCACAGGCATTCCCCAAACCCCGACGCCAGCGCCGACAAAACCGCAGCCCCCGTCGGCGTCGTCAGTTCCGCCCTGACACCGGTCTGCCTGATCGGCTTCCCCTTCAGAAGCTCCGCAGTCGCCGGCGCAGGCAGCGGCAGCTTCCCGTGAGCCATTCGCACCTCTCCAGTTCCCACCGAAACCGTCGACGAGTAGACCTTCTCGACCCCCAGCAGCTCGAGTGCCACGCACGCACCCACGATGTCCACAATCGAGTCCACCGCCCCGACCTCGTGGAAATGCACCTTCGACACCTCAACCCCGTGCACCCGCGCCTCGGCTTCCGCCAGCCGCTCGAAAACCTTCACCGCATTGCTCTTCGCCCCCTCCGGAATCCCCGAGCCCTCTATCAGCGCCACTATGGCCCCCAGCCCCCTTGCCGGATGCCCAGCCTCCTCAGCGCACACGACATCGAGCTTCTTCGCCCGAATTCCTCCCTTCTTCACTTCCCTGAACGAGATCTCCACCCCGCTCAGCCCCAGCTTCCCCACCTCCTCCCGCAGCTTCCCCTCACCGGCACCGGCGTCAACCAGCGCTCCAACCAGCATGTCCCCGCTCACGCCCGAAAAGCAATCGAAGTACGCAACGCTCATTCGCCCAAGCTCCTCTCGTCAAGCTATCTTACCTGTCATTTCATTGCAGTGTCAAGAAACGCCGCCTCCGTCACAACTTATGGCTACGACCACCCCTTTTTCGCCCCCGAACCGTAACCCGCTCAGACGCAACGCCGAGGGAGAAATTTGTATTGACACTTCTCTTCGGCCACAATTATAATGCGCGCGCGGGCAAAGGACTTAGGTTTCTCGGCCAGGGTCTGTCCCTAACCGGGTCAGCTATTGAAACCATGGGGATTTAGGGACAATTCGAATGCCCGGCACATAGCGCAGGAGGAAACCTCTATGCAGCGGCTTTCGCCATTCACTCGCACCGCCCTTTATTCCCTAGCCATCATCCTCGGCTTCGCCGTCTTCCTTCCTCACGTCGCACATGCTGTCGCGCCCGAGGTCTCCCCAAACCCAATATGGCTAGGGGAGCGCGGTGTCGGTGGAACACAACAACTCTCCGTGGACATAACACAGGGGTACGGCTCCAGTACCACCGTGACTCCTACCGCGAACCCCACCCCACCGGCAACTCCTGTCGCTAGTCACGACTACACAGCGCCAAACGACTTCTTCAACGTGAGCTCCAATATTGAAGGAGACACCTTCTTCACAATCAGCAACCCTGACGGTAGCACCACGCTCGATGTCCACGTCGGCCTGTCCTCTGTCCCCGCGGGCAGTCCCACCTTCCCGCCTCCGGGTTCCACGCCATCCTCCGTGATCACCATTAGTCCCCCCGACGGCTGGAGGCCTGCGGCTTCCATTACAGTATATCACCACTACGGCGGCGCCGATGTCGTGAATACCAACCCCGCAGCGGCTACCGTCACCGGTACTATCCCTTACGGCGCGCCCCAATCCTCCCTCACGATCAGCGGCGTCGCCGAGGGCCAGACCTATGTGAGGATTGTCAACCACCCCTCCGGCCAGGAACTGAACTTCCTCATAATCGTCACCGAGGACGAGCCCGGCCAAATGGCCGACCCAGCGCCGGCCTTCTTGGTAGCCAACGGCCAGGCAATCGAGCAAGGCGGGCGAATCGATGTGTTCCGGTTCACCCTCTCCGCGGATTATGCTGAGGGCGACCTCCCCTCGACACTCGAATGGCTGCATCTCGACATCATTGGTTCCACCACCCCTTCAGATGGCTTGGGTGTGGAAGTGAACCCCGATATCCACGACGGCCATAGTATCGCAAGCGAGATCAGGCGCGTGATCGTCTGGCGTGTCGCACCGGGGACTTCCCCAAGCTCAAGGCGGTGGTACTGGACCCTATACGAGGTCGATGATGAAGACCTCCGCGTGACTATTGACGGCGGCATCTACATCGATATGAAGGTCGATATCCCCATACCGTCCTCCGACCAGGCTCAAACGTGGGAGGTCATAGTCGAAACGAGCGGACTCGCCGAGGGATTTGAGCTTCCTGCGCGAAGTGACTGGCGTGATAAGTTCAGGGTCAGAATGCTGCCGATAGCTCCGTCGGACATCGGAGGCTCCGCCCAGCCGCCGGAGGACCAGCCTCCCAACGGCTGGACCTCCCCCAATATCAACGTGGTCTCATCCGTTTACGACGCCACACCCACGGGCCCCCTTCCCGGGACCAACGTTATAGGCCCCGTCGAGCCGTGGCTCGACCACCCGACAACGAAACAGTACCCCATTCGCAGTATCGTCATTCCGGCAATAGGGATGAGGCCGAGGTTCGACTTCTCTCCCACCGCCATCGAGGATTTCACTACCTCGATGATGGCAAGAGAGATAATGCCCCAGGAGCAGCAGCTCGCCGTTCTCGCCATCGACCTCCAGGGCCGGACCCCCGTTCCCGCCGTTGCGGCTCAGGATGAAATCGCCAGCGTATGGGTCTGCTTCGAGGAAATAGATCCCACCGGCCTCGAAAACACCTTCGACGCATTCACGGCCTTGAGCCGGAATCTCACCGCCACCGACCAGTGGAACCCCGTCAGTTTGTGGGTTGATGCGAACAACGACGGCCTGTTCGACCCGGCGGCGGATCTGTGCTCCACCGTTCAAGGTATAAGCTGGGCGGACCATGCCTACGACCTCGACGGTGACAATCAGCTTGAATACTATGCCTATATCTCCCTCGGCCATCCCACGGACCACAACCTGCAGAGCATAGACGACACTCAGCCCGACTACTTTGTCGTCATTATCCCCGATTCCGGACAGCTCGATCAAACCGGCTTCGACGGTGACAGGCGCCCGGCGCGCTTCGGCACCGATTTCACCGCCTTCGTGAGGCCCTTCGTCTACGATCAGAACATTTTCGACCAGGTGCCTGAGTATGTCGGAAGCGAGCCCCCTATATCCTACAGCGCGTCCTACGTCTTCCCCGACACCGCGGAGGAACTCACCGGTGTAAACTTCTACACCTGGCAAGAGACTCTGCCCCTTACTCCCCTTGCCTCTCTCGAATCTCCGGACCTCACGATCGGCTCCTCCGCAATACTGCTCACCAGGTACATCGACCCAATGGATGAGGAGCGCTTCTTCGTTGGCGGCACATGGGGCTGGGGCTTCGCCTGCAACGAAGTGGACCCCTTGACGGGATGGCCCGGACGCCTATGGCATATCACAACGTCCCCTAACGACGACCTCACCAAACCCACCTCCGTCGTGTTCAAAACCGAGGACATGGTAGCCTCCACCAGCCGCTTCGACCCCGCGCAATATGTCAGCCCGTGGGAATTCAACGGCCTCGGGGGCCGGGCCTTCTATTTCGACTTGGACCCCATAGACCCCGACCCGTTCCTTGCCACGGGCACCACTCTCGAGGACGTCAGCGACCTGGACCAGAGGATCGACGTGGAGAGCCCGCCGACATGCGTGCTCGCTCTCACCGCCGCAGACCTCATAACCCAGGGGAGCGTTCCTGGAGCCATCGGGGAACAGATATCCCGAATCCGCGTCAATCTCCGCGGAGGCGTCGGCGAGCTGATGGAGGACATCGACGCCGATGCTACGGAGTTCAACGTGCGCTCCACCGAGGGCTTCGCCCGCGCCGGATCGCTTCAGATAGGCACCGAGATCATGTCCTATGCGAACATTCCCGAGATGTACCTCGCGACTGACCTGAAGCCGGCGGACACGCAGATACGGCTCACCATGGACCCCGAGCTTTGCGACTACCTCTTCCCCGGAAAGACCCCCCAGGACAAGTTCAACGAGTTCCCCGATTCGGGATATCTGGACGTCAACGGTGAGATCATCTTCTACGCCGCCAAGGGCTCCTGGGTCGTCGGATCCAACGACCGTATGAGCTATGGCGTCCTGAGCGGAATCACGCGCGAGGTCTACGGAAAGCGACCCACCGCATCCAAGGTCTACCCGGGCGACTTCCCGTTCGACTTCAATAACTTCGTCATGATTGAGCACCCCGTCTTCACGGCCGTCAAGTCGCTTCAGATCCAGGGCGCTGTTCGTGGCGCCGGCGTCAGCCGCGACCCGGCGACCGGTGAAGTCGTTAACGGCACCGAGCCCGCCGACCACTCCACCGGAGACATGGTGGCCTGCGCGACGCCTACCGACCTCTGCTGCCTCGGTACAGGCGTGGAATCGGGAATCTCTTTCTGGATCGACAACAAGAACGCCGGACGCGTCGGAACGTTCGACCCCGTCGTCGACCACATGGTCGACACCGACGGCACCGACAGTCCCGCCTCCAACCACGACCCCGTGAATCCCGTGACCGACGACGTTGTTCCCGGCTTCGGCGGCGGCGCTGTAGCCGGAAGATTCTTCCGCGAGCAGGACAGTATCTACTTCGACGACCGCGACGGCGACAACGACTACAGCCTTGGTGAAACCATATTCGATGACGTCGACGGCGACGACTACTTCACTGCCGGCGTCGACGAGATAATCCTCGACACCGGCTTCGGCATCCAACCCAGCCCCGTGTTCATCAACGCCGGCTGGAAGGACATCCGAAGGCTTCTCTTCGTCGACGGCGACGGAGACAACCGCTATGACGACGGCGAGGACATTTTCTTCGACGGCGACTTCGACGGCGCTTACGACATACCCATCGACAGATTCGTCCGCCTCGACGAGAGCGAAATCAGGTGGCGGTTCGATCAGGAGTACGACCAGGATAACGACGGCATCTGCGAGGGAACCTTCTTCACCAGCATCGACCCCGCCGCGGGAATAGACGTGACCAATTTCGACCGCTACAACGGGCCCAGCGCCGGACCCGACTTCTTCATCTGCATCCGAACGTCAGGTACCGCGGCCTACAACGACAGAATCCAGCTCGAAATTCCCGACTACGACCAGCTCGACGGCCGCACTCCCATCTCCACTCCGCCGCCCGGCGCCCCGCTCCCCGACAAGATCTACCAGCGCGGCTTCATCTTCACCACTCCGGACCCCGACGACTGGGTTCAGGATATCCCCACCGGCATGGTCGACCTCGGCGAGGACGTTAACTTCAACGGATACCCGGACCTCGACGAGGACCTCGACGGTGACGGACTTTGGGAGCCGGGCAGGTTCCTCGACACCGGAACCGACGACGAGGAAGAGATATCCTACGACGTCGGTATCCAGCTGACCACCCAGCCCACCGACGAGATCGTGTTCTTCCCCGTCGACGAGGAAGTGACGGGATACATCTACCCGACCCACTTCCGCTCGACGCCCGGCACCCACATCGCGAACACTGCTCCCGTCGTGAACCCGCCTGTGCGCGTCGAGGACCTCGTCGACGTTGACGAGGACAGTTTCAATCTGCCCATCCCGTTCCTCAGTCAGCCTATCGCGATACTGGGAATCAATAGCTGGGACATCCAGCGTGACCCCGCCTTCACGACCGAACTCTTCCTCAACGAGGTCATCGTCGAGTTCTACGATCAGGACCCCTCCATGCCCGTGGCGTTCCCCGACTTCGACCCGCTCGGAGGCGACCTTAGAATGTTCCGCGCTGATCCGGGGCACAACTGCAACAGCGGAATCGCTCTGTACAGGGACGACAACGCGCAGACTGCTCTGCTCAGCCCTGTCGGCCTCCAGGATACTTTCATCATTGTCGAATCCGCACTGGCGGGCCTTGACGAGACACTCACTCCCAAAGAGGAGTTCGATCTTCCCGTCACCCCGGATCCGTACATCCTGATCAATGGGGTGGAGATCACCGATCCTGTGGAATTCCTACTCATCGACAGGGAGTGGATAGCCTACACTGAAATAACCAACAACCCCGGCAACAGCGTGTTCAGAGTCATCGACGATCCCTCCACGCCGGAGATCGATGGAAGGGGCCTGTTCGGTACAACAGTCGCCGTACACACTTTCGACACCACCGTCTCCGCCGGCAGGAATGGGGTGTTCGACTGGCTCGCCGATGAAGAAGGCAACATCTTCGTCGTGGACGACCCCGTCGTACTTGACTCGGTTCCCGCCGCGCCTACAACCGCGGTCACAACCGACCCGCCCGCCGTGGCACTCCTCTTCACCGGGACCTCGGAGATCTACACCGAGAGTGCTGCCGACCCCATGCCCCTACCCATAAACGACATCGGCGTCAACGAGGGCAACGACTTCTTCGTCGTGATCCGAACCGGTGCAAATATCGACGACGATGACGATTTCTCAGCGGGCATCGTCGGCTGGGGATACACTCTGCCTGTCTTCATCCCAGGCGAGACGAAACGCTCCAGAGCCCTCGGATTCACCGACATATCGCCCGAGACAAGCAAGCAGTCGAGCTACCCATACCTCTTCCGAGATCTCTTCCACTTCGATTTGCCCGAGGACACCAGGGCCTTCAAGAGCATAGAGACGGCCGTTCTCATCGCCGATGAGGACCTCGAGCCCGGCGGCCCGCCGACGCCGACCGCTTCCCCGAGTCCCACTCCCGGTCTCACGGTGAGGTTCGCCGAGGGCAGCGTTCCGCTCACCCCCGCGACCCAGTCCCAGTACAAGCCCCTCTCGCAACTCACGCCTCTCAGCCCGGGTGAGCAGATCTCGATCGGGGTGATCGACGGCGAATCGCCATACACCTTCACTCTGCTGCAGAACAATTCCGGCGCCAACCCGCTCCAGACTCTCAACTCCCTCAGCGTCCTCTACACCGCAGGCCCAATCGAGGACGTCACCGACGTCGTACGCGTCCAGGACAACGTTGGCGAATACACCGACGTGACGATCTACGTGACAGGAGAAACCGGCTTCCGGGTCTTCGCCACCGGCGGATTCCCCATATTTGATGGCGACCAGATACTTCTCGAAACCGGCCATGACCTCGATATATGGGCGACCGGCGGCACCCGGCCCTACACCTTTGTCCTGCTGATCAACAACTCTGACGCTGACCTCGTCACGATCAAGTCCGACGCAGAGGGCGTGCTCAGGGTCAGATACACCGCGGGCCACCTGACCAATAAAATAGACACGATCAGAGTCGGCGACGCGAATAGCCTTCCCTACGACCTCAGCACCTACGTCACCTTCACCATCAAGGTAGTGGCCGAAGGCTCCATCCCAACCTATGGATGGGGGGACATAAACGGTGACGGACTGCTGAACCAGGCCGATCCGTACATGATCGTGCAAATCGAAGCCAGGCTCGCAACACCTCAATCGGTCCAGCATGCTGAGGCGGGAGATGTCAACAACAACGGTCGCTTGACCGTTATCGACGCTCTCTACATCAGGATGGTGCTCGCCGGCGAGTTACCCATCCCCTGAGAGCGCCCGACAGGCGCAAGACAAAAAGAGGGGGCCTCAACCGAGGCCCCCTCTTCTATTCTATCCCTGCTATTCCCCTCCCTCACTCCATCAGGCTGTTCAGGAGCGAGAAATATCCGAACGCAAGTCGCAGAACGAAGTACGCCACAAAGCAGATCACCGCGATCCGTATCGCCCATACAATAAGAATCGATAGCGCCCTCAGGCTTGCCTGCGCATCCTCGGCGTAGTACTCCGCCATCCTCCCAACCATCGCCCCAAGCTCCCCCGACACCTCGCCCACCTCGATGCTCGCGAGGAGATCGCTCGGGATCAAACTGCTTCTCGAAAACGCCCCATGCAGAGTATCCCCGCTTTCAACGGCCGAAATCACCCGCTCGACCTCACCCATCACTGCGCTGTTATCCGACGCCCTCGCCGCCTTCATCAGGCAATCCCTCACCGGCAGCGCGGCATTCAGACTCACCTTTAGTGCAAAGCCGAACTTCGCCAGGGCCATCGACTTGAACGCCCGACCGACAAGCGGAATGCTCAACAGCCCTCTCGCCACTCCCTCCTGACTGAAAATCACCCCCGCGAACGAATACGCAATATATGCCCCCAGCGGAACAACAAACGGCGCGGCGAAAAAAACGACCGACACAAACGGGACCCCGCCACGGTTGAAAAAACTCATGATGTAGAAGACGAAGCCAAGAATGAAGCACGCCAGAACGAATTCTATCCCCGGCCATATCAGTCCTATCAACATGTCGCGACGAATACGCGCTCGCCATTCGTAATGCTCCGCCAGGTATCTCAGAACTTCATCAAGCGACCCTGATACCTCCCCCACTTCGACCATTTCCACGAACAGCGGCGGAAACAGCGGCGAGTGCGCTCGCATCGCTTGCGACAGCGAGTCCCCACCGTTGATCCTCTCGACCATCCCACGCATCGCCCGACGCACAGCGTAATTTCTCTCGCCGTCCCCCACCACGCGCAGTGTCCGCTCCGCTGACAGCCCCGCCTTCAGCATCGACCCCATTCGCCTCGCAACTTCCGACAGCTTCCGCGAACTCAGCGACGCGAAGGAAGGGCCCCGTCTTGAGCGCGGCTCGTAGTCCGACTGCTTCACCTTGCCACCACCGCAGCTATCACCTGTTTGGCGCCCGCTTTCTTCAGAACTCGCGCGCACTCGGCACACGTCGCCCCTGTGGTCATCACATCGTCTACCAGCGCGATCCGCTTCCCGGAAACCCGTCGCGGCTCCCGAACCGAGAATGCCCCGTACAGGTTCCTCCGCCTCTCCCTGGGAGAAAGACAGGCCTGGGCTTGGGTCGACCGGGCCCGGACCAGCGCCCGCGCAGAAACCTTAAGACCCAGCCGCTTCGCAAGCACGCGCGCCAGTAGCTCCGCCTGATTGTATCCCCTCTGCCACTCCCGGCGTCGTGACAGAGGGACCGGAACCACGGCATCAGCCCGTTCGCCAAGCCCCTTCCGCGCCGCCTCCGCCGCTAGATATTCACCCAGCGGATGCAGTGCCACAGCCAGCCTCCCAAACTTCGCCCTCAGCACCAGCTCACGAACAGGCCCCCCGTACCGTACGCTTGCCACCACGTCCGAGAAGTACAGCGGCCTGTTGCGGCAGATGTGGCACCCGCCCTTGGGTTTCGCCTGATACGGTCCCAGCGGCTTCCCACAGCGAGGACAAACATTGTCCCCCAAAGGCACAACCTTCTTGGCGCACGCCCCGCAGAGCCACGGACCTTCCTCGTTCAACCCGCTCCCGCACGCAAGACAAGTCTGGGGCCAGACTATGTCGACGGCCCCTTGGCCCACGGTCCGAATTGATGCTGCGGCTCTCGTCGCGAGCCGAAACGCCGCCCTCAACTCATGCCAGCCCCATTATCTTGTCGATGTGCCTGCTCGCGTCATACGCCGTCTGCTCCGGGCACGTCGGATACGGAGGGAAAAGCTCCGCGGTCAGATAGTCGTCGTACCCCACCTCTTTCAACGCCGTCATCACGGCCTTCCAGTTAACGTTACCCTGCAGCAGATACACAAACGACCTCTCATTCACCCGGAAGTCCTTCAGGTGCACCTTGACTATCCTCTCTCCCAGCGTTCGTATCCACTGCTCAGGGTACCCGTAGAGCAGGATGTTCCCCACGTCGAAGTACGCCTTCAGGTACTTGCTCTTGAAGCTGTCCACATACTCTGCGAACTCTATCGGGCTCAGCAGGAACTTGTTCCAAACATTCTCGACAGCGATTATGACTTTCAGCTTCTCCGCCGTCTTCAACAGTTCCTCGATCCCCTCCCGCGACCTCTCCATCGCATCCTCGTAGGAGACCTGCTCGTTCACGACTGCGGGAACCAGCAGCACCACGCTCGCACCCAGCTCAGCAGCGTTCTCCAGCGACGTTACCATCCCCTCCTTACATTGCTTCCGAACGCTCGCATCCGGGCTCGACAGCGGGAACTGCCAGTGGCCGCTGTTCATAATACCGTGGATCTCAACCCCCGTAGACGCCGACAGCGCCTTCATCTTCGCAAGCTCACCCTTCTCCGACACCGTCGGGATCTCAACACCGTCAAAACCCGCATCCTTGATTACCTCAAAGCTTCTCTCCAACGTCGCCTGCTTGCCCGCAGCCGACCCGATATAAATCGCCTTTTTCATCAATCGACCTCCATCCATAGACAAATCTTCTCGAACGCCTCTCTCAGCCGCTGAATCCTAAGCCACACAACAGCTTGACGAGCACGACCCGCCAGAGTAATCTAAGGCACACTCGTTTGCAACACGTCAGGAGCCAATTATGACAGAATCTGAAAGAAGGGGGAAGCTTTCCAGGAGAGGTTTCCTCAAGAGTTCAGCGCGCACCGCAGGCATGTTCGCAGCCGCCGCCGCGACCCGCGTCTTCGCCCAGCCGACTGCCTCAAGTCCCAAGGAGAATGCCGAAGTGGAGAGCGAAATGATCGAAATCCCTGCCGGGGACTTCGTGATGGGAACCAGCGAGGAAGAAATCGACGCGCTCTGCCGGAAGTACACCGTCGCCCCCGGCTGGTTCATCACCGAGGCACCCAAGCGCAAAGTCCACCTCGATGCCTTTCGCATAGACAAGTTCCCCGTCACCAACGCCCAATACACCAAATTCGTCGCCGCCACCGGCCACCAGCCCTCGCTCTCCTGGAGAGGAAAGAGATGCCCTGAGAATCTCCTCAACCACCCGGTGACCGGCGTCCGCCACAACGATGCGCTTGCGTACGCGGAATGGGTGGGCAAGCGCCTCCCCACTGAGGAGGAATGGGAAAAGGCGGCACGCGGTCCCGAAGGGCTCATCTATCCCTGGGGCAAGGACTGGGACCCGGGGCGATGCAATTTCAACCCCAAGCCCGAAGAATCCTGGGGCCCCGGCACTTCACCCGTTGACGCCTACCCCAACGGAGCCAGCCCCTACGGCGTGCTCGACATGGCAGGCAACGTCATGGAATGGACCGCAACCAAGTGGGGCAACTCCCCCGTCAACAGAGGCGGCGCGTGGGTACTGACCCAACCCTACAACATGCGATGCGCCATGCGTAGCTACACCCGCCCCCCCGTAAACTCCACCCCCTACCTCGGCTTCAGATGCGCCGAGTAGCCTCGGAGGACCACATGGACAAAATAAAGATAGTGCCCCGCAAAGGACGCGGTCAGATTGACATGATCGTTCCCATACTGGATGGAATCACCACCCACTCCAACGTTCCGGAAGACCTCGGCGAGCGCCGCCAGCTCCTCTACAGACTCCACAACACCCCGAACAAGTGGGACGATTTGGGCGACGGCGCTTGGGGATACACCGTCACCAAGGAAGGCCTCTACTCCATGACCGTGGCGCTCACACCCCACGAGGACTGCGTCGACGTCCGTATCTCAGCCAAGAACCTCAGCCAGGAAAAATTCGAGTACGTGTTCACCTTCACGTGCTTCGGCCTGGGCAGCTCTCAGTTGTTCACGGACATCGAGATGCTCAGGACCTACGTCTACAAGGACGGCGCACCGAAGCGCTTAATCGAAATGGATCGGACCGCGTCCCAAAGGCCACTGCTCCAGCTCTATCCGATAACCGGAACAATCCACTGCGACGAGATCGACTTCATTCGGCACTTCGGCGCTACCTGCAAGGAAGCCGCCGACGAAGGACTGATGTACATCGTCTCTCGTGACGGCAAGATGGTCTCCGGCGTCGCGGCCGAGAATCCCCTTTATCTCTTCAACAACGCCGAATTCTCCTGCGTCCACGCCTGCCCGACCCTCGGACACCCGGCCCCCGGCGAGGACGCCACCTCCCTCAGCCGCTTCTACTTCCTCCACGGCTCCCACGACGAATTCCTCAAGCGCGTCGAAACAGACTTCAACAGAAAGCTGACTGGCGGGACGCTGCCGGCGGATACCTAAGACGGGTCTTCGCCTTACGGATCCCACGAAATTCGCCCACAATCCCACGCTTTTTCTTGCTGTTGACCTGAGAAAAACTGCTTGCACGTGTAATCTCGCCCTTCGTCGCGCTGTCTATATACTAGACGGAGGTCTTAGCCGGCATGGAAGCTGACGCGGAAGTCGTCTCTCAAGCACGCAGCGGGAACAGGGAAGCCTTCGGTGTACTCATCGCCCGGTATCAGGATCACATATATGGCTGCTGCCGTAAGCTGCTTGAAGACCCACACGAGGCACAGGACGCCACCCAGGATACGTTTCTTCGTGCTTACGCTAGCCTCCACCAATTGAAGCACCCATCTCGCTTCGCGGGATGGCTCCGGCGAATTGCTTTCTCGGTCTGCATGAATCGCATGAAGAGCCTCCGCCCAAGGGACCGTCTCAACTTCGCAAGCTTCGAGAACATCAGCCGCTCTGGCGCTTCGCACACAGCGCCGGACCCCGCAGAAGCCGCAGCACGTCGCGAACTCACCCAAATCCTCCTCCAGGCAATCGACAAACTGCCTCCCATGTATCGTGATCCCCTGAAAATGTCATACCTCCAGCACGTGTCTCGCGTTGACATCGCGCGTTCTCTGGGCCTGAGCGATTCGTGTGTAAGCACTCGCCTTTCCCGAGCTCGAAAGCTCTTGAAGAATGAAGTCATCGCACTCTCTCCCATCGAAGCGCTATCTCGCTCCAAAGAACAACGGCGCTGGCTGGGGTCTGAACTATGCAGAAGGGGGACACCAATGGAACTTCAATACGCTGGCGCGCGCAGGGGCCTCCCTCGAGGCGATACCGAAGTGTCGATCCGAGTGATGACCCAGGAAGATATACCGGCCTTGCGGAAATTTGACAGAGATCTAATGGCCCAACTTGACTCCGCGAACGCTCAGGTCCCGCCTGGCAGGGAGTCCACCCCGGGCGGTCCTTGGTCGGATGATCAATGGTTAGCCGAGCACTTCGACAAGTACGTGGAGCACGGCAACATCACGCTGCTTGCCGAAGATCGCTCAGCCAGGATTGTTGCATTTGCGGACCTCTGGGCCACCTGCGAACCATCCCCCTTCGGCACCTCGCTGGATGTCGAGTGCATCGACTATTTTCGTGACTACTACTATCTCGGAATCGAGACCGTGTTGCTGCAGGAGGCAGAGAAGGTTGCACAGGGCAGCGGGATTGGGGCTTTGGACATCGGCACGAATACATCAAGCGGCGACTACCCCTGCCTGCGCCGTTTGGGCATGAAGGTGTTCTACGAGTACGACAACGTCACATGCCCATGCCGCCCGACTCAAGCCAACCGACGCATAACACATAATGCGCTCAAGCCCAATGACGTGGACCTCACCGGGTTGCTGAGGGTCAGTCACTGGTGTCCTACCGACTTCGGATTCCGTGAGGAAGCCTGGATTGCCGAACTCACTTGGGGGGACCAGCGCGCAGTCCTTGGACTATGGAGCTATGACCCAAACAGCGATAAGCACTACGCACTGTCCGTGCCCCAGCACACCCCGGACCATAGCGAATTGTACGCGGAGCCACAGGCACTTGCGTCCAGCTCCACCATGAGCATCCTCATAGACGAGTGCGCCAGTCTCGCAGGGGAATTTGGCGCGAAGGAGATAAGCTTCCCCTGTCCGAGCGATATCGAGCTGGACACCTCCCAGGTCAACGTCTTGGACCGGGAGTTCGCCTTTGCGTGGATGAGAAAGGAGCTTCGCCGGGCAGCGCCTTAGATATAGACCCCTAGCGCCCGCCCGAAACCGCCCTCACGGCAAGCCTACGCCCACCACATCTCGCCCGTCTTCTCCCGGAGCAGTAGTCCCTTGAGGAAGGCGACGGCCTTCTCGAATCCCTCCGTGACGCTCATCAGGCCATCCTCATGCTCGATGCTGATGGCACCGTCGTACCCGATAACCCGCAGCATGCTCAGGAAGTCCCGCCAGAAATCCTCCCCGTGTCCGAACCCCACCGTGCGGAACACCCACGACCTGTTGAAAATGTCTCCGTAATGCTTGGTGTCCAGCACTCCGTTGCGTGCCGTCATCACCGGATCGATCCTGCAATCCTTCGCATGCACGTGGAACACCGCATCCTTCAACTCCCGCAGCGAAACAATCGGATCCATCCCCTGCCAGAAGAGATGGCTCGGATCGAAATTCGCCCCCAGGTTCTCTCCCGCAGCCTCCCGGAGCTTCAGCATGGTCTCCGTGCTGTAGACCACAAACCCCGGGTGCATCTCGAACGCAATCTTGATCCCTCTCTGCGCTGCAAACTTCGCCTCGGACTTCCAGTATGGAATCACCTTCTTATCCCACTGCCACTTCACGATCTCCGAGAAGTCGTCGGGCCAAGGACACGTCACCCAGTTCGGATGCTTCGCCCTATCCGAATCCCCGGGGCAGCCCGAGAAGTTTATCACCACGTCAACGCCCATCTTCTCTGCCAGCTTCACAGCATTCCGGTGCGCCTCGTGATGCTCCTTCGCGATCTTCTTGTCCGGGTGGAGAGGATTGCCGTGAACCGAAAATGCGCTCATCTGCAGATTGCGATCCTTGAACTTCGCCGCCGCCTCGTCTCTCTTCCGCGCGCTCGAAAGCAGCTCCGCCACGTCCCAGTGCGGACTCCCCGGGTATCCCCCGCAGCACATCTCCACAGCGTCCAACCCCTGCGACGCCGCGTAGTCCAGCGCCTCATCCAGCGTCTTCCCGGCGAACAGAGCCATCATCACGCCTAGCTTCATTTACTCCTCTCCTTCAACGACTGCGTATCTCAGTCGATCTTGACCCACCTCTTCTTCTCCACAGACTCCAGCACCGCATCCATCACCTTCTGACAGGCGAGCCCGTCGCTGAAGTCCGGCTTCAAAGGCTTGTCGTTCGCGACACCGTTTATCAGATCGCGAGCCTGGTTCACGAACGTGTGCTCGTATCCCACAAGGTGCCCCGGCGGCCACCACGCCTCCATGTACGGGTGAACCGGCTCGGTCGCAAGGATCGTCCTGAACCCCTGCGCGTGCTCCGGGTCCTGCCTGGAGAAAAACTGAAGCTCGTTCATCTTCTCGAACAGGAACACCAGCGAACCCTTGTTCCCGTTTATCTCGATCCGGTTGTAATTCTTCCGTCCCGAAGCGAACCGCGTCGCCTCAAAGCTCCCCACCGCACCGTTCTTGAAGCGCGACAGAAACAGCACCGTATCGTCTACCGTGACCTTGCCCTTGCCCCTGCCCGCCTTCCCTGCCAAGCCCCCGCCCGCCGACTCAACCGGCCTCGTCTTGATGAATGTCTTCGCCAGCCCCACTACCTCCGTGATCTCTCCGACCAGGTACCTGGCCAAATCGATCAAGTGCGCGTTCAGGTCGCCGTGCGCACCCGACCCGGCAACTTCCTTCCGAAGACGCCACGCCAGCGGAAACTTGGGATCAACGATCCAGTCCTGCAGATACACCGCCCTGACGTGAAACACTCTACCGATCCGCCCCTCGTCGATAAGCCGCTTCGCCAGCCCTATCGCCGGGCAGCGCCGGTAATTAAACCATATCATATGCCGCAACTTAGCCGCCTTCACTGCCTTCAGCATCTCCGCGGCTTCAGCCACGTCCATCGCAAGCGGCTTCTCGCACGCTACCGGCTTGCCCGCCTCGACTGCCGCCATGACCATGTCATGGTGAGTGTTGTTCGGAGTGCATATGTCGATGAGGTCAATGTCCTTCCGCCTCGCAAGCTTCCTGTAATCGGTCTCATAGCTCGCCCATCCCCACTTCCCCGCAAACTCCTTGACCGCAGCCCTCTTCCTCCCGCACACCGCCTGCATTACAGGCACCGCATCCAGATCAAAGAACTTCCCCACGTTCAGGTAAGCATTGCTGTGCGCTTTGCCCATGAACTGATACCCGACGAGCCCGATCCTTATCTTCTTCGGCATTTGCTCTTCTCCCTGGTCGGCCCTACTCCGGCTCACCCAATGGATACATCACCGTGAAATCAATGTCGTCGTGCATCGCCTGAAGCTCCTCGTTGTACCCCTTCAGGTGTCGTCTGTTGTGCGTCACGTCCCTGGTGAAGCAGCCCGTTGCCGCCACCAGTAAGAGAGCCAATACCATGGCAAAAAACCACCTCAGCATCGTCGCCTCCTTCTGCTACTCCTGTATCTTGGGTCCCGCCAACGTAACCCGTCCCCGCATCGCGACTTATATAGCATCTGCGCACGTCAGTGTCAACAGAAACATCACCACTCCGCCAGCTCTCCCACTATCTCCTCCACCAGATCCTTCATCGTCACCAATCCCACTGCCCGGCCCCCTGCGGCAGCCACAATTGCCATGGGCGTCTTTCCCGCCCGCAGCTCGTGCAGCGCCGAAGCCACCGAGTCTTCCGGCGACAGAACCGGAACATCCCTCATGCTCCCACGCACCGTAAATCCTCCATCCCCCAACGCGTCGGATACGTTGATAACACCAACTATGTTCCATCTCTGCTTCCTGTAGACCGGATACCGTGACAACCTGTAACGCCGCACCAGCCCCAGCAATTCCTCCTTGCCCGCCCCCTCGTCTATCGCCGCAATCCTCGCCAGCGGAATCATCACCGACCGTACCCGAAGCTCCCGAAGCGAAATGATGTTCTCCGCAATCACGTTCTGGTACGGAGTCAACACTCCGTGCTCCGTGCTCTCAAGAAACAGATACTTAAGTCGCTCCAGGCTAAAGAACCTCTCCGACCAGCTGTGAACCCCTCTCTCACCCAGCGGGATCAGACCAGACAGCAGCCGACCGAGGGGCTGCAGAATCTTCACCGCCCATTTGGTCACCCCGACCGTTCTGTAAAGAAGCACTTCTGCGTTTCGCCTGAAAACGTTCTTCGGTATCGCTTCCGAAAAGACCAGCAGAGCCGGCGCAAGCACAAGCGTCGCCGTCAGGTGCGGGAACTCCCACCCCTGTACCTCCCCGAGATGTGTCAGCGAAGCTGTCGCAAGATACACCGACGCGTTCGTGCCCACCAACATCGTCGTCACGAACACCTGCGGGTCGCTCAGAATGCCCGAAAGAGCCCGCGCCCTCGCGCTCCCTTCTTCAACACGCATCCTCAGTCGCAGTTTGTTCAGGCAGTACGCTCCCGTCTCCAACCCGGAGAAATACGCGCTCCCTATTATGCCCAGAACCATTGATACAAAGCAGACCATCACGATCATTGCTGCCCCGCCTCCGCGTCTACCTGGACTTCCACAACCCGTCGTCCAATGGTCCGCGTCACTCGCAATCGGAATCCTTCGTAGTCAATCGCGTCCCCCTTCACCGGAATCCGGCCCAACTTCTCGGCAAGGAATCCCGCAACCGTGTCAGCCGATTCGGATTCGAACTCCGCTCCCAACGCCTCGCTCAGCGCTCTCAACGACAACCCCCCCAGCACAACGTAGCGTCCCGCACCCACTTCGCGCAGCGGCTCCGCCGCTTCGTCGAACTCGTCCAGAATGTCCCCCACGATCACCTCGACCGTATCCTCCAGCGCCACGAAGCCCGCCGTCCCCCCAAATTCGTCAACCACAATCGCGGACCGGAGCCGCCTCCCTCTGAGCTGCTCCAGCAGTGCCTCCAAATTCGCTATTTCCGGAACGAAGTGCACCGGACGCGCCAGCTCCCGCAGCGTCGACCCGGAGGATACAGCCGCCTCCTTCACCCACACCACCCCTACTACCTTGTCCCGGCTCCCTTCGACAACAGGAATGCTCGTCAGGCGTGTCTGGTGAGCCAGCTTCAAGAACTCCCCCACAGACGCGCTAACGTCACACACCACCATGTCCACGCGCGGCACCATCACCTCGCTCACTTTCGCCTCCTGCAGCCTCATCACCTCCGCGATCATCCTCCCCTCACCTACTCCCAGCACCCCCCTCTTCTCCGATAGCCCCACCAGTGTCTGAAGCTCCTCCGTCGTCATCCGCGGCCCCGGACCGCTTTGCCCGAACAAGGTGCTCGCAATGTCCACGACGTACCCAAGCACCGCCCTTACCGGCGCAAGCAGGTACGTGAAGAATATGAGGGGGAGCGCCGCCAGCCGAGACGCTTCTCCCGGGAAGCGAACCGCTATCGCCTTGGGCACTATCTCCCCGAAGAGAAGCAGCGCGACGAATGAGCCCGCAGCAGCCGCTACGCCCAGCCCCGGCCTCCGCGAGGACAACTCGCTCGCAACAGTCCACGACGTCGCGAAGTACAGAACGTTCACAACCGTGTTGCCGAGGAGTACCGTGACCAGCAGGCGTCTTGGCCTTGCCACCAACGCTACGACGGCCCGAGCCGCGCGAGAATGACTCTTCCGCTCCTCCCTCAGCAACGCCTTCGGAAGGGAAAAAAGCGCCGTCTCCGATCCCGAAAACATCCCGGACAGGAATAGCAGGACCACTATCCCGGCGAATTCAAACACGACCTCTTCCATCTACACGGCCGACCGTGCCCCTGTGCTGCCGCCTCGCGCGTCTCACAGCACGCCCTTGGTGGAAGGAATTCCCTTCTTCCCTCCTCCCACCGCAACGGCCTCCAGCAGGGCACGCGCCAGCGCCTTGAAAAGGGCCTCGATCATGTGGTGTGCATTCGTGCCATAGCGAACGTTCACGTGCAGTGTGAGTCCCGCGTTGACCGCAAATGCCCGCAGGAACTCCTCTATGCAGCTCGTCTCGAAACCACCCACGTGCTCAACCGGCATCTCCCCGTTGAACACCAGGTGCCCCCGGCCGCTGAAGTCAATCACAGCTTCCACAAGTGCTTCGTCCATCGGCACGCAGCCATACCCGAACCTGCTTATGCCCGCCTTGGCTCCGGCCGCTTCACGAAGCGCCCGCCCGAGGCAGATGCCTACGTCCTCCACGGTGTGGTGCTGGTCGACCTCGCTGTCGCCCTTCGCCTTCACATCCAGGTCGATCCTCGAATGCACCGCGAGCGACATGAGCATGTGGTCGAAAAATCCAATCCCCGTCGTGATCTCGTTCCGCCCGCTCCCATCTACCACAAGGCTAAGGTCAATGCGCGTCTCGCGCGTCTCTCTCGATATCGTGGCCTTTCGCCCAGCCATCGCACTCCTCCAATTCAGCCTTTTAGCATAAGTGACAGCTCTTCCAGCAGCCTGTCTATTTCACCGTCGGTGCCCACCGTTATTCTCAGGCAGTCGGTCAGATTCCTCTTATCGAAGTATCGTACGAAAATGCGCTTCTCCGAAAGGTGCCCGTAAACTTCCTCAGCGCTCGGATCTGAAATCCTCGCTAGCACGAAGTTCGTCTGCGACGGATACACACTGAAGCCCAACTCCGCCAGCCCCTCGCTCAGCCGCGACCGCGTCCGCTTTATCTTCTCCACGTTCCCCCGTGCGTACTCAATGTCTGCAATCGCCGCCGCTCCCGCGGCAATGCTCACGCGATCCATGTTAAAAGAGTCCTTAACCTTGGCAAGGCCCGACACAATGTCCTCGTTCGCCACCGCGAATCCACACCTCATCCCTGCCAGCGAAAACGACTTCGACAGAGTTCTCACGATGATCACGTTGTCGTGCTCCCTGAAAAGACCCAGGCAATCCTCTTCCGCAAAGTCCGCGTACGCCTCGTCCACCACCACAATCCCGTCGAACCCTTCGGCCAGCCGCTTCACCTCCCTGGGCGGAACCGCCGTCCCAGATGGCGAATTCGGATTGCACAGAAACATCACCTTCCCTTCCGCCTCAAACAACCCGCGCGGCAGACTGTAGTCCTCAGGAAAATCGATCTCCAAAGCTTCTGCGTCCTGGATCGCACACAGCGTCTCGTACAGGAAGTACGTCGGATAGGGATACACTGCCCGGTCACCCGGCCCAAGAAAGCTCCGCGCAATTATGGACAGCAGATCGTCCGCCGCATTCCCTCCCAACACCTCCTCCCGTGCGACACCGTATCCCTCGGCCACCGCGTCCCGGAACTCATTCGCCATTGGGTCCGGATACCGTCGCAGCGCGTCGCTGGCAGCCCCCTTTACCGCCTCCAGCACCTTCGGCGAGGGCGGGTACGGGTTTTCGTTGGTGTTCAGCTTGATGAAGCCCCGTCCCGTCGGCTGTAAGCCGGGGACATAGCCCTGCATCCGTTCGATGTTGTCTCGGAAGTATCCCATGCCTCGCATTCGCTCCATGCTGGCGTTCGCCCGGCAGGCAAAGGTCTCCTGCGCATCGTTACTGCTGCTCGCGAGGAAGCCCTTCAATAGAATCACTACTCAACCGAACGGACCCTATCCCCCACGACCACCGGTCCCACCTGCGGCATACCTGAAACGTCTCCAGGCCGAACGTCCAGTTCCCCCTTCGGGGCTCCCGGCATCGACACTTCTATCATCGATGCGCTCAGAGTTCTGGGACTCGGCCCCACTTTCTTTCTCGGAGGCTCCGCCTCGCACACCGTCATGTTCTCCTGCACGTTACTCGCCGCCAAACGTCCCTTCACCACCTCCCATTTCCCCAGGGATTCGCCGGTATCCGGGTCTTTCACTTCGTCCCCTTCCGCCACTATCACAAACCTCATCCCGTCCTTGACTCCGTCTTTGGCGCCCACGTTTATCACGACTGTGGTCTCGCTGACGACCTTCGCCACTTTTCCCGCAATTGCCATCTCAGACTCCTTTCCTGACTCCGTGCAAGTATACGCCCTCGCGCAAAGCAATGTCAAGCTGGGCCGCGTTCACGCCTCACTCGATTGACACACATACCTGCTGGGGATATTATTCCCTTCCAAAGCCACTGGGAGGTGCTATTTGGCCGTTTACGCAGGTGTTGACGAGGCGGGCTACGGTCCCATGCTCGGGCCCCTAGTCGTGGGCTGCGCTGCCCTCGATTCGGAAAGGCCCGAGGCCGAACTCTGGCAGGACCTCGCGAGTGTAGTCCACCTCAGCGCCGACCGTTGGGACGGCCTCGTGGTTCAGGACAGCAAACTCCTCTTTCGCAGGGCCTCAGGCATCCGCCGACTGGAAGAGGGATGCCTGTCCTTCGCAGGCTCGGCCACCGGACGCCGCCCCGAGACTCTAGGCGATCTCCTCCGGTCTCTCAATGCTCCCTTCTCCCTCGATAGCTACCCATGGTATGAACTTGCCGAGGCCATGCCGGTTCCTCTCGCCGCAGACCCCGCACGCATCGACGAGTTCTCAAGTGCTCTCACTTCTGCCATCGGCTCAGCCAAGGTCAGGATCGCCATGCTCCGGGCACAACCGGTCTTCAGCGGCATGTTCAACGACGAAGTGGCCGGAGGGAAGTCCAAATCTGACGTGGTATTCCAGCGCGTTGTGGCGCATGTGCGCGCGCTTCTCGAATCCACCACCGGAGACATATTCCTCACTTGCGATAAGCTCGGAGGAAGGAACCACTACGCAGCCATGCTCCATCATAGCTTCGGCGCATGGGTCAACATTCTGCGCGAAGGCCATACCAGCTCACACTACTCCATGGAATTGCAGGGAAGATCCGTACACATAAGCTTCGTCCAAGACGGCGAACGCGAAGCCCCCACCGTCGCTCTCGCGTCCATGTTCAGCAAATACCTCCGCGAACTGTTCCTTCACCTTCTGAACAACTACTGGTGCGAGCGCGTCCACGGACTGACGCCCACCTCCGGGTACGTGCAAGACGCGCGACGGTTCATCGGCAGCATCGACGGTCACCCCGACTACGAGAAGTATCAGCCCCTACTTGTCAGGCTCAAGTGAGAATACAATGGCAGCCGACGTTTATGAAATACAGCCGGTATCGACCGTCAGCGGAGTCGTCCGCCCGCCGGGCTCGAAGAGCTACACCAACCGCGCATTGATCGCCGCAGCCCTCGCCAAAGGCCACAGCCGCCTGAACAACGTCGTCTTCTGCGACGATAGCATCGTCATGGTCGAAGCCTTTCGCTCACTCGGTCTCACGGTGACCACAGCACCCGACGAATCCGCCATAGAGGTCGATGGCGCCGGTGGCCCTGCTCCAGCCCGCAGCGCCAACATCAACATCCAGAACGCCGGCACCGCCATGCGCTTCCTCACCGCCTACCTCACCCTCGGCAAGGGCGACTTCGTCGTCGACGGTACGGCGAGAATGCGGCGCAGGCCAATCGCTGAACTCGTCGATTCCCTGCGACAACTCGGCGCGCACCTCGAAAGCGCCGACGGCTTCCCTCCGGTCCGGATAGCTGCGAACGCTCTCCCCGGCGGCGTTGCCGAAATCGACGCCTCGCGGAGCAGCCAGTTCCTCTCCGCGCTCCTTCTCTCCGCTCCCTACGCACACAGAACCGTCGAGCTGCGCCTCACCTCCGAACCCGTCTCGCGTCCGTACATCGACATGACCGTGGCCCTCATGAACGATTTCGGAGTGGCCGTCGAGCGTGAAGGCTACCGCCTATTCCGCGTACCCACAGGACAGGCATATCGTGCTCGGGGATACATGATCGAGGCGGATGCCTCCGGTGCCTCGTACTTCCTCGCCGCCGCCGCCATAACCGGCGGCTCAGTTCGCGTCGAAGGCGTCGGACGTTCTTCGATCCAAGCCGATGCCCGCTTCGCCGACATCCTGGCCCAAATGGGTTGCCATGTGACCCCCCTCCCCAACGCGATCGAGCTACAGGGAGCCCCCCTGAAAGGAATCTCTATCGACCTCTCCGACGCCCCCGACCTCGTGCCCTCCCTTGCCGTCACCGCCGTGTTCGCAGAGGGATCCACCCGCATCACCAACGTAGCCAACCTTCGCATCAAAGAATCCGACAGGCTCAGCGCCCTCGCGGCCGAACTCGCCAGAGCGGGCATCAAGGTTGAGGAATTTCCCGACGGGATCCAAATACACCCGGGCGTTCCGGCGGGTGCCCGTTTTCAGACCTACAACGATCACCGCATAGCAATGAGTATGTCCCTATTGGGTTTGCGCGCGAAAGGGGTTAGAATAGGTAATCCGGGTTGTGTCGCCAAGACCTACCCCGGCTTCTTCAAGGACTTGCAGAGCATTTCCATCAGATAACCGTGAGGGATGCCCAATGGGCGTTAGGGTCGCCGTCGTCGGAGCCACAGGTGCTGTCGGCGTCGAGATGCTCAACGTGCTTGAGCAAAGGGATTTCCCCGTCGACTACTTGAGGCCACTTGCTTCCAGCCGCTCCGCAGGCAAAAAGGTCGCCTTCAAGGGCAGCGATATCACCATCGAGGAACTCAAGGAAGACAGCTTCGGTGGCATCGACATCGCTCTATTCAGCATACCCGACAACGAAAGCAGGCATTTCGTTCCCTACGCGGCCAAGGCCGGCGCCGTCGTCATCGACAACAGCGCTGTCTTTAGGATGGACGACGATGTCCCGCTGATCGTGCCGGAGGTGAACGCCGACGACATTCGCAAGCACAAGGGAATCATTGCCAACCCCAATTGCTCCACAATAATCATGGTCGTCCCCGTCTATCCCATACATCGTGCGTCCCGCGTGAAGCGCATCGTCGCCTCCACATACCAAGCCGTCTCCGGCACCGGCAGGGCCGCAATGACGGAACTCAAAACCCAATCCGAGCAGATCCTCGCCGGCGAAGAGGTTGCGCCCAAGGTCTATCCACACCAAATCGCTTTCAATCTCCTCCCTCATATAGGCAGCTTCACCGACAACGCCTACACGACCGAGGAGATGAAGATGCACAACGAGACACGCAAAATGTTCGGTGACCAGGAGATCCGCGTCGTCGCTACGACCATACGCGTGCCGGTGTTTCGGGCACATTCCGAGGCCCTCAACCTGGAACTCGAGCGCGCTCTGACCCCCGACGAGGTGAGAAGCATTCTCAGCTCGGCTCCGGGAGTCAAAGTCGTCGACGACCCTTCGCGGAATCTCTATCCCCTCCCCATCGACGCGTCTGGCCAGGACGACGTACTCGTAGGAAGGATAAGGGTGGACTACTCCGTCCCCTGTGGCATCTCAATGTGGATCTCGGGGGACCAGCTCCTCAAGGGCGCTGCGCTGAACGCGGTCCAGATCGCGGAACACATCATCTGAGCAGCGGGACCTCCTCCGGGCAACGTAATCGGATGCGTAATTTCAGAATGGCTATTGAGTACGACGGCACAGACTTCTCCGGCTGGCAGCGCCAGCCCAATGGTAGGAGTGTGCAGCAGGCTCTCGAGGACGCTCTCGCCGCGGTCACCGGCGAATCAGTGCGAATCACCGGAGCCGGCCGAACCGATGCCGGTGTCCACGCCCTCGCACAGGCGGCCAGCTTCAAGTCCTCCTCGCCCCTCCAACCCCGGGAACTCATGGCAGCCATGAACGCAAAGCTCCCCCACGACGCGTCCATCTTGGATCTCCAGGAGGCCCCCGCCGACTTCGACGCTCAACGCAGCGCACGCGGCAAGACCTACGCCTACATCATAGTCAACCGCCGCGTCCGCTCTCCACTTCTTCGACGCACCTCCCTCTTCGTCCCACAGGAGTTGGACATCGAGGCCATGAAGACCGCCGCCCGCTTCATTCGAGGCGAGCATGATTTCGCCTGCTTTCGCTCCGCGCGCGGGTCCGCAAAAACTTCGACCAGGCACGTAACCCAGCTTGACCTGGAAGTTACGGACAACAGAATCATAATTGCCATCTCTGCCAACGGATTCCTGTACAATATGGCCCGAGCCATCGTCGGCACGCTCATCGAGGTCGGGAGAGGAAAGATCGCGCCCGACGATGTTCGCGATATCATGTCCTCCGGGGACCGGAGCCGCGCAGGGCCCACGGCTCCCGCTCACGGACTGTGTCTTGTCAACGTTCAGTACTGACGGAGGCGTGCCTGTGAAGAGAAGGATCAACGCCGAAGACGCCCCTCCGGCCATCGGGCCGTACAGCCAGGCCGTCGAAGCCGGGGGATTTGTCTTCTGCTCCGGCCAGATCCCGTTGGACAAGACCGGCGCAATGGTCGATGGCGGGATCGAACAGCAAACTCGTCGGGTCCTCACAAACATCTCCTCCGTCCTCCTCGCCGCCGGACTATCCATGAGCGACGTCGTCAAGACCACCGTCTTCATGAGAGACCTCTCGCACTTCGCGGAGATGAACGCCGTATACCAGGAATTCTTCGCCTCCGAACCGCCCGCCAGAACCACCGTTGAAGTCAGCAGCCTTCCCAAGGGCGCGCTCGTCGAGATAGACGCCGTGGCTGCTCGCGCTGCCCCACGGCCTAAGGGAGAAAGCTCAAATGCCTGACAGGATCGCCATTTCAGCCGACTTGGGGGGGAGTGCAATCAAGGCCGGCGCTGTGGACGAAAACGGGAAAATCCTCCGCGAACTCCGCGTCGAGACCAGGGCCTCGGAGGGAGTCGACGCCGTTCTCTGGCGGATCGAGACTGTCGTGGATTCAGTGCGTAACAATCTTCGCGATTCACACCACGAAATAATCGGGGCGGGGGTTGGCTGCCCGGGCTTGGTGAACACCCAAACCGGCACCGTACATTTCGCCCCCAATCTGACCGGCTGGCAGGATGTCGAACTCGGCCCCAGGCTTGCAGAACGACTCAAGATGCCCGTCCTCGTGGAGAACGACGCCAACGCCGCCGCATGGGGCGAATTCTGGATCGGCTCGGCAAAGACCGCCTCGTCCCTCGTCCTCTTCACGCTCGGCACGGGCATTGGCGGAGGCATCGTTCTTGACGGAGAGATCTGGCACGGCTCAACCGATACCGCCGCCGAGTTAGGACACATGATTGTCGAGGCCAACGGAGAGCCCTGCGCATGTGGCAGCCGTGGCTGCCTCGAGGCCTATTCCTCCGTTACCGGCATCCGCCGCAGGGCCACAGAGGCCATAAACGCCGGCGAGTCCTCCGCGCTCTCCACCTACCTCAACAACGGCGAGCTTTCCGGCGAGGAGGTCTACACTTGTGCCCTCTCCGGCGACCCTCTGGCTGCCCGCCTCATGCGCGAAGCCGGCTATTACCTCGGCGTCGCTACCGTTACCGTGATGCACATGCTCAATCCCGAAAAGATCCTATTCGCAGGCGGACTCGCCGCCGCTACCGACATGATCATGAACCCTATCCGCGAAGTCGTCCAAACACGAGCACTCAACGTCCCTCGAGACAAGGCTTCGGTCGATTTCGCATACCTTGCCGACAAAGCCGGACTAATCGGAGCCGCCGGATGCGTATTCCACAGGTACGCAACTTCTGCATAATCGCCCACATCGACCACGGCAAGTCCACCCTCGCCGACAGGATCCTCGAGGTCACTGGCGCTCTCCCTGCAGGCAAGCACGCCGACCTAGTCCTCGACGCCATGGACCTCGAACGCGAAAAGGGCATCACAATTAAGGCCAGCGTCATCACGCTCCATCACCGGCGGGCGGGAGAAACCTACACCCTCAACCTCATAGACACCCCCGGCCACGTCGACTTCAGCTACGAGGTCTCCCGCAGCCTCGCCGCCTGCGAAGGCGCCCTCCTACTCGTGGACGCCGCCCAGGGCGTCGAGGCCCAAACCGTCGCCAACGCCTACCTCGCCGCCGACCACAACCTCGTCATCATACCCGTTATAAACAAAATCGATCTGCCCCAAGCGCTACCAGATCAAGTTGCCGAGGAAATGAAATATACCCTGGGCATAGATTCAGACGAAATCCTACTCGTGAGCGCCAAGCAGGGGCTGGGTATCGACGAAGTCCTCGACGCTGTCGTTGACCGCATCCCCCCTCCCGAACACCACGAAGGCCACGGCCTCAGAGCGCTCATCTTCGACGCCGAATACAACGAGTACCGCGGCGTCATCGTCTACCTCCGCGTCTTCGAGGGCGAGATCAAGCCAAAAATGAGAGTCCTCCTCTGCGGCACTAAGACTACGCATGAAGTGACCGAGGTCGGCACCTTGACCCCCGGCATGCACCCGCGTCCCCGTCTCGGCCCCGGCGAAGTAGGCTACATGATCGCGGGCATCCGCTCGTTGGACGACGTGGGCGTGGGAGACACCGTAACCGAAGCCGAGGCACCCTCCAAGCCTCTCCCCGGCTACCGCCAGCCCCAGCCCATGGTCTACTGCGGACTCTACCCCAGCGGCGATACCGAGTTCCGATTTCTCAGAGAGGCGCTTGCCAAGCTTAGGCTCAACGATTCGTCCTTCGTCTACGAGCCCGAACACTCCGACGCCCTCGGACCCGGATTCCGTTGCGGCTTCCTCGGCATGCTCCACATGGAAATCGTCCAGGAACGCCTCGAACGCGAAAGCCAGCTCGAACTCGTCAAGACCGCACCAAACGTTACCTACGAAGTCCTGCTCAAAGACGGTTCTACCAGGCTCGTCCACGGTCCCGACGAGTTCCCCGCTCCCGATAGAATCGCTGAGACCCGCGAGCCCCTGGTTCGCGCCGACTTCGTCTGCCCCGCCGAGCACATCGGCAACATAATGAGGCTCTGCGAAGAACGACGAGGCAGACACCAGCGCACCGAATATCTCAGCCCCACCAGGGCCATACTCGTTTACGACCTACCCCTCGCCGAAGTCATCTTCGACTTCTACGACAAGCTCAAGTCCGCCACCCGCGGCTTCGGCACTATGGACTACGAGTTCCTCCGCTTCGAGCAAGCCGACATCGCCAAAATCGACATTCTGATCGCCGGCAGGCGCGTCGACGCTCTCTCCACAATGGTGCACCAGAGCAAGGCCGTCCGCAGGGGACGCGCCCTCGTGCAAAGGCTCAGGCGCGAGATCGACAGACACCTCTTCGAGATCCCCATACAAGCCGCCATCGGCGGCAGAATCATCGCCCGTGAAACCATAAGACCCCTCGCCAAGAATGTCACCGCCAAGTGCTACGGCGGGGATATCACCCGGAAGCGCAAGCTCCTCGAAAAGCAAAAGGAAGGCAAGCGCCGCATGAAACAGGTCGGAAACGTTCGCATTCCACAGGAGGCGTTCCTCTCAGTGCTCACAGTGGAAGACGAAAAATGAACCCAACTCAGACCCACCACCACCCCCTAGCCCGATTCGTCTCCGAGAATATCATTCCCGCCGTCGGCGCCGTCGTGCTGGCGCTCATCATACGAAGCTTCGCCATTCAGCCCTTCACAATTCCCACAGGCTCCATGGAGCCCACCCTTCATGGAGACTACACCCGCGGAGACAAAATCCTCGCCGACAAGGGCGCACTTGCCTTCTCCGACCCCGAGCGCCTCGACGTGGTGGTCTTCAAGTTCCCCGAAGACGTCGGCAAGAAACGCGACTTCATCAAGCGCCTCGTTGGCATGCCCGGCGAAGCCTTCGAAATACGCCGCGGCGACGTTTACATCAACGGAGACATTCTTCGGAAACCCCTCCACAAACAGAAAGGAATCTGGGCCCAGGTGGACGTTGCCGATCTCTCAAAGCCCTCCCTCTCCCAGCCCTGGGCCACCTCCCACGACATGCCCTCGCAGAATGGCTCCATGCTCCTCGATGGCCGTCAGCAGCCGGCCTCACTCTGGTACAACAACCTGGTAGCCAACTCATCCCCCTCTTCCAGTAGGGAAACCGACCTTGTGGGCGACTTGATGGCTGAACTCAAGCTCGCCCTCGTTGACGCGCAAAGCGGCGAAATCACCATCACTCTCCAGGATCTCGGAGGGGAAGTGAGGCCACTCCGCTTCTCGTCTCCACGTGTCTTCGGAAGCCTCAGAGGAACGTCCGTCGCATCAATTTCCTTCGACCAAGACGGCGCTACTTGCTCCATTCAGCGCAACGGCGTCGAGATAGATAGTGTCCGAACCGCCCTGTGGAGCCCTGACGAGTTCCATTCTCTGGAGTTCTCCAGTTATGACGACACAGTCAACCTTATCTTAGACGGAGAAGTCCTTATCTCGGAGCAATTCACCCCCTCCCTCGGCGCGCAGGTGCTCCCCGCCTCTCTCCCTCCGCCGCTCGGCGTCACGGCAACCAACTGCCGTGTGGCTCTGCGGCGGATAGGTTTGCATCGAGACGTCTATTGGACCAACATGGCCCCTTGGGGAGACGAGGGAATGGTGCTTCATATTCCGCAAGCGCAATTCGTCGTACTTGGCGACAACAGCCCCAGCAGCGAGGACAGCCGCAGATGGATGAACTCGCCCTTCGTCCCTCGAGAGAACCTCGTAGCCCGAGCATCCGTAATCTTCTGGCCGCCGCAGCGCTGGCGCCTCATACCCTGAAGGAGCCCAAGTGGAACAACACCACCCCGACCCCGGCACACATCTCCTCGCCGCCCACGGACTAACCAAAAGCTTCAACCGTCGTGAAGTCGTCCACGACGTCAAGCTCTTCGTCGGTCAGGGGGAGATAGTGGGACTCCTCGGCCCCAACGGCGCCGGCAAAACCACTACCTTCAGAATGGTCGTCGGCATGATACGGCCCGACAGCGGACAGATCGCCTTCCGCGGCAAAGATGTCACCTCCCTCCCGATGTACAGGCGAGCGCGTTTGGGCATGGGATACCTCGCGCAGGAGCCCTCCGTCTTCCAGGGCCTCACCGTCAGGGAAAACGTCCTAGCCATACTCGAGGCAATCGGTATCGGCCGACGCGACCGCCTGAAGCGCGCAAGTGACTTCCTCGAAGAGTTCGGCCTCGGACACCTCGCCTCGCAGAAGGCCTACACACTATCCGGCGGTGAACGCCGAAGGCTCGAAATCTGCCGCGCCATGGTCACCGACCCCTTCCTTCTGCTTCTCGACGAGCCCTTCTCTGGCGTCGACCCCATAGCCGTCGACGACCTCCAGACAGTGATCCTTCGCCTAAAGGCCAGCGGAATAGGCATCCTCGTAACCGACCACAATGTCCGCGAAACCCTCTCCGTCACCGACCGCTCATACATGATTCACGAGGGCAAGATCTGGAGACACGGCACCGCCGACGATCTCGTCAGCGACGATGAGGTGAAACGCGCCTACTTGGGCGTAGACTTCTCCATGTAGGCGCTAGAAGACCGCTGCCGCCAGCCAAAGCGCAATTCGCGCTGAGATGTTGGCGTAGACCCCGGCAACGACATCGTCAGTGGCGATCCCCCACCCGCCTGCCAGCTTCTCAGCCCGCCGCGCAGGAAACGGCTTCAGAATGTCGTACAGTCGGAAAAACAGAAAACCGACCACCGCGCCCTTCCAGATCGGCACAGTGGCAATCCCGATCAGAGACACCAGCATCCCGCACCCCTCGTCAACGACGCACGGTCTGGGATCAGTCTCGTCGTAGTAGCTTTCCGCAAGGCCTCCACCCCATACCGCCGCCGCAAACAGAATCGCGGCACACACGGGCACCAGCACCACCCCCCACGGAAGCTCTTGCACCGCCAAGTAGATCAGTAGCCCGCCCAGGCTCCCCGCCGTCCCCGGAAGCACAGGGTTGTACCCAAGATACAAAAAACTCCACAGCGCCCTAGCCAATGCTCCGCCGCCTAAGTAGCGACTCCACTCGCACTAGGTAAACCGCCCCCGTCGCCAGAGTAATGAACACCGCCAGCCAGACAGTTCCCCTCGCCGCTGTCAACGCAAGATCGCTCCCCGAGAAATGCGCCAGAACCAGCACCACAATCCAAACGGAAAAAAACTGGACCACGAACTTGCTCTTGCCGAAGACCGTTGACCCTATCGGAGTGTTGTGTGCCTCCGCATAGCTCCGCAGCCCGCTCACGATCAGTTCCCTGCCAATTATCAGCAACGGCGCCCACGCCGATATCTCCCACTCCCCGCCGCTCACCCTAAACCCAGCCACGAAGAAAAGGTACGCCCCGCAGATCAGAACCTTGTCCACCACAGGATCGGCCAGCTGCCCAAACAGCGAGGTCTGGTTCGCCTTCCTTGCCACCATGCCGTCGAGCACATCAGTCAAACCGGCAAGAAGCAGCAACACAAGCGCTACGTCCAAACACCACGTCTTACCAAGCGTCAGCATGACGAAGATCGCCAACGTGAGCGCAAACCTGCCCACCGTGAGCTTGTTGGGAACGTTCATTGCGATTCCACCTTCTCAGCTGCTTCTCTGCTGTGCTCCCTGGCGTTCTTCCCACTCCGCCAGCGATATGATGATCTCTCGCGCCTTGCTCCCCTTGTAGCCGCCCACTATCCCATCCTCAGCCATCATGTCAACCAGCCGCGCCGCCCTCGTATATCCTATCTCCAACTTGCGCTGAAGCAGCGACACAGATCCCCTCCCCGTCTGAAGAATCACTCTCACCGCGTCATCATACAGAGGATCGCGGCTTGACGGCTCAAGATCCGCCGCCGTGGGCAGCTCGTGAATCCCGCTTGCTCTCGCGATCTCCGGTGCGTCAATAGCTCCCTCGTAGCGCACCGTCGTCGCCGCTTCCGTCACCGCATCGACCACCCGCCTGATCTCCCCATCGCTCGTGTAGGTGCCCTGCGCTCGCACAAGCTTCGACGTCCCCGCTCCCAAGAACAGCATGTCCCCGCATCCCAAGAGCCGCTCTGCCCCATTCTGGTCAAGGATAATTCGCGAGTCCGTCTTCGCCGACACCTGAAACGCTATCCTTCCCGGCATGTTCGCCTTTATCAAACCTGTGATTACATCGACCGACGGCCGCTGTGTCGCAACGATTATGTGTATTCCCACCGCGCGCGACTTCTGCGACAACCGTGTTATCGAGTACTCGATCTCCTTCGGCGACGCCATCATCAGGTCGGCCAACTCGTCAACTATGATAATCACGTAAGGAAGATGCATCGGAACGTCGTCCAGTTCGGCCCCGTCCTCAATATCCGACGAGAGCCGCTTCCTTATCCCCTCCGCTCCCAGCTTGTTATACTGCCTTATGTCCCTTACACCCACCAGTGCCAGCAGGTCATACCGCCTGTCCATCTCCTTTGTGGCCCATGTCAGCGCCAGCGTCGCCCGCTTAAGGTCCGTAACAATCGGCATCAGAAGGTGCGGAATGCCCTGGAACCCCGTCATCTCCACCATCTTCGGATCCACCAGAAGCACCTTCACGTCTCGCGGCGACCTCGCCATTAGCAGCGTGACGATTATCCCGTTCAAGCACACCGACTTCCCCGACCCCGTCGTCCCCGCAATCAGTAGGTGCGGCATCTGCGCGAGGTCCGCCACTAGCGGCTCCCCCGAAATGTCCTTCCCCAACAGCAGCGGGATCGCGTAACGATTAACCTTGTCCTGACACCTCTCAATCAACTCCCTCAATCCCACCATGTCCTTGTGCGTGTTGGGAACTTCCACCCCGATCGTCGACTTGCCCGGGATCGGCGCCACTACCCTAACCGCCGCAGCTCGCAACGCTATGGCAAGGTCGTCAGCCAGCGATATGACCCGGTTCACTTTTATCCCGGGTGCCAGCGCCAGCTCGAAAAGCGTCACCACCGGCCCCCGCTCAATCCTTACCACCCGCGCCTCGATCCCGAAGTGTTTCAGCGTCCTCTCCAGAATCGCCGCGCTCTGCTGAGCCATCCCTTCCGTGTCCCCAAGCTCAGTCGACTCCACCGAATCAAGCAGGTCAATCGACGGAAACTCGTATCCGTCGACCTCGGGAAGCGCCTCGAACACCGGCGCCGCTCTCCGTGGCGGTTCAGGAGGCCGGATTATCACCGGCTCGCGCATCGGCTCCTTCTCTTCCTCGACCTCTTCCTCAACCTCCTCCTCTTCGGGCTCAGGTTCAGGCGCGATTATCTCCACCGGCGCCGACGCAGCCCTCGGCTTCCGCCTTCTTCCCGCCGGCGCCGATCTTCTCGCAATGATCAGCTCACGCAGCCGCTTCACGCCCACCGCAGCCAACTCGTACAGCATAAGATCCGTGGCAAGGATCGCCGAGAGCGCCCCGAGCGCGACCAGCAGAATCGCAGCCCCCTGCACCGCAAAGAAATGCTTCATCAGCGCCGCGCCCCCCAACCCTATCACACCCCCCGCGCTCGGCGCGTACCCGTACTTCAAAGATGACTCCGGAATTGACAGCGCCGTCGCAATCGTCAGTACGAACACACCCACGCCCGCAAGTCGCGTAAGCGGATTCGTCACCCCCCCGCGAAACAACCACACCATCGCCCACGCGAACCCCATCCCCACCAGCGCGTACGACGCCAGCCCAAACCAGAACAGCAACTCCTTCGCTACATACGCTCCCGCAATCCCGCTCCAGTTGTGCACCGGACGGTTCGGCACGGCGCGGAAAAACTCCGCATCGTCAGGCTCAAAGGTTACCAGAGAAAGAAACGACAGCAAGGCGAAGGCTATAACTACAACAGCTATAATCGGCCTCAGTATGCCGCCTTGTTTCTCCATGTTGCGCCTCATTGATGATGTAATCCCGTGTGACCAAATCCTCCGTCGCTTCGCTGCGTCTCCGGAAGTTCGTCGTTAGGGATTAGCTCAGCTCTCGCCACCTCGCATATCACAAGCTGCGCGATCCGCATGCCTCGCGTAATCGTAAACACCTCGTGCCCCATGTTCCCCAGGATTATGCGCACCTCTCCCCTGTAGTCGCTGTCAATCGTCCCCGGCGCATTCACCAGCGTTATCCCATGCTTCGCCGCCAGCCCGCTCCTCGGCCTCACCTGTCCCTCGTATCCTCGCGGCAGCGCTATCCGGATTCCCGTCGGAACCATCTTTATCTCTCCCGGACCCAATTCCTCGTCCGACTCAACCGCCGCACATAGGTCCATCCCGCTGGCACCCTCGCTCATGTATTTCGGCAGCGGAACGTCCTCGCACCCGGGCTCCTTGCTTATGTGAACCTCCACCTCTTTCATTAACCCTTCACCTTCTCTTTGATCACCCTCACAAGCTCAGGAACCGAAGGGAGCCGTCCCTTCCCGTGCGCACCGCAGCTAAGCCAACCCTCCTCCGGCTCCAGCACTTCCATTCCCAGCTCGCGCAGCCTCTCGATGTTGGCCTGCACCAGCTTGTTCTTATACATTCGCTCGTTCATCGCCGGCGCTATCACGATAGGAACCGTCACCGCCATCGCCGTGCAGCACACCACGTCGTCCGCAAGACCCGCCGCCAGCTTACCTATCATGTTTGCCGTCGCCGGAGCGACGATCATTACGTCAGCCCACTCCGCAAGCGATATGTGCAGCGGGTTGAACTCCTTTACCTCCTCGAACATGTCGCTCACAACCGGATTCCCGCTCAAACTGAAGAACGTCCACTTCCCCACGAACTTCTCCGCAGCCGGTGTCATCACCACCTGCACGTCGAAGCCGTCCTTCCGCAGCGTGGACACCAGCTCAGCCGCTTTGTACGCCGCCACGCTTGCGGTCACCCCGACCAGTACTCGTTTCCCCTTACTCTTCAAGCTCCACCTTCCCGCTCTTCACGTCCTCCGCCGCCGCGTCTATCAGATCTTTCGCACGAGCCGGCAGCCTGCCGAAGCTCATCTTCACCATCTCTCTCACTCGCTTCAGCAAGATCGATGTCATCTTGAATTTCTCATTGGTCTCACTCGACATTCCTGACGACCGAAGTGTCTCCATAACTATTTCCCGCTCTCCTTCAATATGATTTCCTCAACCCGTGCAACCGTGTCTCTGAGTTCGTTGTTGACCACAACGTACTGATAATCGCTCGCACGGCTCATCTCTTCACGCGTGCGATCAAGTCGCCTCCGAATCTGCTCCGCTGACTCTGTCCCTCGCCCGGCAAGCCGCTCCTCCAACACCTCATCACTCGGCGGCATCAGGAAGATCAGCACCGCCCCCGGATACAGCCTCTTAACCTGTGCTGCCCCCTCCACGTCGATATCCAGAAGTATCGCCTCCCCGCTATCAAGCGCGTCCTCGACCTCACGACGCAGAGTCCCGTAGAGATTGCCAAGGTACTCCGCATGCTCAAGGTACTCCCCCCGCCTTACGCCTTCCACGAATTCGTCGCGCGAGACGAAGTGGTAATCCTTCCCATGCTCCTCGCCCGGCCTCCGACCGCGGGTAGTCGCCGAAACCGAGTGCCTGATCCCCAGCTCTTTGACTACAAGGTCCGAAACGGTCGTCTTGCCGCATCCCGAAGGGCCGGAAATGACAAATACGGGCGTCGACCCCTCTCTCCTCAGCTTGGCCTCCTGCTTCGTTTGCATTATCGTCCCGAACCGCCAAACCAGCCTTGGCCGCGATGGCCGGACTGCCCCATCCCGCTCCCCTATCACTGCCCCGCCTAGGGTGCTCCCACGGCACAACCCTCCCCATTCCTATTCGACATTTCCTGCCTGTTCCTTTATCCGCTCAATCTCAGCGCGGAGGTCCACCGAGATGCCCGAAAGCACCGAATCATTCGACTTCGCCGACAGCGTATTCGCTTCGCGCAGCATCTCCTGCCCGATGAACTCCAGCCTTCTCCCAACTGGCCCATCCGATTCCACAGCCTGTCTGAAAGCGCTGCTGTGCGACCGCAGCCTGCACAGTTCCTCCGTTATATCCGCCCGATCAGCGAACATCGCGATCTCACGAACGATGTCCTGTTCCGAAAACGGCAGTTCCTCCCCCTCGGTCATACTCCCCAATCTCGCCAGCAGCTTCTCCCGGTACCCGTCAACTACCGCCGGCGCCCTCCCCTCGGCCTCGTCCACCAGTTTCTCAGCTCGCGAACATATCCCCAGAAGCTCCTCCGCTAGCGTCGCCCCTTCCGTCTCTCTCATCGACACCGCCATCTCCGACGCCTCGATCACGGCAGCAGCACCAGCCTCCCATACCTCGTCCGTCGCACTCAACTCCACCCCTCGCACCACTCCCGGCAGGTTCACCACCGTGTTCATGTCAATCGTCCCCGACAGTCTCAACTTCGACTGTAATTCTTCCAGCTTCTCCGCGTACGCCTTCGCCACTTCCTCATCTATCGTGACATCTCCACCTGCGCTGTCACTGACGATGTGCAACCAGATATCCACAGTCCCTCTTCTGAAATACTTCTTGAGCATCTTCTTCATCTCAGGCGCGCGCCAGGAGAACTCCTCCGGGAAATGGAAGTTCATCCGCAGCCCACGGTTATTCAGCGTCCTCACCCTCGCCCTCACGGACTGTTGCCCCACCTGTGCCACGGCCTCCCCAAACCCCGTCATGCTCCTAATCATTTCTTCCCACCTCTCAAATAGCTCGAACCCGGCGTCTCAAGCGACTCCCCTCGTCCGCACATCGGACACTCCTCCGGGGCGTACGTCGCCATATCCACCGATACCAGAGCCTTGGAAGGAAAGCCCAACCCCGCCCCACCCGACCTGTCCACGAGGCAAACGGCTCCCACTACCTTGCCCCCGAGTTCCTCCACCGCCGCCGCGACCTCCTTCACCGAACCCCACTTGGTCACCGTATCCTCTACTATCAACACCCTCTCCCCCTCGGCGACTCTGAACCCTCGCCTGATCGTCATCTTCCCATCCACTCGCTCCGCGTATATACCCCGCACGCCAAGCTGCTTAGCAACTTCATAAGCCAACACAATCGCCCCCACCGCAGGCCCCACCACGACCTCAGGCTTCCACCCTCTCGCCAGTGACGCCAGCTCCCCGCACAGCACCTCCGCTCGCTCGGGATGCTCCAGCACCAACGCCGACTGCACGTACACGTCACTGTGCAGACCCGAATGCAGCCTGAAATGCCCTCTCAGGATCGCTCCCGATTCCTCCAGAAGCTTCAGCACTTCCTCTCTCTGCAAGCTCCACCCCTCACCCGCTGAGTTTCGTTATCAGGATGACTAACCCAAAGAAAAGCGCCGCCGCTCCTACCGTAACCTTTATGAAGAACATCCCCGTCTGCGTCCCGAACGCGCTCTGCATCGAAGAGGCCCCGAACGCAGCCCCAATTCCCTCTCCTCTCCCCGCCTGCAGCAGGATCACCAGGATCAGGAATATCGCATCCAGAACCAGAACCACCTTGAGAACCGTCAACAGCACCGACACGTTTCCGTCCCCCTTAGCTCTTCGCTGATATCCCTGACTTCACGATTTCAACAAACGAGCCCGCCTCCAGGCTCGCGCCGCCTATTAGCCCGCCGTCCACGTCCGGATTCGACATCAGATCCTTCACGTTCGACGGCTTCACGCTTCCACCGTACTGAATCCGCACCGCTTCCGCCGTAGCCTCGCCGAACATCGAGCCAATCAACCCTCGTATGTAGCTGTGCGCCTCCTGCGCCTGAGCCGGCGTGGCATTGACTCCCGTACCTATGGCCCACACGGGCTCTTAGGCAATCGCCACATTTCGCATGTCCTCTTCCGACAATCCGATCAATCCGCGCTCGACCTGCACTCTCACCACCGCCTCCGTCTCGCCCGCCTCTCTCTGCTCCAGAAGCTCTCCAACACACAGGATCACCTCTAGCCCGCCCCCCAGAACCTTCCGCACCTTCTTGCTGATCAGCTCATCCGTCTCGCCCATAACGTGCCGCCGCTCCGAATGGCCAAGTATCACGTAAGTGCATCCCACATCCTTCAGCATCCCCGGCGAGATCTCCCCAGTGAACGCTCCCTTGTCCTCGTGATAGCAATTCTGCGCCCCAAGTGCCACGTTGCTTCCTGCCACCACCTCGGCCACCGACGAAAGGTACACCGACGGCGGACATATCGCAACGTCGGCACCCAACACGTCCGACACACCCGCCTTCACCCCCGCCGCCAACTCAACTGCCGAACTCCGGTCCATATTCATCTTCCAGTTGCCCGCAATGAAAGGCTTCCTCATCCACCATCCTCCTGATTCCCTGGTCTGCCGCTCTGGAGCTCCCTTTCCATCGCAGCGACAATAGTCCTGAGCTGCTGCATCATCCCGTCGAATACGTCAGGCGTAATCGATTGCTCCCCGTCCGAAAGGGCACGCTCCGGAGACGGATGGACCTCAACCATGACTCCAGACGCTCCCGCCGCCACCGCAGCCAGCGACATCGCAGGAACCAGACCCGCCCGCCCCGTCGCATGACTCGGATCCACAATCACCGGCAGGTGGCTTATCTGCCTCACGTTCGGCACCGCGCTCAGGTCAAGTGTGTTTCGCGTCGAGTCCTCGAACGTCTTGATCCCCCGTTCGCACAGAATCACTCTCGCGTTCCCGTTCGACAATATGTACTCCGCCGACATCACAAGCTCCTTGACCGACGCCGACATCCCTCTCTTCAGAAGCACCGGCTTCCCGCGCTGACCCACCTCATCCAGCAGATTGAAATTCTGCATGTTTCTCGCCCCGACCTGCAGCACGTCCGCGTATTTCTCCACCTCTTCCACCTGCCGCGCGTCCATTACCTCCGTCACCACCGGCATGTTCAGTTCGTCTCCCGCTTCCCGTAGGTACTCGAGCCCCTCCTTCCCAAGTCCTCGAAAGCTGTACGGCGAAGTGCGCGGCTTATACGCCCCTCCCCTCAGCATCGAAGCTCCTGCCTTCTTCACCCGCCGCGCCACCTCCAACAGCATCTCCCTGTTCTCCACCGCGCAAGGCCCCGCTATCACCGCAACGTTCTTCCCCCCTATCTTCACCCCCCCGCACTCGATTACCGAATCTTCCTCTTGAAATTCTCTGCTCGCCAACTTGAACGGCGTCAGGACCGGAATCACCCTCTCCACACCCCTGATCGCGCTCAGCGGCTGAATCCGCAGCCGGTCCTCCTCCCCTATCACCCCGACTATCGTCCGCCTCACACCCTTGGACACATGGACCTGGAACCCCATGCCCTCAATGACCTCTAGCACATGGTTGTACTCCGCATCAGTTATGCCGGGTTCCAGGACGATAATCATGAATTAAGCCCAGATCGGAAAGGAAACCTCAACTCGCGGCCGGATACGAGCCCAAAACCCTCACTTCCACGCAGATGTTTCTCAACTCCTCGAGCGCGCCCTTCACCTTATCCTCATCGCAGTGCCCCTTCATGTCCAGGAAGAAGCAGTAATCCCAGGCCTTGCGCCGTGACGGTCGCGACTCGATCCAGCTGAGATTCACCTTCCAGCGTCTCAGCGGCTCCAGCATCTCGTACAGCGCCCCCACTCGATCCTTTATCGAGCAGATCACCGACGTCTTATCGTCCCCGCTCGGCCCCGACGTGCTCCTTCCTATCACCCAGAAGCGCGTCACGTTCCCAGGTATGTCCTCGATTGATTCCGCTATTACCTCCAGCTTGTACTCCTCAGCGGCCTCGACGCTTCCTATCCCGGCCGCCCCGTCCTCCGACGCCGCCTTCTTCGCAGCCTCCACCGTACTCGCCACCAGCACCTTCTCAACCTTGCCCAGATTAGCCCCTATCCAGTTGCGGCATTGATCCATCGCCGCAGCCTGTGAGTATATCCTCTTGATCTCGCTCTTCCGGCCCTTCGCCATCAGATTGTGGTGCACGTCAAGATGCTCCTCAGCGCATACCCTCAGGTCGTAATCCAAGAACGTATCCAACGTAGGTGTCAGCGCTCCCACCGTCGAGTTCTCAACCGGCACTACCCCGTAGTCTGCCCTTCCCGCCCATACCTCCTTGAACACGTCGGATATCTGCTCCGCCGCCACGTAGTCCACCGACGCGCCAAACTTCCGCCTCGCCGCCAAATACGAAAACGTCAGCGGCGGACCCAGGTATCCCACCCTAAGCTTCTTCTGAAGCGCCAAGCACGCCGACATTATCTCCCTGTAGATCGCCTCCAGCCCTTCCTGCGGAACCGGCCCTTCACTCACGCCCCTCACCCGCTCGTACACTTCCTTCTCGCGCGTCGGAACGTACACCTGCTCGTTGTTCGCTTCCTTCAGCAGGTGCAGCTTCTTCACGAGCCCCGCCCGCTCATTGATCAGCCGCACGATCTCCTCGTCCACGCGATCCACCTCGGCACGCAGCTCACCGAGTGAGCCTTCCCCCGACACGTAAGCCCCCTCTCTGGAAAAGGATGGAATCCGCCTTAGATCAAGCAGAGCCTTACCTTGCGAATATAGCAGCCTCCCCAAAACCTGTCAACCCTACCCCGCAGCGGGCTCAAACTCCCCCCTGCCCCGTCCCCTTCACCGACGAATATACCAGCTTCCCGTATGCATCCGACAGCTTCTCCGTCACTGGCCCCGGGCACTCTGGCAGCACGACGTCCCCCACCTTCGCCGCAGGCATCAGCTCCATGAGTGAACTTGTGATGAAAACCTCGCTCGCCCGGGCCAACTCACTCAACAAGAATGACTTCTCGACCGACCTCATCCCAAGCCCCTTCGCAGCCTCCAGCACCTTCGCACGCGTGATCCCCGGCAGAATGTTCATCTCCAGCGGAGGAGTTGTGAGCACACCATCCATCACCGCGAACACGTTGCTTCTAGTCCCTTCAGCCACTTCATCATCGGCCGTAAGAAAAAGCGCCTCCTCTGCGCCCTGCCCGTGCGCTCTCCGCAGGGCCACGACATTCTCCATGTATGATGTAGTCTTGTGTCTCGAAAGCTTCGTGTCCCGGTGTCCCCGCTCTTCCGCGATGACCACCTGCACTCCACGCTCATACAGCTCATCTCCGTACGGCAACCCGTCTCGCGCATACACGAAAAGACTACCCCCGTCCTCTCCGTCCCTAACGTCTCCCGTGCCCCCACTCACCGTCAGCCTCACGTACCCCTCCGCAATTCCGTTCCCCTCAATCGTCCGCAGCACCGCCTCGCGCATCTCTTGCGGCGAGCAGCAAAGCGAAAGCTCCAGATCTTCCGCCGAACGGCATAGTCTTTCCAGATGCTCGCCCAACGCGAAAGGCTTGCCGCCGTAGACCCGCATCGTCTCGAACAGTCCTTCCCCGTACAGCACCAAACGGTCGAACACGCCCACCTCGGCATCATCCGCCGCCACCAGCCGCCCGTTCAGGTACACAACCTCCCCCACCCCTACCTCCATTCATTCACGTCCGCGCCCATCGCCGAAAACAGCGCCTTCGCCTTGTCCAGCGTCTCGCAGTACTCCATCTCCGCCACCGAGTCCGCAACCACCGCGCCGCCGACCTGGAAATACAAGTCAGCGCCGCAGCGCAGAAACGTTCTTATGACGATATTCAGATCGGCCTGCCCGTCCATACCGATGTATCCGATCGAGCCCGTGTACACGCTCCGCGCCGTAGGCTCCAGCTCGTCGATTATCTCCATCGCCCGGATCTTCGGAGCCCCCGTGATCGAGCCCCCGGGGAACGTGCCTTTCAACAGATCAACCAGGTCTCTCTTCGGATGCAGCCGCCCGCTCACCGTGCCGACCAAATGATGAACAGTCTCGTACGTCTCAACCTTCTTGTGCTCATCCACCCGTACCGTCCCGTACGAGCACACCTTCCCCAGATCGTTCCTCTCCAGATCCATTATCATGTTCAGTTCCGCCGTATCCTTCACGCTCCGCAACAGTTCGCCACGAATCCGCCCATCCTCCTCCTTGCCCTCGCCCCTCGGGCGCGTGCCCTTTATCGGTCGCGTCACCACATGGTCGCCTCGCACCCTAAGAAAAAGCTCAGGCGAGGAACTCAGCACCGACCTTCCGTCAAGCCCTATGTGACAGGCAAAAGGCGCAGGATTGATCCGCCGCAACTTCAGATACAACTCCACGTCGCTGCTCAGCATCCTCGTCTGGAACCTCTGCGACAGATTCACCTCGAAGATGTCCCCCGCAAAGATGTACTCTCGCGCCCGCTCGACCGCGCCCACGTACGACGACTTCGTAAACCCGCTGCGCACGCCCCCGACTCTGGGCGAGACTCCAACCGGGACCTCCACCATACGTGCCGCGGCTGCGAACCTCTCCGCCTCCCCCATACTCGCCGCACCTTCACGCCCCAAACCGCATCCGACCGCGTAAGCCCTGCCTTCGATGTGGTCAAAGGCGAGAAATCGATCATACAACCCGAAGTACATGTCCGGCAGGTCAACATCCCTCACCGCCCTACCCGGAAGCTTCTCCAGGAAGTGACACAGATCGTATCCGAGAAAGCCAACCAGCCCGCCCCTAAACGGAAAAGGCGCCTCCTCCGGAGCCACCGCATTCGCGGACACCACACGCCTCAGCAGCGAAAACGGATTTGACCTGCGACTCCGGATCTCTCCTCGCTCGCTCGTCACCACGGCTTCCCTGCCCCGGCACGAAACCACCAGCCGCGGCGCCCACCCCACGAACGAGAATCGCCCCATTTCTCCGTCGCACAGAGAGCTGTCCAGAAAGAAGAAATGACGTGAACGCGCTGCCAGCAGGTATGCCTGCTCCACTTTCGGCGCGTTGCGCAGCAGCCGCCACCTGGGTCTCCCCGAAGCCGCGGCCAGATCGCGCACTTGGCTAATCGTTCTCGTCATCGATCTCTATGTACCTGTTGAGGAACCTCGGCCCGTTCACCTCGCGCGCTGCTAACCATACCCTCTTCCCGTTTACCTTCTCAGCGGCAAAGCGGTAGCTCCTCA
>Ga0180438_10001417_pt1 | contig 42737 bp, 50 predicted proteins | sample SS_ome_12_FD_132455 | JGI IMG/M metagenome (GOLD analysis project Ga0180438, IMG submission 132455) | Hypersaline lake sediment archaeal communities from the Salton Sea, California, USA - SS_3_D_2 metaG | ecosystem: Environmental > Aquatic > Non-marine Saline and Alkaline > Hypersaline >...
CACCGTAAGCCGCCTGCAAGAACGAGTCCCAATTAGCGTTGAACATGTTCATGGTCGGATAGGGATCTTCGCCTGCCGCTATAGCGGCGTCGAGTACTATCTCATTGAGCTGCTTCCTCAGCCACTCCTCCCACGAACCCCGTGCAGGGTCGCCGAACTCTGGCGGGTCGAAACCCTCGAACTCTTCACCGTACGGGTCCTCTGGATCGCCGCCGGCATCACCACCTCCGAGGTCAACGCCGCCGCCAGTGTCGCCAGTGCCGCCACCAGTGGGCTCAGGGCCAGGCCCTACCCAGCGATATCCACCAGAGACTGGGTCCCATTCATACGACATTATCTATCAGCCTCCGAGGGAGTGACGGTGCTTCTGAACTCATCCTCAAAGTAGAACGGCTCGTCATCGATGTACAACCAAGCAAGCATCCGTCCATAGTGGTCCGTGTCTCCGAATAGTGGGTCTCTCACGAGGTATATTGTAGCACCGTCCTGCACAGCCTTGGTGAGGGCGTCCTGCAGGCGCTTCTTGTCGTCCGCAGCACCATCGTTATCGAGGCCGTAGTCCCGAGCATTGACACCGAGCAGACGCACCGTACGGTTCTCCTGGGCGCCTCGGCGCTCCTTGAACACGATGGTGTCCCCGTCCGGGATGTACCGGATATAGGGCTTCGTGACGCCGGTACGCAAGCCGCCGTCCTCTTCAAACGGAGACAGCGGTTGCGGTGGCTCCCACTCCAGCGGGCCGTACGTCCGAGCGTACTTGTTGTCCCAGATGTCCTGCCAGGCGATAGGCAGATTGCTGGTCGCCCAGAGGTTGCCGAACTCCTGAGCCATTTCCCGGGCCTTGGAAAGGGGAACCCCACCCACCTCGTCACGGTACTGGTCGCCGAGGCGGTCGGCCCGGAGCTGCCAGTTGGCCAGGTCGTCCCGCCAACCTTCAGCAAGGTCCGGGTTCTGCTTGGCCTTGGCCAGCTCCGCCTCAGCGGCCCGGGCCCCTACTCCACGCTCAGATATGTAGTGGTCGTAGGCCGGCCGCACAGTGGAGAACAGTGGGCTGTCGACATCGGTGATTACGTCCTGTACCTCGTTGAAGAGCTGCAGGCCGGTCATGCCAGAGGTCAGATCGATCCCGAGGCCAGCAGCGATCTGGTTAACCTCGGGGGTGAAGTAGTTGAATTTGACATTCTGGAACTGTTGGCTCAGCTCAGCATCATCGAGGCCCGGCCACGAGCGGCCCCACGGCTTCTCGTCCGCTGGAATCCTGATGAGCTCCCGGATGCGGTCGTAGTCCTCGGTGCCCTTGATCGGGTCGACGCCCTGCTGCTTGGCGTAGTACTCCTCCATGCGCTCCTCCATGGACCACCAGTTGTTCCAGAGGTCACGGGCGTCCTCGACAGCGAACTCTTCACGGAACTTCGGGTCGGCCAGGAACGCATCGATGATCCGCCTGGAGTCTTCGCCCACGGCCTGCTCCCAGATTGCATCGTTGACCTGCTCAGCGGTGTACTCGTAGATCTTCTTGGCCACGCTCTCTTTGCTGGCCTGCATGAGTCCGATGATGCGCTTGGCCCGCTCGATCGGAACCACAGGGCGGATGTAGCCGGCGTCCACGTAGGCTTGGTGCAGGGCCCGGCCCTCAGGGGTCGAGCTCGACCGGTACACAGTCTCGGTCCCGTCGAGACCGGCCTGGACAGCAGACGGGGTCCAGTCCCAGGAGCCGACGAGGTTGACGGCCAGGCTAGGCTGCTGTGAGATGAAGAGATCCCGCTGCCAGGAGGGCAGATCGAAGAAAGCCTTCCGCACATCGTTGGCGTACTGCCGGCGCAGGTCCGGGTCTTCCAGGTCGACGTTGGCGAGCGACGGCCGCACCGCCAGCTCGGGGAACTTGTCAGCGGCCTCCACCCACACATCGAAGATCTCGTGTAGGTTGGTCTCGTACTGGTTCGACGCCGGGAACACCATGCGGCTGACGGTCTCCAGAGCGTGCGAGCTGGCAACGTTGTTGTCGGCCTCGTGGCTCAGCGCCAGGAGCAGGGTCTCCACATCCTCGGGGGTCTCTGCCTGCAGCAGACGCTGCAGCTCTTCCGGCTGTGCGAGCATGGCCGAGAGCTCCCTTGTGCGGTCAAGCTCTCGGGAGATGTCGCCAAGCATGTTGGTGGCGAAGAAGTAGGGCTCGTGGTTCACGAAGGTGGCTGCGTCCACAGCCAGCGAGATCGTGGAACCCACGGTACCGCCACCCAGCAGACGGGGGACGATGCCGGTGCCGGCGGTGTACTTCACCGAGGGGACGAAGTCTCCCACGATGTCCACCAGCTCCTGGTACCGCTCCGGGTCGTCGATCGGGTCGGCCAGATTCTGCAGCAGCATGTCGATGCCCCACATGGGGACGTAGCCTATGCCGGGCAGGATCGCACCGAACGGGTTGTCCCCGCCGGTGGGCAGGAAGAACAGAGGCGAGAAGTCGGTCTCGTCGGCGCCGGGCAGCAGCCCGCCCTCGCCAAACACTCCCGGCAGGTCCGGGTGCAGCCCCTTGTCGATCGTGAAATCGGTATGGGCCAGCCGGCTCATCATGGCCAGCGGCTTCGGGTTGAACGGGATGAGGTGACCGAACTTGTCGTACATGGTCCGCATCCCGAGCAGATTTTTCTGGTTGATCTGGCCACGGAGCATCGGCTTGCGCATGACCTCCCGGCCCCAGAACCCTGCCATGTCAGCCCACGGCCGGCCGAAGGGAAACACCCCTTGCGCCTGCTGACCGAGCCTCGTGCTGCGGTCCCAGGTGAAGAGCATGTTGTCGATCTCTCGCTCTACGGTTCGCTCCACCAAGTCGTCGATGTAGCCCTGTGGGACATAGCCCTTGTCGAAGGCAGTCTCGTACAGCATGTCCTTGAGACCGGTACGGGTACCGCCAGAGATGCCCTTGAGCCCGAGCATACGCTCCAGCTCGGCATCACCGACAATGGTCATTTTCTGTGAATCGAACAGCCGCTGCAGGCGGGCCGTCTCAGCGGCACGCACTTGCTCGGCAACCAGCCCTCTGCGGTAGTTGACGGGGTCCATGAACCAAGCATCGAAGAACGTCTCGGTCATGGCCGACACAGGGTGCCTGGCGCCGAGCTCTTTCTTCACGCCACGGATCGGACCGAGGTTGTCAAACACAAAGCTCGGCAGCTCCTTGGGGATACCGCCGGCGCCGTCAATAGCGGCAGCGGTCTCCCGGAACGCTGCGAGGACATCATCGAACACGCCATTCTTGTTGGCGGTGGAGAGAATGACCTCCTCGAACAGCTTGCTCCATCCGTCGAATGCTTCGTCTGCTCCAGACAGGAGCCGGGTGTGCATGTTGCCCTTGGCGTCCTTGGACAAGGCCACGCTGGTGCGCAGCTTCTCCCCGTCAGTGCCGGCGAACCACTCACGGAACGCCGTACGTCCACGGAGGAAGGCACGGAACCCGGAGTCCTGCAGCAGGCCACCGGTCCAGCGTTGGGCGGCTTCTAGGTACTGCGCCTCGTTCGGCTGAATGTCGTGCCAGCCCAAGCCGTTGCCGTCGTGGAGCTGCCGCTCGGCAGCCTTGAGGTAGGTGGGATAGTCAGACAGGGCCTGCAAGCGCTTCTGACTCACAGGGTCGAGGTGTGCTGACCCGGAGCGGACCGCACGCCGGCTGGCGGGGTTGCCGAAGTTCTTGGCCATGTGGGCAGCACGGGCACGCAGGAACAGGGCCCGGTCCCGCTGCCAGCGGAGGAACCCGTCTCGCACTCCGAAGACGTGCATGTCACGCATGAGCTCGTCCCAGCTCACCGTCACGGCGGTGGCCGGCCGGAACACCTTGTCGATCTTCCAAGCGTTGTTGAGTCCATGAGCTGCGTCCCGCAGAGTCTTCACAGCGATGTTGTGGCTGAGCCGGGTGTATGCGGCTCCGCCCTTCTCAGTGGCGAGCAACAGCTCCAGCGGTGACGCTGGCACGTTCACGGCCACAGCGGAGTCTAGGGTGCTGGACAGGCGTTTCACCAGGGTCTCAGCCTCGATGCCGAGCTCCTCGGCGACGGCCTTCATGTCCTCCGACAGGAACTTGCGGGGACCCTCGGACACCAAGGCATCGTCAGCCTTGCTGAACAGGGAGCCCTTCTTAAGCTCTTCCCACGGCACAAGCCCTGTTTCTGGATCTATCTTGCCGGCCCACGCCGGGTTGGTGGCGATGTTGGTGCGGTTGTAGTCGTCCCACATTTCTTCGACCAGCTTGGCAAGCTCGGTGGTGTTGGCCTGCTCCTGTAGCAGCTTGTCGATGGTGCCGTACTCCGTGTCGAACACCTTGGCGAGCTCATCGTACTGAGCCTGCAGCTCACGAACCGCACGGCGGGCCTCGACCCCCCTGGGGCCCTTCTTGTTGGCGGGGTACGGGGAACCGCCGAGCCGGTCAAGCAGCTCGTCTAGCTCGTGCCGCACCGGCTCCAGCAGCTTCAGCCTCTCGGCTGCCTCTCGGTGAGCGTGGGCAGCTTTACGTTGAAACTCCATGATCCGGGTCTGCCACATGTCGGCCTTGACTACGTCGTCTCCCCAGATACGGAAGGTGGTCTCGATGAGGCGGTCAGCGGCACGGGTACCCGTGAGCTCTAGCCGGCGCACTGTGTTCTGGGGGGACATGTACCGGGAGACCCAGCGTGTCCCCTTGTTGGTGCGTGCGGCTTGACGGATGGCCTGGTTCCAGTGTACGGCCACGGCCGACCGGTTGGCACCGTCCGGTATGTTGCCACGCAAGATAGCTCTCTTGGTGGCTGCTCCCAGAGCCTCCATGTCGATCGCACCCAGCAGCACGTCCTTGGGGAAGAACTGATCCGGGCGGGTGATTACGTCTCCAGCGCCGGCACCCTTGAGCGCCTTGCGGGACTGCCGGCCCTTCATGAAGACATCGAGGGACTGGCCCACAGGTTGGGGGGCCATCGGGAACTCAACCGTGACGCCCAGTTTTTCGGCCTGCTTCTTGATGAAGGAGAACCCAGCATCGGAGATCCCCGTGCTTGCAGCCAACCGGTCGAGGGGGTTCATCTTGAGGCGGTGCGCCTCCTCGATGACGTACTCTGCCACAGTACGGCCGTCAGCGAGGGTGACTGGGCCGTCTTTTGCCCCGCCTGTGTACTTGGTCTTGAAGCCTATCTCGTCGCCCTGGAAACCGCCGATGGCTCGCCTCACTCCACCCTTATCCACATGCACGAAGACGGCGCCCTTCTGGCCAGGCACGATGTGGGCAGTAAGGATACTCCCGTCCGACATCTCCTGAGAGGCCAGTATGCGGGCAGCTCGCTCCTCCTCCTTCACACGGTTGAACAGTCGATTCTGAGAGGTGTCGGCCGCACTGACGAGCCGGTCTACTACCCCCTCGGTGACGGAGGTACCTGTCAGGTTGGCCGGCCGGCCGGCGAAGTCGTCCACGATGTTGAGGCGCACAGGGACATGGTTGATGCCGGCCTGCTCCGCAGCGAGGATACGCTTGACACCGTCGTCCACGAAGACAACGCCGTCGCCCCGGGTGATGGTGATGCTTGCGTACTCGTCGAACCCGTTGGCCAGGATGTCGTCAACCAGCGGAGAGACCTCCAGGGACATGACACCCTGCCGTTGGGCGTCGTCCACCAGGGAGGACAGGAACTTGGTTTCGACCTCCATAGCATTCTCTGCGCCAGACGTAGCTCTCCACCTGCCTCTCGGGATCTGCCGGCTCTGCCACCCAGTGATCTCCAGGAGCTCGGTGACGAAGCGGCTGTCGGCCCACGAACTGACGTGCAACAGCTCGGCCATTCCTGCGGAGGCGGAGCGGGCTATGCGGGCAGTGTCCCGGGCGAACTGCATGGTGATCGGGTGACGTGCAATCGCCTCGGCGCTAGCGAACGACGTGGCCTTGTTGGTGGCCACGGAGCCACGGGGGCCGAAGATCCAAGTCATCGGGTCGAAGGCAATGCCGGAACCGAGGTCCAGGAGCAGCCCGGACAGGGAGCCATCGATGCCAAGAGCGGCGGAGGGGGTGTGGTCGTAGTACTCGGAGGTGCTCTCCAGCTCGGAGAACAGCTCGCCCCAGCGTCCGTGGATAGCATCGTCGAAGTAGTCGCCGTCTGTCAGGAACAGCGAGAAGTAGGTGGATAGCCGGCCCGGCACGTTGCGGCCGTATGCGGCCATGATGTCGAGCAGCTTACCCGAGGCACGGAAGTCTGTACCCTCGAAAGCCTCGATGGCTTGCCTCTCCTCGGCTCGTAGCTCTTCGACCACGTCAGCCATCTGCTGCATGGCGGTGTCGTCCTCCATGACATCGGCACGGAAGAAGTTGAACGCCATGTCGGGATTGAATCCGGCCATGAGTAGGTACCGGTCGTGCTCGGCCTTGTTCGTCTGAGGCATCTCATCCCAGATTTCCCGGGCGGACCGGTAGGCGGTCTGGCGAATGAGTTGTTCATCTGGCGCATTATTCAGGACCGCCATGTTCTCCCGAATGCGCTCCTGCTCAACCTCGTGCTCGGCACGCAGCGCATCGTAGGTACCGTGACCCGGGCTCAGGGCCTCGATGCCCCACAGTGCGCCCTCGATTCCCTGATCGGCCTTGTCCATCATCCACGGGAATACACCCACCACGCCGTCAATGCCACGGTGGATGAAGCCCTTGTCTTGCAGCACCTCGTACGGGTCCACGCCCTGTGCGAGCTGGGCCTCCATCTCAGCCCGCTCCTCAGCGAGCTTGTCCTCGATGGTCTCGCCCTCACGCAGCAAGCCGTCTCCGTAGTTGCGGATAGCGGCCTCCCAGGCACGGCGCCGAACATCCATGCGGGCATCGATGCGGTCCTCGTACTTGGACAGCGGATTCCAGTACAGCTCGGCTACCTCTCGGCGGTTCTGCTCTTCGGTCTTCAGGTCACGGAAGTCTGGAGCTCCGCCAAACTGTGGACGATTGCCTGGCAGCAACAGGCTACGAGCGGCGCTTACGGCCCAGTCCCACGGGCCACGTTGCTGTCGACGCTCCCACGCATCCTTCGCCAGATTGTCGATGTTCTGCTGGTGCATGTAGTCCTCAGCGGCGGAGAGTTGTACCTCATTGACCCAGGCAGCCAGATCCTGCATGCCCTCCTGGTCCCCCATGAAGTACTTGATGTCGGCCGGGTTCCACTGCACCCACCACTCCATGGGGATCTCCCCACGATGCTTCTGGTAGGCGTCCTCGTACGTTGCGGCGAACTGGTTCCGGCGAGTGGCCAAGACCTCACGGCCAACCTCGGTCACCTGCTCAGACCACGCATCGCCGGCACCGAACAAGCCACCAAGGCCCTCGGCCAGACGGGACGCTGCGTCCACGACGGTCTGGTCACTGCGGGCCCACGGGTCGCCCAGGTAGGCTTCCGTCACCTGTGACGGCTGCTTAGCCAGGGCACTTAGTTTCTGTGCGTCCATGGCCTGCTGCCAAGCCTGACGCTCCTCACGGTCTTGATGCTGCCCCTCGATCATCGAGCTGACGAACTCTCTGACGTCTTCTGGGGTCCAGTCAGTAGCCACTTAGATTGCCTCCCGGGACATGCGGCGAAGAGCTCGCCTGGCTGCTGCCCTGGCAACTGGTGACGCTGCCTCGGTCGCCAGAGAGCGTAGCCGTTGTGCCCGGGAAGACATCATCGGGTGTTCGGTCGCTGGGCCGGCGCCGGGGCCTATCGACAGGCCGTCAGTGACCGGCAGGTTGTCGCCACTGATCTCACCACCGAGCAGAGCTCCGAGGGGGTTGTCAGGAAGCGGGGCCACAGGGGTAGCGGGGCTTGGGCCTCCGGGACCGGCAGGGGGCGCCCCCATAGCAGAAGACAGACCCTGCTCTAGGTTCTGGCGCTCGCCGTACTCTGTAGAGCCGGGCTGTATTGCGGCTTGTGTGAGGTCACTTCCTGCTGCCATGTTGCTTTCTCCAATTCCTATACCTGATTAGCCAGTTACGGATCTTCTTGCCGGCGTCAGACTGGCTCCAAAGGATTGCCCCAAGGATAGCAGTCTGCACGAAGTCTACGATACACTCGATCTCGTTCATGTGGTCTTCCCCTGTACCATGAATTGGTGATGTATCAGCCCGGAAAGATTGTCTTCCCCTATCTCCACCGCCAGGTACCAGTCCGGGTCCAGCTTGAGAGGGGACCCTGACTTGGCAAAGGTCCACCGCACCACTACCAGATCCACAGCGGGGGAGGTGCCCCAGGAGAGCAGGTTGACGTCGTAACAGTGGTGCGCCCATCCTGAGTTGTCCAAGATCGGCTCGCCGTCTGTCAGGTCTACTACCTCGTTGTCGTTGTGGTCGTACAGCTTGAGCTCGATGCCGTTGGTCAAAGCGGAGCCGAGGTTGCCGTACTCGTTGGGCTGCATGCCAGAGGTGTCCTCGATGGACACGATGATGCGGTGTAACTCGCACCGCTGATCGGCGACGAAGAGAGCGACCTCGGGGCCCAGGCCCTCGGGGTCACGGTAGTCGCCGTTGAAGTTCTTGGTACCTGTGCCGTCTCCAACGGTATCGAGGTACCGATAGATGTGGCCCATCAGCTCACCATCCGGGCATCCTGGCCGAGAATGCCGGCGAGAGGTGGTAGAGCCTGCTCTGCGTTACCGGGGATGCCTCCCCTCGCCAGCGACTCGGCATTCTGAATCTGCTCCAGGGCCGGATCACCGCCCGGGGCGCCCGGGGCCGCTTGCTCTTCTGGCGGCGCCAGGATCTTGTCGACCAGATCGTCGAGGATCTCTTCGACGCTGTTAGCGTCGTTTCGCATGAGCTTGAGACCTTCGGCAGCCAGAGTCGGGTCGCCCTGCTGCGACATCGCAAGGATGCCGCCCACGAGAGCGTCCTGGAAATCTTCACGGAGGATGCGAACCTCTTCGCCCTCCGGGTCCTGCATGAACGGGATCTGCTCACGGGCTGTGCGCCTAGAGATGAGCCGGTTGGACAGGTGCATCGACAGCCGTACCTCGATGTTGGCGGGGTCGGAGCCGGCGCCGATACCGTACGTGGCGGTGCAGCGGAAGTGCCCGTCAACGTCCTTCGAAGGCATGTACTCCTCGGCGCCCTGGTTGTCCTTCATGTCACCGACGATGACCTTCTCACCGTCGCAGAAAGTCTGGTCGAACGCCAGCATGAATCCGCCGAGCTTGCCGTACAGCAGCTCGAACTGCTTATGAGCCAGGGCAAGACGAGCGTCGAGGGCGCCCATCGAGGCGTTGATGCCACGGGCCGAAACGATACTTGCACCGGGGTCGCCAGAGAGCTGTTGCGGATATACGCCCTCCTTGGAGACTTCCTCCCCAAGACGGGCCACGAGGTCCTTGACGTCAAAGTGGCTCGATGGACCGAGGCGCTCGATCTTGCCTTCGGACGAACGGAGCTGGATCACAGCAGCCGGTCCGAAGTCCTGTGGGTTGATCGCATCGTACGAGGCGATAGCCGGGAAGGCGTGCTCCTCAGTCGAGGCGATGGTCATGAGCATGAGGCGTTGCATGGTACGGAGGATGTGGATGGCCTGGTCGAAGACGCCACGCCGCTCACCGTCAAAGGTAGGACGCACGGCCTCCCACGCAGGCACGAAGCCCAGCTCCCACTCCTCATCCACAATCATGACGTTGCGGTTTACCTTGGCACCGTCCTTGGAGACATCTACGATTGCGTAGATGACCCTGTCCTTGGAGTACCAAAACCACTCCTCCACGTGATCCTCTTTGGACTTGGAGAAGACATGGGACCATTGGGGGTACATGGCCTTGAGCTCCAGGCTGTTGATCTTGCGGGCAATCAGGAGCTCGGTGATGTTGCCGCTGTTGTCCTTGAGGAGGTACGTGTTGCGGGGGTCCCAGCGGACCATGAAGGGGTTGCGCTTGGCTGGGTCCGGCTCCTCGAAGTTGGCCCAGACACCTGCGACCGCAGAGCCTGTGCCGGCGTAATCGGCCCACAGCTTTGCCATGAGCTCTGAGCTGTTGCTGTCCTCGAAGAGACCACGGATGCGCCGCTCTCTCTTCCGAGCTGAGCTCTTCTCCTTGCGCAGGTCTGCGGCCTTGTTCTGTGGGGCGTCGATCGAGGGAAGGATCGAGCCGCCGATGGCGGACCAGTGGTCAATGCCGAGCTCGACCATGTTGGCAACGGTCGGAGCCTCGGGACTCTGCGATAGGTCAGGCCACTCGGTGTACCAATCTCCGGTGGCTACGTTGTTGACGGTGGCGACCCTGGCCTTGTGTTCGGAAAACATCTTGACGAGCCAGTCACGCCGGTCTCGCAGCCCGCCGATGTGGGCGCCGACCATAGGCTGAAAGGAATCGACAGGGGACGGTCCTGTGGTAGTTGAGCTCATGAACGCTATTGTAGCGTGTCAGCCACGGCGCCCTCGACGAGTCACCACCTGTGGGGCCCCTCGGCGCCTGGCGATCTCTTCCTGATTGAGTGGTTGGAGCTGGGCGTTGTCCGCTTCACCATTTGCTACCCACAGGGCCATGAGAGCGTCACCGGTAGGATCGGCCCACGGGAACGTCGCCAGGTCATCGAGGAGTTGGTTCCACAGCTCTTCGTTGTCGGGGTTGCCCGAAGCGATCTGGATGAGGCCCGAGCCGATCATGCCCGACAGAGCGGCGATGCCGTACTCCTCATCCCACTTGTTCTTGCGCTTGCCTCGACCGGTCGTGTGGTGGTCGATGAGCTGCACGCCGTCGCCACGGGTCCGCTTGACGAGGGTCTCGTCCCCGAGCAGCGTCTTGGCGAAGTTGGTCTCTACCACCACGACATCGATGGAGTGCTGCAGGGCCTTGTACTTCTCGATGAACTGGTAGATCAGCTTCTCCCTCACCCCCGTGGCGCCGAGGTGAGTGCCGACGAACATGTCGATGACGGTCCGCACCTTCGTGATCGGGTCCACAGCCAGGAGGACCGCAGCGGCCCGGCCGGTCGTGGCGGGGTCGATGCCCAACACGAGGCGCTCGTGCTGGAGCACCTGACCGAACTTGCGGTGCCGGCCGTTCTCGACCATGAGGTCACGCAGCATCTCGGAGAAGATAGCGGTCCCCTCCTCGACGTCCTCCTGCTGGTAGATGAGCTTCCACCGCTGAATGGACTTCCGGGCGAGGAGGTCCCTCATGTCTCTCATGCCCATCTGATACCCAGTGATGACATCCTGTGTGGTGCCGTCCTTCATGTCGATGGTCTCAACGATGTCGTACCCGTCGAGGGTCCAGTACTCGGGCCAGTTCACCCGCTCCTGGTCGGTATGCTCATCGAGGATGGCCGGGATGATGACCTGCCTGAACAGGCGCTGCCCCGCCCATGCCTTCTTCCACTGGCCGTACAGGTCCTGCGGGATCAGCCTCGTCCCGTTGACGATCGTCTGACCCTTCTGAGCACGGCTGCGAGCCTCGCCATCAAACCAGTTGTCGATCCGCTCCCGGGAGATCTCCGATACCTGATTGTCCTGAACAAGTGCGTCGTCGAGGATGAGATGATCCAGGCGTGACCCGTAGATGAGCTTACCGATTCCGAGGGCTTGTACCGAAGGGTCTCGTTCACCTGACTTGCGGTGTCGAATGAAGAACTGATTCTGGGACCACTCCATGTCACCATGAAGGGGCTTCCAACCGTTGAAATCGATGATGAGGTTTTGTGGTGCGTCGTCATAGAGATGCTCTTCTGTCAGGTACCTCTTGATTCTAGTCAGGAGGTCCTGGGCCTTCGTGCTGTTCTTGGTGACGATGGCGGTCCGCTCGTCGAAGTTGCGAGCGAGGCAGTAGAGCACGTACCACAGGGAGACGATGGTTGACTTGCCCGACTCGGGGTGGCCGAGGATGAGGACCACCTTGGCGAGCGGGTCCTCCAGTGCGTCCTCGATTTCGAGCTGGTGGCGGACGAGGGTGAAGCCTCCGTAGCGCTCGACGAACTCGGAGAACCGCATGGCCCCGAGGTCAGGGGTCTCCAGCAGTGCGATCTCAGAGGTTGAGATCTGGCGGGCCTGGTCAGCCCACTCGGTTTCCTTCGCAGAAAGCTGGGCCCACCACCTGTAGGTGTAGCCCAGCCGTTCCGCTGCTTGCGTGAAGTTGTATCCGTGGCCCACGAGAACGAGGAAGTTCTCCATGGCCCATTCCTTGTACTTCTTGGTGCCCTTCTTGCCCGGAGCCTTAGGTATCCAAACCTCAGGGAGGTTGTCTCCCTTGAATCCGTGCTGTGCTTTAGACGGAGTCCAGAGCTCCCTCTTCGCTCGGGCTGGGCCGGCGTCTGATGACATCGATGACCTTCATGTCTGCTACGTAGTGGACACCATTGTAGCGGAATGAATCCTCGTCGACCTCCACCTCGACAATCCAGGCGGTAGCCATGCCCCGGGGGAGGACAACCCGGGGCATGGTCAGGATCTTGTGAGGGAAGATGTCATAGAACCGAAACCAGGCGTGCTTGCGGCTGGTGCCGAGGAGCTCGGCATGTACCCGCTTCACTCCACTACCCAGTCGTAAACGAAGTCTTGTGGAATGACCCTGGCAGGGGCCGTGGTGACAGGCGGGTGTTTGTCGGGCCGGTCGTCGAACTCGGCGTACTGTGGGTCCTGGCTGAAGGTGTGCAGGACCATGCTGTGCCATGCCACATGTGCCAGGTGAGGCAGTCCGCTCTCTTTGTCGTAGACCTCTCCTGCCCAGAAGGCATGGAGGTGCCGAAGCAGGGCCCCGTACGACAGCCGCCACGAGTAGCCCTTGCGCCAGTTGTCGTCATCGTACTTCTCGGCGCCCATGCCACACACGAGTCCGAGCTGCTCCAGCCACGGCACGGCTATCAGGTCCTGGCGGTTCGGCTTCTGCCCCTTCTGTCCGCCTGTGTAGCTCGTCTTCCGCACCTCACCGGTCATATCCATCTCCTACCGAATCCGGTCCAGCATTCTGTTCCAGCCAGGCACTAAGTCCTGCATCGTTAACCGTGCCGTTGTCATGAAATGGGTGTTCGCTACTCGTCAGACACTTCAGACACAGCGTCATCTTCGTCCTCCTCGATGTCTTCGTGCGGTATCAAGGCCACGATGAGGGCCCCGTTCTCACCCTGGACACGCTCGACCCGCTGATAGAGCTCGCTGAGCTCTTCCAGGGTGCCGGCAGGCACCTCGACCGACAGGTTGTCGGTGACGTACATGATCGTCGCCGCCAGAGTGTCGGCTGCCTGGAGCCGCTGCTGGGCCTCCAGGAGCTCCTGCTCTGCCTGGCGGTACATCTGCCGCATGTTCAGGGTCGCCATGCGGGCTTGACCTAGCTCAGACTGCAGAGCCTTGATGGTCCGTTGGGCCTTTCCGAGGGAGCTCTGTCGCTGGGTGGTCCGCTTACTTGCCTTGCTGCTCATGTGTTCCTCCTAAGTATGTGGGTCACGAGCGTGTACGGGATGTCATGATAGTCACCCTGGTACTGATACGTTGCCATGAACTGCCCGGGGATCGGGCTGTCCTGTAGCTCGCCCACAATCCTGTAAACGTGGGCGGTGAGCTTCTGCTCTGTAGCATTTGCCTGGTCGACAATGGTGACATCCGTGGGTGGGCTATCCTTCTCGTAGATACCAACGTCCATGCTGGTCATCTCTCCGTTGAAGGGTCCTCCTTGCAGGATTGTGTGCAACCTCATGTAGTGGTCAACCCCCACAGGGCGGGATTTATTCCCGTCCTGTCATAGTTCCTCGGGTTCTTGGGCGCATTCCTTCTTCCAGCCTGAGATGGTGCCCACGGACACGTTGTACTGTTTGGCTAGCTGCCTGGTGGAGACTCCGCCCAGCTTGCCGGCTGTCCAGTCCTGCAGGAACTGGGTCTTCTGTGGGTTCATCTTACGGCCCCGCTTCTTCTCGTCACCCGGCAGGTAGTGACCCTCTTCGATCCACTGCCAATCGGTGTACAGCAGGTTCTTCTCTTTCCACTCTCGGGCCATGGAGCGGAAGTCTGGGCTCACAGACACACGATACGAGGTCTGGCCCTTGATGACGGCCTCCTCTCCCTTCTGCAGTAGCCAGAGCTGCGGGGCCCAGCCGTGGATCAGGTTCGATCCCATGATCTTGTGACCCCCCGAGGCGCTCTTAGACTTGTTGTTGTGGTGGATCAGGATGATTTGGCACCCTGTTTCCTCGGTGAGGCGGTCCAGACTGGTCGTGACATGAGCGATAGCCTTGTCATCGTTCAGCCCGGACCCCTCGGTCTGGATCTTGTACAGCGGGTCCAGTACCAGATACTCGATCTCGTTCTGTACGATCTGGTCCTTGATGGCCTCGACGTTCTCCTCAGTGACCGTGAACCCCGGGCGGGGCCGCACGAGCAGCTTCTTACGGGTCTGGAGCTCCTTCCCTGACCTCTGGAACTTCCGTTCTGCCCCCTTGGCGCTCGGTTGCACAATGGAGCCGTAGCCCTGGCGGGCGAGGGTCTCCATGGCGTGCCGGCGGACGTCTTCGAGGGTGTTCTCCTCGTGCATGTAGAGGACGTTCTTGGGGGTCCCGAGGTACGGGTATCGGCCCAGGAACGGCTCTCCGGTCGCCAGGGTCCATGCGAGCTGCATAGCGATGGTTGATTTGAACGATTTGGGGTCCCCGTTGATGAGGAGGCCCATACCGGACACCAACCATCCAGGGATCAGCCATTCCGGCTCTGACAGGGGCCAGGAGGCGAGATCGAAGAAATCGACCCCGTCCTCCCGGGCTGTGCGCCTTAGTTGCTCCTGGAGCTCATGGTCCTTGACCTTCTGCTCCCATTCTAGGTCCTCAGCGAGGATCTTGAACTTGCGTGGTGTTGCTGGCATCTCTCCTCAGGTCTGTATCTCGTGGCACTCGTCATGCGCCAAGTAGTCCTTGTTGCCTTGGAACTCCTCGCCTAGGAAGATCACACCGCCGCACCAGTGGCAGACAGGCAACCGGATGTCACCCATGTCCCTGTACTCGATCGCCACTAGTACCACTCCAGGAGGCCACCGCACACAGGGCAGCGCTCGTCAGTGAAGCCCTCCTCCTGTGCCTCGGTGAACTCCTCGTCGCAGACGGTGCAGTAGTAGATGGTTTCGTCACTCAGCATCGGGAAACAGCTCCAGTATTGCGATGTTCTTGGCGACCTCTAGGGCGCCGATGGCCTGACAACCACCCATGTGCTGGGCGTTGTACACAGTGATCTCCTCGTCACCGTTCGGATGGTTCCACAAGACCACGCTCAGCGCAGCCATCGGAAGCAGCCCGGGGGTGCTCGGCCGGTGGTAGCCGGCCAAGACATCCAGCGGAGACCGGTCTTCGTCTATCGGTTCGTGCATTACGACAACTTCTTCCCGATCACGTATGTGATCCTCTTGAACCCGGCACCCACCTGAACGACGGGCTCCAGTTTGACGAGCACAGCCTGCACCACCTCGGGCCGGGTGCTCTTCAGGTGCTCGATGTAGTTCTCGGCCGACTCCCGACAAGCGAAGTGGACCTTGTGCCACCCCTCGGACTGCCGCACCTGAACGATGTAGCTGTCAATGATGGGGGGCGGAGTGTGACTAGCTCTCATCACTTAGTCGTCAGGATCGTGTTACGGGCCTGGTCCACCAGGAGCTGCGCATGAGCGAGTCGGTTAGCGGCGAGTTGTGCATACACAGAGGCCATCTCTGTTTGCTGCTTGACCACCAGGTCCACAGCACGAGCCTGATGCAGCTCGACGAGCTCCAGAAGGTCGCTGACTGTCACAGCTGCCCCAACAAGTCGCCGTACGCCTCATAGGCAGCACGCACATACTCGAAGATGTCATCGTACTTCACATCGGCGGTACGAGTGACCTTCGGCGCCTCATCGGCGACCGGGCCGAGCTTGGCGTTAGGCAGCGGCAACGTCACGCCACCCGGGAAATAGGCGACAAGATCCGCACGCAACTCAGCGAGCTTCCGCTCCAACCGCTCCTCCTTCGCCGCCTCCAACTGGCCCTCCAACCGGGCCCGCAACTCAACAGCCCCAGTCGGGATCTGCGACGGCGCCTGATGCCTCGGCGACACAATCCCGTCCAACCTCACCTTCGCATCACCCAGGAACTGAATGAACCGCTCCTCAACCTCATCGTACGAAGAATCATACGGATTACTCATCTCTGACCTCCTAGTCAGTACTATCAACACGGTCCAGCCTAACGGCCACGCCATCATAGCGCCGCCGCCGCTCCCGCTCCTCACGGATCTGCCGCATCTCATCACGCAGCCAAACCCCATACTCATCCCAACTCTCAAAGATCCTCTCTGCCTGATTTCTGAACATATCCACACTGACTGCAACCTTCCTGTGGCACCGATTATTCCCACCAAAGTGTTCAGTGTTCAGTGTTCAACCCCTAAAGGGGGGAATTATTGAACTGAACACTCAGAACGACCGCTAACGGGTTCAGCAGTACCCTGCGGAGCAACGGGTACCTGCGTGAACTCCTGCCGCCTTAGCCAGGGCATATGTAGAGAGGAGATGTGTATCGGTTTATCAGGATGTATCAGGAACGATTCAGATTGTCTCAGAGAACATTCGGAGGTTTTCGGGAAATCTGTTTGCACAGTCCCCTTAAGGATGGGGACGGCAGGGTTATGATCGTGGGGTTGGGTTCACCAGAGGGCTCCCTGAGAGACACACATATACGGGGCCCCCCCTATCGTTCCTTGGGTACGGTCAAAGAGAGGGGGCCTAGCCCCTTGGCTTACTGTCGGGTCTGGGCGCACTGGTCGTAAGAGTTAAGGCAGGGCACTGCGGCTGGGACCCTGCACCCAGCCACAGCACCAGTCTCCTTGTCCCTTCCCCACCCACCATGCAGCCTCCGAGCAGGCTGCCCCCAGAGGCGGAGCGCCTGCCGGCGAAGACCAGAGCCAAGAGGTGTTGCCTCGTCTGTGCACAGGCGGGGGCGGCGCTGATGTGGGAGGTCTCGTGTGCCCAGGAGGGCGCAGCCTCCCGAATCCGGCTGCTCTAGCGGCGCCTTCCGGCGAGCATGTCTCGTGGCCTGCGTAACCTGCCCAAAGCGGCAGGGCAGGCCCCGAGCGTCTTGTTGAAGAGTTGAACCCATTTGAGCGCCATCGGCCTGTCAAAGCCCAGGCCGACTACCAGATGCACCTAGCACAGTCCAGGCAAGCTCCCACTCCGAAGACTCCGTTCCCGCACTCCTCGGCACGCAGCCGAAGCGGCTGACCTTTACAGCGCCTCGTTACTCACCAACGGGGACCGTTAGCCTTCGTCGACCTGGCCTGCCTGCCTGCAGTCAAGGGACGGGCTGACTACTTCGACAATGCGCAAAGCCTGCACGCCTCAGAGCCGGCGTGCCATTGCCGAACCAGTCACCCACTTGAACCCTTGACAGCACCGGCTTAGTCCTTCGTCCTGCGCCTGGCACGGTGATCTGGTGCCTAGGTGGCGCAAATGGGTTCAGGAAGAGCAAGAACCCGCTAGACCGAAAGGACACGTTATGTATATTCGCCCACACACCCTGCAGGGCCTGGCAGCCAGCCACCTCAAGCGTTGGGGCTGGGAGCGAGTCGACCACAACGAGGGGCGCCGGCACGGCCAGGGCTTCTTGAGCTTGGGTCTCTTCTTCCTCAACGTGATCTGGTAGGAACCGATAGAAAGCGAGACAGACATGGATCAGTACGAAGCAGCATACGGGGATCTCAAGCCGATCAGGGGCAAGGAGGTCGAAACGTGCGGTGAGCCTTGCAAGCAGTGCGAGCTCATCGATCTGTACCGGAACGAGAAGCCGACCGACCGCAGGGACATCAATGAGGCCCGGGCAGCACAGGGCCTGGCTCCGTTGAACGAGGCGATTCACGAGAGCATCGTTGCCGGGATCAATCGGTATCGGAAGGAGAAGCCATGACCGACATCAGCAAGGTCCTCCAGGACCACTACGACACGGCAAACGAGATGGTGGAGATGATGATAGAGGACGGGCTGAAGGAGAACCCGACCTACCCACCGCACTTCAGGAAAGGCTGGAGTGCACGCAGGCACGAGGTGTGGGAGATTGCTCGGGATCTCGGCATTCGGATCGAGGCAAAGCACCTGACTTACGAAGTCGAGGAGGTAACATGAACGAGATCGACGAGCGTCACTTCTTCCCCGTCATGACCAAGAGCACGACGGTGTACGAGGTGATCTACGGGCCCGAGGATCACGACAGCTTGGTCTTCGGAGACTGGGACGAGGCATACGAGGGAGCCAAGACGATCGCCAAGAACCTCCCCAAGCTGCAAGTCACCATCCAGGTGACCGAGGACAAAGAGTACACAGTCGGTTGAGGCCCTCAGCCGATGGTAGCGAGGCAGACATACAGAAGTAGCTAGCGAAAGGAGAGCCGGGCCTAAAGGCCCGACAAGAGAGGACTTTCGGCCCTACTGGGGCCCCGACAAGAGAGGATAATGGACACATGTTGGAAGCAGCACGAACCGCAGCCTGGGCGGAGGAGGAGATGAGTCTCCCCGGCCGCTGGGTGGCAGCGTACGCCGCCGCCTACCGGTACGCCCGCACCACTTGGTGGGGCCCGATCGCAATCCCGCACATGATCGATCTAGAAAGGATCACGTTCTGATGGAGAACCACGCAATCTTGGAGAGCATCCGCCGCCGCCGGGTGGAATATCTGACGGAGACCGTTGACCGACTTGAACGAGAGATCAGGTCGAAGAAGAAGGCGAAGCGAGTCGACGAGTTTGACATCGGCTGGAACCTCGGCCTGGAGATGGCACTCAAGACCATCCGCAAGAACAACACAGTGATCTCGGCCCGGGAGGCAAGGGAGGAGATGAACGCATGCTGACGACAAAGGACTTTGAGCGGCTCGCAACCATGATTGGCCATGCACGAGCACACAGGCAGGTCGGACTAGATCCGATGGACAGCCTGGAGGACTCGTTGATGGAATGGTGTTTCGAAAACCCAAGATTCGACCTCGACAAGATGATCGCACGCATCAGCCAACGCCAAGCCGAGTCTGTCGGCATGATGGCCGAGTAAACGAAAGGAAAGCACAAGATGCTGAGTCAGTACCAAGCAAGCACGATCGCCGTCGTCGGAGATGGCGAGATCCTCCACCTCAACTGCCTACCGAGCGAGGTGAAGAACAGGGTGGCGGCCGAGCAGATGCGCCGGGAGGAGTCATACGGAGACGCCGGCTACTTCCGCCCAAGCTGGACCGACATTTTTCACGAGCTCTACGAGGGCGAGTACAGCCTGATGAGCCGCTACGAGATCCACCAGTGGCAGGATCACGACAGTTCAGAGAGAGCCGCCGAGCTAGCACACTGGGGAGGAGACTTCTACCGCCGGCTGAGCGACGCCGGGCTGCAGGAGGATTGGGAAGAGATGCTCGCAGACGCAATGCTGTATCGGGGCCATTCCTGGGGCCAGAGCGACCTCGCCACTCTCCGGGAAAGGTTCATTGACAACCACCTCGACGAGATGGCACCGGGAATGGTGCTGTGCGGCGGATGCGAAGGGGAGATCGAGTGAAGAACCCAGATCCCGAAAACCTCAAGGATTGGATGGCCGGCGCCGACGCCCACTGCCCGTACTGTGGCGATTGGGTGTTGGAGGGTGACGATTGCGAGGACCAGCACTGGTTCAAGCACAACAGGGAGCACAGCGGATGAAGCGCAGAGCACGCAAGGGAACACCAGAGCAGATCAGGGAACGTAGCCTTCGCCGGCTGCGGTTCCAGGTCATCGAGGCAAAAGCAACCGGAGCCACCACTCGTGAGATCCACGAAGTGACCACGAGAGCGATCGAGGACTGGAGGTTTCTCAATGGGTAAGACGGCCAAGTACACGGACGAGCAGCTAGCTGATCTGGAACTTCGGGTTGCACAGCGCACAGCGCAGGCAATCGAGGACGCATCGCACGAGACCACCCAAGCCGGCAAGGGGTGGTACTACGTGGCCAGGGAATGGGCCAAGATCGTAGGCGAGGCCGCCGGCTACACAGGCACGGAGGCAGTCGACCGAGGTGCAATGGCCATCGGGGTGCTGAGTCCCCGAGTCCGCTGGGCCCAAAACGTGAACGACGCAATCGCAATTGCCTCAGACAACTTCGACTGGACACCAAGCGCATTCGGGACGAACGTCCGCAAAGCGGTTGTCGTCCTGGCACCGGACGTGTCGCTGGAGGAGTGCGAGGAGGAGATCGGTGGTAAGAAGGTCACAGCCTTCGTCGACAACATCCGCCGGCCGGCTCACAGCCAGGCAGTGGTCGTGGACACGCACATGTGCAAGCTCTTCGGCATACCCGGGAGGGACATCGAACTGAAAGGAGTGTACGAAGCCGTCGTCAGAGGAGTGCAGTACTGCGCAAGCGTGTACAAGCTCCGCCCATCGCAAGCACAAGCAATCGCCTGGATCGAGACCAGGGGACCAGACAAGGAGGACATCATCGGATGATCGCAGAAACACATGAACGAGTAGTAATCAATGTCAGTCGAGAGGACTTTGAGCCCGACCTCGTGGAGCTTGCCAAAGCCGTCAACGAGGCAATCTCAAAGCACGAGCTCGGTGCAACCTTCAGCCGGACGCTTGGCATCTGGCAAGGCAAAGTGGAGCAGGGAATCGAGATCAAGTTGACCTACCCGCTCATCGACGTTTGGGCCCAACGTGGAGCAGACGCAGAGAAGGACATCCTGTTCACGCTGCGGCTGCTGCTCCCAACGCAGCGGTACTTTCAGGTCGAGCGAGAGCACGTGTTCTTGGGTGAATGGGACACCCGGATTCGGAGGTTCAGTGAACAAGGATGACAAAGCCGCACTCATTACCAGTATCACGGCGTACGTAGTCGGGGTTTTGATCCTCGTCTTCGGTTCCGCCGGCTACTAGCCACAACCCACGGCGCCAGCCCTGGTCCACACCGGATCGGGGTTGGCGCCTTTTTTCGTGCAACTGGACCCTCGGAGTCCTCCGAGCCAAAGTCTTGTCTCGGAGGCAGTCTTTTCTTCCGCCGCCGGATCGGGCCGAAGCGGCCCTGGCGGCGGACGGGGGGGACCGGAGGGGGGAGAGATGGCGTACCTCCCCATCAGCTCGTCGATGGCGGTGCGTTGTCGATGGCGTACCTCCCACAACGCAACCCACTGCGCACAGCAAAAAACCCCCGTAAACACAGGGGTTTCTGCTACAACGCAAAGGCGGGGGGTTACAACGCAGCCACCGCTTTCTGGATCTCACTCCACAACACATGTGGTGCATGGCGGTCCGTCCGCCACTTGCAGTACGGCTGAACCCACAACAGATGGAAGACCTCTTCCGGCTCCAGACCCTCCTTGATGAGCTGATGACACGCCTTGTAGATGAAGAGGGACCGGTCGCTTACTCTCTTCCTCGTGATGATGGACTTGGATCTCGGATTGAGGTGGGCCCAGTGCTTACGGCGCAGGGCGTGAAGCATGGCCGGCACCTGTGACTCGTGGATCACGATGGGGTGGTCCGTGTCCTCGATGGTCTCGATGAGATCGAGCGCCGGCAGTTCCTCAGCCAGCATCCCCCTGGCATACTCTGGCCCGTCGTCCCAGAGCAGCACCCCGGCCGGCACCAGATTGTCCCGGCGCCGCTTCCAGTTCAGCGAACCAGGCCACCGCAGCGCCTTCGAGCCCATCCAGCCACCGGGGTCGGCCTTGGTGTACCGGGTCATGCGCCGGTTGAGGTTGGACCACTCATTGTAGTTCTCGATCTCCTCATCTAGAAACCACACCGCCTGATACATCCCCGGGCTTGTCTCCCAGGCGATGGTCGGCTTATGGGGTACCTCCCACGGCTTCACAGGGTCGAGGTCGGCGAAGAGGAGGGCAGCGCCGCCGAAGTTGTCATTGGCTCGCCACATCTTCGAGGACCGCAGCGCCGAGAAGAACAGGTCGTAGCCAGATGGCTGATGATCGAGAGGCAAGCCAGCCTGGTCAGAGGTCACCGGCCAGTCAGTCCACTTCCCATCAAACTTGGTAGAGACGAAGGCAAACTCGCCCCGGCTCTGGTTCCAGATCCTCTCCACGAGCTCTTCGTTGGGCAACATTCGGGAATACTCCTTGCGTCGAATGTGTTGTACATCATAGTCAACGCACAGGAGACCAGTTTTATGCCCGAGTTTGACATCAACCCAGAGGATGTTGATCCCCGAGAGCAGCTCAGAGACGAGCAGACGCAGAGGGAGCAGGAACACCTATACGAGATGATCGAGAAGATCACCCTGGTCATGAACGAGTACTACCCCACGGGCATACGCCCCAGTGAGCTCAGCCCCCTCATCGTCCACCTGCTCATGCACATGCGGCGCTTCATCCGCCTCGAAGAGCTCCACATGGGCCTGCACGAGCTCCTGGGTGTCGCCGAGACGTGGCTCCAGTCTGACGCTCAGTGGCGCAGCGTAGAGACCAACGAGACCACCCCGCCGCCCATCACCATCGAGAAGGTCGAGGACAACCCAGAGGGTATGGCCATGATGGAGGAGCTGCAGGCCGGCGTGACCGACGAGGCTCTCAAAGAGCTCCTCGGAGGTGAGTAGTGTCCCACGGCCGAGACTTCTCCAGCTTGGAGCTTGTTGGGATAGCGCTGATGAATGCTTTGTCGTCGAAGAAGCCGATGACGACTACGATCGTCTATCCGAGCGAGCAAAGCGCTACTGTCGCCTTTGCCCGCCTAAAGTGCGTGCTGTCTGTCTGGACCACGGACTCAGACACGAGCCTATCGGTGTCTGGGGAGGTCTTGACAGTAAGGAACGCCGCAGCATCCGACGTCGAGCTAGAGAACGTCGCAGAGAGACCGGAGGACTGACATGACCCAGCCGATACGAACCCCCTACCACGTCGCCACTGACTACGGAGACAAGCCCCTCATCGAGTGGACCCTCCGGGAAGCCCTGGAGTACTACAAGAAGGGCATCAAGCTCGTTCAGGACATGCCGCCGGCGCCGCTGGAGGCCCGTCTCATGGACGAGTCATGGGTAGGCATATGCGCCGTCCTCGCAGAGCGTGAGGGCATCATCGTGGGACCGCTGTCCTACTTTCTCGGGGAGCTAGCCCTGACCGAGATGCGGCTGCAGGACGTGGCCGAGGAGGAGCTGGAGCACGCCAAGGCGTACCCGAGGACCGGCGACGATCCCGAGAGCTACCAGCGTGGCCTCTAGGAGGTGCGACACCTGCAACCGAGAGAAGGCCCGCCACCTGTGGCTCGCCAGTGAGTGGAAGAAGAAGGGGCCCGCCCGCTGTAAGAGCTGCTACAAGAAGAGCGGCAGCTACGACCGCCGCATGGACACCTACTACCAGCGTGAGTTTGGCATCACCCTGAAGGAGTACGAGCAGCAGCTCGAAACACAGGGTGGACGTTGTGCGGTCTGCGACAAGAAGCCGGGCAAGCGCCGGCTGGCGGTGGACCACGACCACGCCATCGAGGAGAGAGATGGAATAAGAAGGTCCGTCCGCGGGTTGTTGTGTCGTGATTGCAACCAATGGATCGGACACATCGAAGATGACCCCAACGCAGCGGTACGCCTCTACAAGTACCTTGTCGACCCTCCCTGTCGACTACAATAGGGACATGCAATTTCCCCCCTTACAGGAGTTCTCATGACCAAGTACACAGGCCGTCTCACTGAAGCAGAGCGAGCAGCTATCGACTACGACCTCAGCAAAGGTGCCTCAGTGCGGCGTACTGCGGAACGTCTGAAGATCCCGTACGGCAGGGTGCGCTACTACGTCGAGCAGAAAGGTTCCGCCGGCGGTACAGTTTCGTCACCAGAACCTATCAAGCCGCCCGCCGGCAAGCCGAAGATCCTCGTGTTCGACATCGAGACCGCCCCGTACACGAGCTACACCTGGGGCCTCTGGAAGACCAACGTCATCGATATCGCCCGGGAGTGGTACATGCTGTCGTTCGCCTATGGCTGGTACGACATTGAGAAGCAGGAGCTGGGGCCCATCGGCTTCGTCAGCCTGGAGCAGGACACCGAGCGCACCGCCCAGGACGATGACGGCTACGTGGCTGCCCGTCTGTGGGAGCTCTTCGACGAGGCCGAGATCGTGGTAGGACAGAACCACGAGCGCTTCGACATCAAGAAGGGCAACGAGCGGATGTTCGTCCACGGCATGACCCCGTACTCCCCGTTCGCCACCATCGACACCAAGCGGATCTGGAACAAGAACTTCGCCGGCTCCGCCTCCCTCAAGTACATGGCCCGCAAGGCCGACGTCGCTCTCAAGAGCGAGAACATTGGCTTCGCCCTGTGGCTCGGGTGCATGAACAACGAGGACTGGGCGTGGGAGGACATGGAGAAGTACAACCGAGCTGACGTCCAGGCCACCGCAGAGGTGTTCACCCGCCTCATCCCCTGGATCGACCATCCGACCTCGCAGACGGTGAACTTCGGACACTGGCGTACAGGACGGGTCACCTGCAAGAAGTGCATGAACTTCGCCGAGGTGGGTGACGTAACCAGTCAGTTCGTCTACCGAGGTGAGCACCCCACCAACGCCTCCGTGTACCAGACACTGCAGTGCAAGAAGTGTGGCGGCTACACCCGCTGGTGGCAGCGTAACTCGCAGCGCCGGCCTGAGGACAAGGTGTTCCTGCGATGAAGCAGGGACGCTGGGTCAAGAGGGACCTCTGGCTACCGAACCGGATCAAAACCGACAAGGGGGACTGGTACCTCAACAACCACCCGGCCGGCATCGTCACCTTCAGCGGCAACGAGGGCTTCATCCACAGGGAGATCATCGAGGAGAACCCCGACTACCCCGTGGCCATCTACCGGGTAGGCCAGGCCATGTACGGCGCCCGGCTGCGGTCGCTGGAGATCCGCCACGCCTTCCTCCGCAACGAGCGTGAGGAGCAGTGGTGGGACTATGTTCAGTGCCGGATAGGGCCATGATCTACGGACCCGAGAACGCCGAGTGGATCGGCGATCACGAGAGCATCTGGTTCGACAAGCCGGTAGAGGAACGCCACCAGGCTGTTATGGAATGGTTTGAGACCGTGAGGTGTTCACGTACTGAGAACACAGGAGGACGATTTGCCGTCATCGGAACACGCCATGAATCAACTCATCGACCTGACCACGAGCGACTTCGGCTGGGAGGCCCTGAAGGTCCATGCTGAAGGGGACCGCCCCGGCGCCCTCGACATCGAGACCACCGTCGAGGACAACCCCTGGAGCAGCCCGCCCCAGCTCGTGTCCATAGCGATCACGTTCGACGGCCACACAGCATTCATCTGCAACGGCAGCGCCTACAACCTCGCCCGGCTGCAGCCCATCCTGGAGCACAACAAGTGGATCATGCACAACGGGCTCTTCGACCGGCTCATGCTCAAGTACTTCTGGCAGATCGATGCCCCGCTGGTCCACGACACCATGGCAATGCAGTACCTCCTCGACCCGGACGAGCCGAAGAGCCTCGAAGAGCTCAGCGCCAAGTACCTCGGGCTGCCGGCCTACAAGGGAGTCGACTACCACAACATCCTCAACGAGCCCTGGGACAAGGTGGCGACGATGAACGGCGAGGACACCTGCCGCACCCACCAGCTATTCCGGCCCCTCGCCGACGAGCTCAACAAGGACAAGGCCCTGAGCCGTGTCTACCAGTGGCTGCTGATGCCTGCCGTCAACAACCTAATCGATCTGACTATTAACGGTACACCTGTGGATCAGGACCGCCTGGCCGACCTCACCCTCCAGTACGAGGAAGAGGTAGAGCGGCTGCTCGATGATCTGCAGGCAGCGACACCACCGCCGGGCCCCGAGTACGGCAAGACAGCGTGGCCGCAGCCCAGCTCGTGGCGAGTCACCGACAAGATCGACCCGGAGACCGGCGAGATCCTCATCAAGGGCAGGGGCCGGTACCGGGACCAACATCCGCAGGGGCTGTTCAATCCCGGCTCGTGGCAGCAGGTCGGCCACATCCTGTTCGACCTCTGGGAGCTGCCCATCCTCAAGATGAACACCGACGATGACGGCAACGAGACCCACCCGTCGACCGACAAGGACGTGCTGCTCCTCCTGGAGACCTACCACACTACCGGCGAGCAGCAGGAGTGGATCTCGAAGCTCCGCACGTACCGCAAGGCCAACAAGGCCCTCACCGCCTCGCTGCGTGGCTGGCCCAAGCAGTGGGACCGGTTCGGGTGGCTGCACCCGAGGTTCAAGCCGCTGTCCGTAGTGACCGGCCGGCTAGCCTCCGAGTCCCCGAACATCCAGCAGGTACCCCGGGATAAGCGCTTCCGCAACTGCTTCGGCGGGGTCGACGGGTACACTTGGATGAAGGCCGACTACTCGCAGATCGAGCTCCGCATCGCTGCCTGGGTGGCGCAAGAGCCCACCATGCTCGAAGCGTACGAGACCGGCACCGACCTACACGCACTCACCGCCCGCCGGGTCCTCGGAGTCGAGGACGTCCACGCAGAGCTGCCCGGCAAGCCCGGGACCACAGGGCGGGACACGGGCAAGACCCTGAACTTCGGCCTGCTCTACGGTGCCGGCCCGAAGACCCTCATGCAGATTGCTCGCCTCAACTACAACGTCTTCCTCACAGAGGACGAGGCCGAGGAAATGCACCACCGGTTCTTCATGTCCTACCCGGACCTCTCGATGTGGCACGATGAGATGCGCATGCGACTGGAGCGGGACGGCATGGTCCGCTCGGCCCTCGGCCGTGTCCGGTACCTGCCCAAGGCGAAGATCCCGTGGAAGGTGGCCAGGGAGCAGGACATCGTGGGACACAAGATCAAGGCCATCCTCGAAGGCACCAACCATCCGGTGCAGAGCTTCGCCCACGACCTCACCCTCATGTCGCTCAACCGAGTGGCCGAGAAACTCAAGGGCAGCCCTGTGCAGCTCATGCTGGAGATCCACGATGAGATCGACCTCCTGGTGCCGAACGACCTCGTGCTGGAGACGGCGCAGCTCGTGAAAGCCACCATGGAGGACTTGAGCTGGCTGCACAGATTCGGAATAGATCTGACCGTGCCGGTGTTGAGTGAGGTAGAAGTAGGTACCCACTGGGGGGACGTCAAGGAAATGGAGCTATAAGTGTACGATCCAACCATCATTGCCCTAGCGGCACTGGGCCTACTGTTCCTAGTGCTGCTCTCTTTCGTGGTCATGCGAGAGCCTGACTACGACCCGACCACCGAAGAGATTGAGATGAAGCTGCGGATTCAGCGCCACAACCGGCACCTGGAGACGATGGTGCTCCTAGAGGCCGAGCTCGGTCGCATACCCACCCCTCGGGAGGTCTGGGACTACGAGCTCGCAGTCGATGCCCTGGAAGATATTTCCGGCGAAATCCGAGACGAGATCTCCGATGCCTGAGAGCTTCAGCTCCATCCAGGACTTCCAGCGGTGCCCCGAGAAGTACCGCCGCCGGCACATCGAACGCATCGAGCCGGTCCGCAAGAACGAGAACTTCTTCTGGGGTAGCGAGGCCCACGGCTTCTTCCAGACGTTCGCCCTCGCCATACAGGACGGCAACACAGTCGCCGAGGCCATCATGGCAGTAGACAACCACGCTGCTGTCCGCTGCCAAGAGGCAGAGCTGAGCCCTCTCCTCTTCTCCGACGAGCAGGCCGACGCAGTGAACATGATCGAGGAAGCCCACGCCATGGTGCGTCGGTACCTCGACAAGCACTGGGACGAGGACTGGGAGGTGCTGCACGTCGAAGAGCAGTTCACCTACAGTCTGTCCGCAGACCATGTTGTCACGTTCACGCCTGACCTCGTGGTCCGGGACCACAACGGCTACGTCTGGGTCATCGACTGGAAGACCACCAAGAACAGCGTGCCTGACGTCCCGGACGTCCCCTTTGAGGATCTCCAGGCCCTGCTGTACAGCTCAGGAGTCAAGCAGCTCTACCCAGAGCTCAAGGGGTTCATCTTCGTGCGCCTCCGCAAGAAGACACCGACCCAGCCCCGGCTCAACAAGACCAGGGACAAGGCCAGCGGCCTGTACTTCGTAAACAATCTGAAGAGCATCGACACAACGTACGAGATTCTTCGGACATTCATCGAGGAGCGAGCACCCGAGCTGATGCAGCACCCGGCCCACGCCCTGCGCCTGGCCGAGCTGCGAGAGAATGATCGGTTCCACTGGGTGGAGCTGGTCCTCGTGACCGACACCATGATCGAGAAGGCCAACGCCGAGGTGCGAGCCACGCTCGACTACATGGACTTTGCCAACAACGAGGGCACCTACTACCGGGTGCACAGTGCGGCCAACTTCGGCGGCTGCTCCTCGTGCCCCTACCAGCGATTGTGTCGGTCCGAGGTGCTAGGGTGGAACACGCAAGCAATCATCGAGGACGAGTACCAGGACCGGGACATGTCCTACAAGGAATATGACGAAGAGGAGCCGTTCTAATGGCCGAGACCACAGTCAAGCGCCGCAAGCGCACCACCACAACCAAGCAGGCACCCAAGGCAGACAACAACAGAGGGGGCACCAAGAAGAGACTGAAGGACAAGGCCAAGCCGCCAGGCGAGAACCGAGCCGGCCGCATCGGCCACGGTGTCCTGTTCGGACCGCCCAAGACGGGCAAGACCGGTGCAGCCTGTGGGCCCAACACCCTGCTCATCTCGTTCGACCCGGACGGGGACAGCACAGAGATCCTCAAGGGCAGGGACGACGTGTTCGTGCTCACCCCTCGCACCTTCGAGGAGGCAGAAGAAATCGTCGCCGCTCTCCACGCCGGCCAGGCCAAGGACTTCGACTACATCGTGTTCGACTCCCTGACCTACGCCTTCCAGCTCTTCGACAACAAGGAGATCCTGAAGATCTACCAGCGTGGCGGAGACATCCGGCGAGGCTACGGCAAGGCCGGGTCGATGGTGGTCAGCCTCGTGCATGACCTCACCCAGCTCACAGAGACGAGCGTCATCTTCACTGCCCACCTTGCCAAGGACGACGCCAAGGGTGACGACGGCCTCGTGTCGGTCGACACAGAGCTCGGCGAGTCCGAGGTCAAGATCGCAGTGACCGAGATGGTCTGGAAGGTCCTCGGCGGCGCCGTCTCGTGGATCGGACGCACGTACAAGGACGAAGTCAGAGAGCGCCAGGAGGGCAGCAAGAAGCTCACCAAGAGGAGCAGGTACATGCTCAGCTTCAACGATGGTGAAAGATCCCCCGCAGGGTCCCGGTACACCATGGCTGGAGAATACGAAATAAACCGGGACTCGTCAGTGTTGCAACAGATAGAGGCCGACATCAACGGAGGTGCATAGTGCCCGCAACTGCCAGGAAGTTCAACATCACAGCAGAGGACCTCGCCAACGAAGGCGGCGGCGGTGCGTACGCTGAGCTGGAAGTCCCTTGGGACGGGCCGGCACTGCTCAAGGATGTGAACGATTACGACAAGACCAAGAAGGGTGGGACGAAGGGTTGGCTCGCCGACTACGTCGTGACCACTGACTCGGGCAAAGAGCTCGACTTCAGTGTCCATCTCTCCTTCTCACAGGCTGCACGGTGGAAGCTCATGCAGTGGGCCGAGGCTCACGAGCTCGACCTCACAGAGGGCATCAACTCGATCGACCCGAACGAGGCCATCGACACCGAGGCCGGCGTCCACATTGACTTCCCTCGGGATGGCAACGATGAGCCGACCAGCAAGTACCGTGAGATCCGGGAGTTCTACCCCCTGGCCGAGCTCGACGAAGAGGAAGATTTTTCCGACGAGCCCCAGCCCGATCCGACAGACGTCGTTGTCACAGACGGCGAGGAAGAAGACCCAGAGATCCTCTAGGGTTTCATCACAGTGACGTTACTGCCCTGGCACTACGGTGCCGGGGCTTTCGTCATTCTGGGTGGTAGTGCGTGTGCCCGCCAGTCATGCGGGACAGAAGTACAGCAGCAGACGCCATCGTAGCCCACTGCGACGCCTGCTGCCTGTTCCCCAGCTCACAGCAGGCGACAGCATGCGCCCACAGACACATGGCGTGCCAATGAGGGTGAGACTCGTCGAGGTCGTGAGCCTCACACCACTCATCGAGGAGCTCTTGAGCACGTTCGTCGACATTCATCGTCACCTCCTTCTTCCTGACCATAACACAAAGAGAAACGCTCCCGTCACCGGGAGCGCTCTCATGCTTACGTCTTGAGTGCTTACGCAGTCGGGGTAACACGGTCAGGCGCCACATCGTATTCCAGGTAGAACACCGAGAAGTCGATGGCATCTCCTGCGACACCGTTGGTCACCGACACAACCAGATCCTCTCCAGCGTCCAAGAGAACACCCGAATCGGGGAACTCCTTGGTGGAGAGCTTGTCTGCAGCGTCGACGCCAGCAGTGGTAGTACCCAGGGTAGCCGCATCCCATGCGTTGTTGCCGCCGGCCATAGTGGTCGTGCTAGCAATCGAGTTGCCGGCCGTGCCTTTGACGGCTGCAGTGAACACCATGTCGTTCGTAGAGAAATCCACAGCGGTCACACCAAGTGATGCGTAGACAGCGTCGGTCACAGTGTGCAGCGTGCCGCCGTTGTCACGGTCGACGAATGCTGCCTCCAGCGTGGCCTGCGAGCCCGCAACGTTAGTGTTGACGAGCAGCTCGTTGGCTGCGCCAGTGAGAGCGTCCTTCCATGTGAAGGTCACACTGCCGATGACGAGTTCCTCGTCCTCAGCGGCCACTGTGTCGACAGTCAGCGTGCCTTGTGCAGCGACAGCCTCGTTGCCCACGGCATAGTCGTCGGGGACCCACAAGGTGGTACGCTTCGCAGTGGTGCTGGCCGCAACGTTCGCATGCGTGATGCTCTCGATCGCAGCGTCCGCTGTGGTCTGCGTCTTGTAGACAACCGCACGGTTAGCCACGTTCGCATCGGTCACGAGGACGTGCTTCGCACCGATGAGGAGCCACGTCTTCCCCGTGGGGACCGTGAGGGTGGTCGACGCATTGCCGGCCACTGCCTCCTTGTGCTGGACACCCAACTTGGGAACCTCGAACGTCGAGCCGAGCTGGTGCATGATGTCGTTGGCATCTGCTGCCAGGGTCACGTTTGCAACGCCGTCAGAGGCGAATGTGACGTCCTGCCCCAGGAGGGGCCGTCCGCCAACCTTCTTACCCTTGTGCTTGCGTGAGTAAATCCTTGCCATAGTTACACCTCCTTCCTTACAATTTTGATCTCGTACTCATCCAGGTCAAACTCCACAGGGGCGTGCAGGGGGAGACCCCGCTCCTTGCGGATGAGCCGGATGGCATATTTGACGAAGCCCACACTGGACTGTTCGTCTTTGATGAACTTGAGGAAGTCCTTCAGCTCTAGCTGTTCGGACTCGCTGAGTATTGCCAATTCGTCTTCTCCTTCTTCAGGCAGTGCTTCCAGCTGTGCCTGAGTGATGATTCTACCATCCGAGTACTTGTAGCGGTTACTGGCGCCGCCCCGGATGGTGCTCGGCGTGCCGTAACCCTTGGGCCAGAAGTCGATGTGGATGTGGTCGAAGTGGTTCTTCACGAGCCACAGGATGTAGTTGGTTTCCTGCCAGCCCGGGTACTGGTACTTCAGGTAGTGGTGGACCTCGGAGAGCCTCGACTGGTGCTTGGGGGTGGTGTCTCCCCACGGCACAGTGAAGTAGATATCGAGGGCGTTGGGCCACGAGTGCTGCGACCACGGCCGGCTAGGGTCGTTGTTGATGTGCCGGCGGTTGTAGATGCCGAACTTGATGCCCGGGAAGCGTGCCTCCAGGGCCTTCATGCAGCGTACTGCTGCGGGCGTGATGAATGACATGAGTCTCCTAGAGGATGGTCAGCGCCGAGGCGAAGATAGCACCGAGCACTGATAGGTACCCGATGAGCTGCCCCTGTGTGACGTGGTTCTTTTCGATGTGCCGGTCGAGCTTCTCCTCGATACGGCATACGGTCTGAAAGATGTGGTCATCTTTATCCACGATCCACCTCCCTCCAACCGGTCCAACCGAACAGTCGCACAGCAAGCCAGGCCGGCAGCCGGCGCCACGCAGCGATGCCCTCTGCCTTCATGACCTCCCGGAAGATACGGTCGGCGTCCCTGCGGGTGTAGTACCCGAGGCCACCTCTCCGGTAGAGGTAGTCGTGGACGAGGGGTGCCTCGATACTCAGCTCGAAGGGGCCTATGAGAGGCCACAGGAGGCGAGGGATTGATGCCAGGTCGAATGTGAACCCGTCAGGAATGAAGATGTCTTGGATCTCCACGCAGTTTTCTAGGGTCCACTGTCCTGTGTCTGCGTCGTACGTGACAGTTGGTTCGTTCATGCGCTGTAGTATAGCGCAGCTATACAGCGATCAGCTCCGCTACCTGTCGTTCCAGGCGATTGATCTTCGCACCCATCACGGCGAGCAGTGCGTCCCGCTCGAAGTCCTCCAGCTCACCGGACTCGTGGTCGTACACGCCGAACGAGGGATGCTGTGCTGCGAGGTCGTCTGCGATGTAGCCCAGGTGCCAGGAGTCATCGTCCTTGCGGACGTACCCCACAGGGCGGATCTCCAGGTTAGCCAGCCGGTCCTCGTAGTAGATGACGTTGGTCTTGTACTTGAGGGCCGAGGTCTGTCGGAACACCTTGCCAGCAGAGTCGACGTGGACGTTCGAGGCCGATCCGGTCTGGGAGTACACCGGGGTTGCGACGAACCGGGGGGCGGAGGTGTTCATGTCGAACTGGAATCGTTCGTTGCCATTGTAATCCACGATGGAGAAAATCTTCGAGGACCCGCCGTCCTGGAGCCACAGCTTGGTGGTCGCTCCAGTGTTGGCCTGCCGGAAGTACCAGGGTCGGTCGGTCTGGAACTTGAGCAGGTTGTCGCCCGAGGCATTGCCTACGATGGTGAGGGCAGTGCTCGACCGGGCCGTTGCGCTCCTCTTCTCAAAGAAGACCTGCTCCTCACCAGCGATAGTGACTTGCAGTTTGGCGGAGGTGCCGTAGAGGCCAGTATCCACATCTGAGTCGAGGAACAGGCCCGGTGATGACACCGAACCGTTCGGGATGCCGACACCAACTCCAGCGTGAAACTTCCCATCGGTGGTGACCCACCACGGGTGCGGGCTGTCCCAAGTACCATCAGGGGTGGCGCTCCGATCCTGAAGCAGATAGAAGATCCCGGCAGAGTGGTGGAACCAGTAGTACTCCCCGGCAGCATTCTGGTCAACCTCGTGGAACATCATCTGCGGGTTGGTGCTATCAACGATGGCAATCTGGTTCCCGCTGCTACCCGGAGCAATGATAACCTGATCGTCAATAGAGCTGGGGCCATAGAAGTAAACCTCATCGTTGGCGAAGCGCTGGCGGGTAGTACCGGCATACGCAAACTCGATCTCCTTGGAGGAGTCAACCAGGTAGAGCCGAATGTCTTGCGACTGCGACAGCAGCTCCACGCCGTAGTCCGACGCCCCCACAGACTGGAGCTTGACGTAGTTGTAGTCAGTGCCGGTGCTTCGAGGACCGACCAGTGCAAACACAGGGTCATTGGTGATGCCGTAGGTATACATGTACCCCTCGGCAACCTCACCGGTCTCACCGGAGTAGAAGTTGATGCGGTCGTTCTCGGCGTTTGTAATCTCGATACGCTGGCCGCTAGCGGCGCTACGCAGCAGACCGCTGGTACCCAGGGTGAGCGTGTTCGCCACAGTCAGGTTCCCGATCTGTCCGCCCTCGGCATAGAGGGACTGGAACTGAGCTGCGCCAGCCGAGTAGTCCAGGTAGTAGCCGGCTGAGGCGCCGGCATCAGGCCCAGCAGACAGGTCAGCCGGGTTGCTGCCGTCCCAGTCGGACGAGTACAAGTCAGCCTGCACCACAGTGGAGCCGCCGAGGGTGGTGGTCCCGTACAGCCACGCATTGCCGGCGCCGTCTATCGCCCAGCCAGTCTCGTCAGCGATGCTGAAGTTGGCCGAACGGGCCCTAGCCTGTGCGGAGGCACCAGAAGAGAAGATGGCGTCTGCCTCAAAGCGGACGTTGCGTTGGAATTGGCGCTCAGCAGAGACGGTCCGGGGATCTGGCTCCCTGAGGACCGACCCTCCTTCTCCCAGTGGTGTATAGCCCATTAGACTACCTCACGGAGCGTGACCGTGCCGAACCCCTCCCCGGGTCGTTGCAGGACCACGGAATAGTCGTCTACGAAGACATCATATTGATCGTACTCGCCGGCCCGGCCGCTTGTATAGCCGTCCTTGAGATCCACGCTGGTAGCCTTGGCGCAGGTGGCCAAGAACAGATCCACCTTGGCGTCCCCGCTCTTGCTCTGCGACCCGCCGCTGTCGTCCGAGCTCAGATCGATGACGTACTGGAAGACCTTGACCTTCTCAGCCACGACGGCCCTGGCCTCCACACCGTAGATCACCGGAGTCTCCTGAGGGGGCTGCACCATGCCAGTGTACGCCAGGCGTATCCGCAGCTTCAGGGTACGGAACTCCACCGTTGCGGAGTCCGTGGTGACGGTCACCTCGGTACCGGTCCCGGTGAGGGTGTTGTAGGTGATGGCGTTGGTCCAGGTAGTGTTGTCGTCGATCATGTAGTCGACGTACACAGTCCAGTCGTTGGTTGGCAGAGGACTACAGGAGAGCACTAGCGAGCTCAGGAACTTCTTGGACACCAGATCGAAGTCATGCTCCGGGGAGATGGCAGACGCATTGCTCTGGTACTCGTCGGGGCGGGCCCACAGGGTGCGGTCAGTCGAGCCTGTGTGGGCGGTCCAGAAGATCCCGTCGTCATTCACCACCGGGTTCTGCAGCGGCGGAGAGTCCGGGTCCCCGATCTCGTCATACGCCAGGCACGCAAAGCCGCCAGACACAGAGTCGATCTGGAACAGGGCATGGTTTAGGTTGGTGGAGTCCAGATGTTCGGACACGACAAAGTGGTCGAGCATGCGAGCACCGCCACCGGTCACATAGCCCAGGTCGTGGCCCTTGCGCAGCTCCCCGAGGGTACCGTAGGACTGGTCAGGGGTGATGTAGAGAATGGCCCGCTCCTCGGCAGGGTCCCGGTAGATGCCTACCAGATAGATCGTGCCGTTGTGGGCCCACATACCCTCGCCCTGGAAGCCCTCGATGCGTGCGATCTCGGCACCGTAGCCGGCGCCGGCAGCAGAGGTAGGAGTGATCTCCCGGACGGAGGTCCAGCCGGCCCGGGTAGAGACCATGACGTATATCTTGCCACCGTTAGAGCACATGTGGTTGCCGTAGCGGTTGGTGGTGTATCCAGTGTTGGTCCAGGAGTCGACCACAGTGGCGTCACCCGCAGTGCCTGTGCCGGCCTTGTCAATCTCGTACACCTGCCCGTCCTCGGGGCGGTACGTGTACACGTAGTTGTCGGTCTGGGCCATGAATCCGTACTGTATCGAGTCCATGCTGGTTGCCACGGTAGCGGGAACACCGGAGGCCCATTTCCAAACCTTGCCGGTACCCGACTCCACGAAGAAGACGAAGTCCTCATCGGCCACAGGCTGTGCGGCCACACCGTTAGTCATGCCGGTCAGCGTGTTCGCCGCACCCCACTTCGCACCGTCCCACAGGTGCCTCTTACCTGATACGCCGGTCACACGAGTGAAGAAGTACAGGGACCCGCCCTTCTTGACAGGCCATCCCTGCTCAGCGAAGTCAGCGGAGCCAGTGGAATCCTGAGTGGTCTGCACGTAGTAGCCGGCGCTCAGCTTGCCCGGCTCCTCGAACGCACGTACCCGAGTCAGCTCCCAGGCACGCCCAGCCTCCTCACTCTTGGTGGTGAGCTGGCCCTCGCCCTGGCTCCAGTCGGTCCAGTTCCACAGCAGGATCTCGGGGCGGGGCTGGAACTTCGCAGCAGACTCCCCCTGCACCGTCACAGCGTTGGGGGGACGCAGCGGCTCGCCTCGCACAATGTGATGCTGCCCGTCAACCGACTGGGCTAGCCTGTACTTGACACCATCTATCTCGATGTGATGGGTTGAATCTATCACCGTCTCCACCTCCGAGCACGGTTCTGACGTACCGTACCCGGCAGGTTCTGACGCTCTACGGCGAGCTGGCCGGCCTCGGCCCGGGCACGGATGAAGTACTCGCCCTGATACCAGCGGGCGTCCCGCATGCCCTGACCGGGTTGGACTGTCCGATCGGAGAACACACCCGGATCTTGGGTGCGGGGAGCGATGGACATACCCAGCAACAGGACCGCTGCCCCAAGAGCAACGATCTCGACCTGCCGGTCCAGAAGTGCGGTGGCGTCGGCCGGGATCTTGGCGTAGGTGTAGTACGCAGTGGGCTTAGAAGAGCTCACATCGCCCCAACCGAGAATCTGGAGTCCGATACCCGAGGCATTCCATCCAGTCGGATCTGAGCTAATCTGAGTGATCTGACGGAAAGGTAGACCACGGGGGATGAGTGTGTCGGTCTCCTGGTAGTACAGATCGAGCACACCGTACTGCTTCATGATGTCCGTGTCAGTGATCTCGATGAACTCGACCGTGGAGTCGTACGTGATCGAGCCGGTACCCCACACATGGATGCCCCACGCCTCCAGGCCGTAGATGGACGCCTCGACAGCGTCATCGATCTCGTACTGAGACCAGCGGGGGTTCTTGCGGACACGGTCAGCCGTGCCGGTGGAGTCAGCAGCAGTGGTGTCCTCGTAGGCTCGGGACACCGTCAGGGTGTTGGTCGCCACGGAGAGTACCAGCATTTTCTCGCCAGTTGTCTCATTTTCTACGACATCGTTCTCTGACCAGTCAGCACCGTCGATGACATCGATCGTGCCGTCAGCAGCCACGTACGAAGAGGTAATGGCAGACGTAAAAGGACGCTCCTGCGGTTGGGCGCCGTACAAGTAGTTGTAGACCTTCTGACGAAGAGCAGCTACGGTGGTGGCCATGGCTTAACCTATCAGTTGGGCTGTGACTTGATACGTAATGGAATCCGTGTCTGCGTGCGTAGCAGTGATCTTGACCTGCTCAGGCACCGGGCAGTTAGCGCTCACGTTGGCGGTGGCCGGCAAGCCAACACCGATACGCAAGAGCTGCGTGCCCACAGCGGCTACAGCGGCCGAGGCCAGTAGCGTAGACGACTTGCCGGTGAGCGGGTCGTAGTAGTCGATGTCGACAACCACAGACGCAGCAGCCGGATCAGCCGTGCAGTCGATGAACAGGTACAGATACTCCGCACCCTCACAGTTGATCTCAACTGCATCGGGCGTGGCTGTACGGGCGGCAGAGGCGAATACCTCGATGGAACGTTTACTCATACGAGTAGTGTAGCAGACGCTACTGGATGCGTATGTCCAGATCCCGCAGATCAGGGGACACACCGTCACCGAACCGCTGCTTGTTGATGAAGTGGGCCCGCTTGCCGGCCTCCCGCTTCAGATACTCGAACACCTGCGCCGGTGTGGCTGGGTACAGGGGCGTCCCAGGCAAAGGCTCCAGGAACTCGGGAGACCCAGCCGGCAGCTCAGGCACACCATCACGCAGAGGGTTGTACCCCTGGTAGCTGTCGGGCAGCTTCTGATAGTGCTTCAGTAGACGGGCAGCCAGGATGCCTACGATCTTGTCCCGCTGGTCACGGGGCAGGGGGTAGAGCTCTTCCTTCGCCTCGGCCTCCTTGACCTTCTCCTCTGTGTCAGCGAAGTTGATCTTGCCACGGTGGTACTCAACGCCAGGTAGCTCATTGATGGGTGTAAGGCGGGTGATGCGTCCAGTGTGCACGTCCCTGTCCACGATCACAGGCTCCTCCTGCATGAGGAACCCATCGCCGAGGTCGATCGAGCCTTCCTCCAGCTCCTTCCTGAACGAGCTGCGGTCGGCCTGATGGTCGGCGAGGTTGGTGTCGGTGATCTCAGTGACAGTGACGTCTTCAAGGATGATGTCGGGGGAGTCTCCTCCCCCTTCATCCTGGTCACCCGGCAGGAGGAGCCCCGGCTTGGTGAGCTCTCGCTCGATCCGGTGCTGCTCCAGCCTCTCTAAGCCGTCCATACGACGGCTGGGGTGATAGTCGCTCATTAGCTACCGGACCAGACACGGCTGGTGGTGACGTCACGCCCGAGGGCGCTCATCATACCGCCGGCATCCTTGAACCGGTTCGGGAGCGTGTGCTTGGCGTGCCGCAGAGTGCAGAATCCGGTGAACTCTCCCTCCGTAGCAGCCTGAGCCCAACAGTCCCAAGCGGCACAGAACACAGGGCGTAGGGTGTCCCAATCATGCAAGAAGATATGGATGCCCTTGCGCTCCATCCGGCGCAGGCCAATGGCGTCGAGGGGGTCCCCGCCGCCTGTGTTGTTGATCTGAGCCTCGAACGGGATCTGGGTCCAGCGGCCATCTTTGTGAAGACCCTTGACGTTGTAGAGCCGCTTCTTCGGGAGGTTCCGGCCCGGGCGGGTGAAGTGTAGGAACTCCACATACTCAGGCTTAATCACGAACTCCTGGTCCTCAGACATCGTAGCGATCTCGACGCCTTCAGGAATGACTGCGGCTTGACCGTGCGGGCCGTAGAACTCGAAGTCCACTCCATGGACCTCTTTGGGGTAGGGGATGTCAGACTTGATGAGCTCCAGGCTCTCAGCCGTAGCGCCTCGGGCGCCCCCCTTCTTACGCAAAACGCCAACACCAGAGGTGTCGTTACGCTTCTCAGCCGCCGCAACAACCTTCTTCTGGTTGGCTACGGCCTCTTTCTTCATCTCATCGGTGACGAGGTCTTTCGCCGCCTTCTCGGTTACTTCCCGTTTCCTTCCCACTACTGGCTCTGCCATGATGATTCTCCTTGTGTGTAGAGGGTTGGTGTCTGGGGGGAAGATGCGTGACTCCGCCCCCAGATTTGTGCCATCGTCACGCCTCCGGTCGATCCTTTATGCCGATCCAACTTGCATCACTGACTTGATTTATAGAGCGCCAGTCTACTCCAATTGCTTAGGCGTCCGTAACGGCCTCAACACCGGCGTTGTCTTCGACCTCGCCAACACCGTAGTAGGCGGTCGCAACCAGGACCCATCCACGGATGGGCGCCCAGCGCATTGCCTCGACCTTAGCCGCATGCTTCTGGACCATACCCAGTGCGTAATTCTTGATGAAGAACCCACCTGCACGGTCAGCAGCGGCGTTAGCGGTCGGAACGTTGGTGCTAGAGAACACGTCGATCTCGAACCAGCTACCGAAGTAGCCGCCCCGAGCCTTGGAGATCTTCGACATCCGTTCGCCCTGATAGATCGAAGCCGAATCGGCTTCAAGCTCAGTACGGATATCAGCGGTCTGACGGGGGTGCAGAACACCCACAATCTCGCCAAGACCAGCCGCATCGTTGACCTCAAGGTTGTAAATCGCATCGAGGAAGTGCGTCAATGCAATGTTCGAACCTGAGGTACCGACTGCAGTGGAGAATCCACCGAGCAGGGCACAGATATCAACATCCATCTTGTCACCGAGCGCACGGCCGAGCTGACGGAGACGAGCCCCGTGAGCAGCGGCGATGTCGTTCAGATCCAGCACGTCCGTAATGGTCGCCATGATCCCAATCTCCGCTGCGGAGATGGTGACCGAAGCCGAGGTGAGAGCGGTGTTTGACAGCTCTGTACCTTCAGCAACAGCGGCTGCAGTGAACTTGCTAGCCTTGGGAATCTTGACGGTTGCAGATGCGTCACCAGCCAGGTCGTAGAAATCGAGCAGGGCCGGCGTCACAACGTTAGCCATAAGCGCATCCTTGACCTCGTCGGAGAGGATGCTCGCATAGGAGACATCATCAAAGGTCGACGTGGTTGTCGGGTTTGTCGCAAAATCGCTTGCCATCTAAGTTTTCCCTCCTTTCACTGTGAGTATTTGTAGTGGTCGGTCGGCTGCAAGACCTTCTAGCTACTCCGAGCTGTCATAGGGATTCGTGCCCCGTGGGACGGGGTCGTTCCCTGAAAGCTGGACTTTCCCTTGGCGGAGGGCTTGATCGGCCGCAGCCCTGTCCGACTGAGACAGCTTGATCCACTCTGCTCTCGTCATCTGTTCAGTAGATGCGCCGCCAGCGCTTCCACCTGCAGACGAACCACTACGAGAGAGAGCTGCCAAGGCGCTCCGGTCAGGTTCGGCCGGTACTTCGTCCTGCTCTTCCTCTTCCACAGGAGCGGGTTCTCCAGAGCCTTCACTCGGCGCCGCTGTCGAAACCTTCCCGAGGTTGTACTGACTTGCGAAAGCCTCAACCGCCTCGGTCGTCGGGACTACAAACTCGTCGCCGGCCACACTCTCATAAAGTGCGCCCGCCTCTGGTCTGTAACCCGCAGACTCGAAGGCTGCCGAAGCCGCCACCGTCCGTAGTTCCCCGTTCTGCTTTCGCAGTCCAGCGATCTGCTTGTTCTGCTGGTCGATCCGTTCCCTCAGTTGAGGAATAGTCTCTTCGTTGCTCATGGTCTTACCTCCTGAGCTGTTTGTGCCGCTATGATGCTCCAGGGTTTGCGGCTGTACGTCCCGGCCACCTGGGAATACCGAGAGAGATTTACAGGCTGTATATTAGCTGCTGCGCAAGCCACTCAGTGACCTCGTCTGCGGGGTGCCCTGGGCGGTGAAGCCCTGGAACGGCTGCAGTCTCTTAGCTCGCTCCTTCTGGGCCGACGCCATGACACGCTGGATGTTCTGGCCCACCACAGCGGCGTCTCTGCCAGAGCGCAACGGCTGATTCAGGTTGAGGTCGATCAGGTCCTCGACATCCAGATCATACTTGCCGAGGTTGATCTCGTGCCGCAGGCGCAGGGCAAACTCAGCGCTCTTCTGCATAGCCGCTGTGACGCTCTCAGAGTCCAGGGAACCGGCGGTCTGGAGAGCCACCCGGATCGCATCGTCGGCCGAGAAGAAGTCGCCAAGGCCGGCAGCAGTAGCCTGCTCAGACAACGTGCTGGCCTCCCACACGTCGTAGAGATCCGTAGGTGCGGAGCCGGCAACGAAGTCGAACATGTCCTGCAGGGTAGTGATCTGGTCCAGCCCCTGTGCACCGAGGATGCCGTTGAATGCCTCCAGTGCGGGGCGGAACTTCTGCATCCTATCGAACGTCTTCACAGTGGTGTCCACAGTGGTGATGCTGTGTCCCTTCTCCAGCAACGCCCCGATCGTCTCGGGGGACGCCAGCGACGGGTCGAGGCCCGCTCCAGTGAGAGCCTGGCGGGTGCCGGCCTCAAACTCCAGCCACCCTGTGATGGCGTCCTCCATGGTGGAGTTGGCGGTCTCCTGGATCTTGGCGATGCCGGGGAAGCGAGCCTTGAAAGCATCGGTATCCGACAGTTTATCGATGACCCACGAGAGCGGCTTGTCCTCCGACTCGGCCACGAAGATGATGTCCATGGCGGCGCCGTCCTTAGCGGCCCACTCAGGCAGCACGCCCCCATCTAGGGCAATTGCCACCATGCGGTGATAGCGGTCCTCGAACTCACCGGTACCCTCCACGTCGGTGATGCTGTCGATAAAGAGGTGATTGGGGTCTTGTAGGAAGGACTGCAGCTCGATCTCTTTGAACCCTGTGGGTCGCATGCCTTCGCCGAAGAGCAGATCCATCTGATCGGGGGTAGCCTCGAACAGGCCCCTCTTGCCTGAGCCCGGGAGCTGGTAGCTGACGTACCACTTGCCGAGATCCTTGTCGTAGAACCACTCCATGTTGCGGCTGGTCATGATCGTCATGCCGGGAACATCTTCTGTGCCCGGGTCGCCTACGCCCTCGCTGCCGCCGCCGGCATCCGCATCTACATCGGTAGGGGCAGTGCCTACACCGCCGCCGGCGGGGGCCCCTCCTGTCGCCAGGAAGTCCCCGTAGTTGATACCGCCATCGTTTCCACCCTTGATGATCGCCTCGGCGGTGGCCTGGTCAATGCCGTACTTCTCGATGAGCCGGTCGGCAGTGACGACGTGCTTAAAGATATCGTCCCGCAACTGGTTCTCGTCCCGGGGCCGGCTACCGGTGCCGGCAAGATCCTGGAGCCACCCATTGATACGGTCCACAGGGAACTGATCCGCCAGCTCCGGGAACTCTTGCATGATGAGCTCAAGGGTCCGAGCAATCGTGCCGTACCCGGCCTCCTCGAACATCTGGATGTAGTGGGTTGTGCTGCTAGCAGCCATCTGGTCAGCCACGGAGCACTCCTCTCAATTGGCTCAGACGGGAGTACACCTTGTTCAGGAAAGGGGACGAGCCCGTAACGGTATCGGTCTGTTGCAGCCTGGAGGCCAGTTGGGCCTGGCTGGCGCCGAACTGTGCGGCCCCGATGGCCCGCTCCTCAGCTTCACCGGGCGCAATCTGTGAAGCCATCTGATACAGCGGAGCGATGTACTGGCGAGGGTCCATGCCCTCGGGCAGGTTGCGGTAGATGCTCTTGAACCTACCGGTTTCTTTGACACGCTCCTCTACGAACGTGTCGAAGTCGATCTTCTTCTCTCCCTTGCCGGCCACCACAGCGTCGACGTAGGACCGGGCTATGCCCCTGGGATCGGCCCAGGGCTCCAGGACAAGGCTCTTCTTGAGGCGGTCGGCCCGGTTGGCGAGCTCGTCAACGTCGTAGGAGTCACGGATCTGTTGAGGAGTCAGGCCACGCCGGCCACCTCCACCGCCGCCCCCGCCACCGCCGCCACCGCCCGAGATGGACATGAACGGGGTGAGGTCGGAGTCGAGGCTCCCGTAGAAGCGCATACCGAAACCGAGCAGAGTCTTCCAGCCCTCCGTGGTCTGGGTGTAGTAATCACGAACCGAGCCCGGGTCCTGACCAAAGCCAGGGCTGAAGAGCTCACCGTAAGCCGCCTGCAAGAACGAGTCCCAATTAGCGTTGAACATGTTCATGGTCGGATAGGGATCTTCGCCTGCCGCTATAGCGGCGTCGAGTACTATCTCATTGAGCTGCTTCCTCAGCC